>Ga0207668_10000905_pt1 | contig 17846 bp, 15 predicted proteins | sample KBSS43metaG_FD_184323 | JGI IMG/M metagenome (GOLD analysis project Ga0207668, IMG submission 184323) | Switchgrass rhizosphere microbial communities from Kellogg Biological Station, Michigan, USA - KBS S4-3 metaG (SPAdes) (version 2) | ecosystem: Host-associated > Plants > Roots > Rhizosphere... | reverse complement strand
CGAACCGGCCGACGCCCTCGGCGCGGCGCTCGACCAGTTGCTCGCCGACCCGGTGGTGGCGGACGTCGCCGAGTACGACGGCAGCTACCGCGCCCAGATCGCGCTCAAACGGATGACCAGCGTGCTGACCGGCCGGTTCGTCGCCTCCGCGGTCGGCGCCACGCACAGCCGGCACGGCACCGAGCCGGTACGCCGGTACGACGCGGACCTGGTCGTGCCGCGCTCGGTGCGTAACCAGTGCGCGCTGCTCAAGGGCATGGCGTTGCGCTACGTGATGCGTACGAGGGCGGCCGAGGACTGGTACGAGGAGCAGCGCACGATCCTGATCGAGCTGGTGGAGGCGCTCCTGCGTACGCCGGAGAGGTTGGACGCGGTCTTCCGCCCGCTGTTCGATGCGGCGGACAGTGACGCCGCGGCGTTGCGCGTGGTGGTCGACCAGGTCGCTTCGCTCACCGATCCGGCGGCCGTGTCCTGGCACCGGACCCTGGTGGCGGCGCGTACCTAGGGCGAGGCAGGATGTATGCCGTGGCGGGCAGGGTCAAGGACGAGGACATCGCGCTGGTCCGGGACCGGACGTCGATCGCCGACATCATCAGCGAGTCGGTGACGCTGCGGCCCGCGGGCGGCGGCAACCTGAAGGGCCTGTGCCCGTTCCACGACGAGAAGACCCCGTCGTTCACCGTGGCACCCGCCCGAAATGTCTATTTCTGTCACGGGTGTGGGCAGGGCGGCGACGCGATCAAGTTCCTGATGGACGCCGAGCACCTGTCGTTCGTCGAGTCGCTGGAGCGGCTGGCCTCGCGCGCCGGCCTCCAGCTGCGGTATGAGACCGACAATTCGCCCTCGGCCGGGCCGCGCCCGCAGGCCGGGCAACGGCAGCGGCTGCTCGCCGCGCATGCCGACGCCGCCGAGTTCTACCGTGACCAGCTCGGCACGCCGGGCGCGCGCAAGGCCCGCGAGTTCCTCGCCCAGCGCGGCTTCGGCCGGGACGCGGCGCTGCGGTACGGCTGTGGTTTCGCCCCCGACTCCTGGGACGCATTGGCCAAGCACCTGCGGCAGAAGGGCTACACGGCGGAGGAGTTGAACACCGCCGGCCTGACCAAGCCGGCCCGCTCCGGCTCGCTGATCGACCGGTTCCGCCGCCGGCTGCTCTGGCCGATCCGCGACCTCTCCGGCGACGTGATCGGCTTCGGCGCGCGCAAGCTCTTCGAGGACGACGACGGCCCGAAATACCTGAACACGCCGGAGTCGCCGCTCTACAAGAAGTCGCACGTGCTCTACGGCATCGACTTCGCGAAGCGAGAGATCGCCAAGCGCGGCCGGGCGGTCATCGTGGAGGGTTACACCGACGTGATGGCCTGTCACGAGGCCGGTGAGCCGACCGCGGTGGCGACCTGCGGCACGGCGTTCGGCGTCGACCACATCGGCGTGCTGCGGCGGCTGCTGATGGACAGCGACAGCTTCACCGGCGAGATCATCTACACGTTCGACGGGGACGCGGCCGGGCAGAAGGCGGCGCTGCGCGCGTTCGAGGAGGATCAGCGCTTCGTCGGGCGTACGTTCATCGCGGTGAGCCCGGACAACATGGACCCGTGCGAGCTGCGCCTGGCCCGCGGGGATCTGGCGGTCCGCGACATGATCGCCGGGCGGGAACCGCTGGTCGATTTCGCGTTGCGGCAGACCCTGGCCAAGTTCGATCTCGACACGGTCGAGGGGCGGGTCGAGGCGATGCGCCGCGCCGCACCACTGGTCGCCAAGATCAAAGACCGGGAGAAGCGGCCCGAGTACGCCCGGAAGCTGGCCGGCGACCTCGGGATGGATCTCGAACCGGTGCAGCGTGCGGTCAATCAGGCGCTGCGCGGTACGGAGGAGGCCGCCGGTGGCCCGCGGGTGCCCGCCCAGCCGTCCGGCAGCCCGCAGCGGCTGGTCGAACGCGAGTCGCTCAAGCTGGCCCTGCAGGAGCCGGTGCTGGCCGGGCCGATGTTCGACGTGGTCGGCCCGGAAAATTACGGCGACGGCGTCTATCAGGCGATCCGGGCCGCGATCGCGGAGGCGGGCGGCGCGACCTCGGTCTCGGCCGGCGGCGTGGTGTGGATCGAAAAGGTGCGCGACAGCTGCGCCGACCTGGCCGGTCAGGGGCTGATCTCCGAGCTGGCCGTCGAGCCGCTGCACGTGGACGGCGCGGTCGACCCGCGCTATGTGCAGATCACCCTCGCCCGGCTGCAGGTCGGTTCGGTCACCACCCGGATCCGTGATCTCAAGTCCAAGGTGCAGCGGATCAACCCGGTCGCCCACAAGGATGAATACCTGGCCTTGGCCGGCGAACTCTTCTCGCTCGAACAGCAGGCGCGTGCCCTGCGCGAACAGGCGGCAGGTGGACTGTGAACTTCCTTCGACGGCGGCCGAAGCTGCCGGCCTCGCTGCGCCCTGCCCTCGGCCCGGACGAGCGGGTGCTGACCTGGGCGGCGGTCGAGCCCGAGCAGGCGCTGGTCGCCACCAACCAGGGGCTGTGGCTGCCGGACGGCAAGCGGCTCGGCTGGCACGAGATCCACAAGGCGGCCTGGTCGGGGCGGGAACTGCGGATCACGCCGGCCGAGGTGGCCGAGCAGCGGCCGGCGTACACGGTGCTGGTGGACGGGCCGGTCGCGGTGTTCCTGCTGCTGGAGCCGGGTGAGCTGCCCGATCAGGTACGCACCAGGGTGACCCGGTCGGTGGCCTACACCTCGCACCACGCCATGCCGGCGGGCGGGGTCCGGGTGGTGGGCCGGCGGGTGCCCGGGCAGAACGGGCTGAGCTGGGCGGTCCGCTACGACTCGGGTACGCCGGTGGGCCTGCCCGCGGTGCTGGAGCTGACCGATGAGCTGGTCACCGCGGCGCAGTCGGCGACGGCCCCGGCGGACTGATCTTCGGCCGGTTTCTGTCACACCCCCGGCCTAGGGTCGTTGACGTGGCCATCCAACCGCCCTCAAGAGGGGCCGACGACCTTCCGCTGATCCACGCGCGCGGCCTGATCAAGCGATTCGGCGACTTCACCGCGGTCGACGGCATCGACGTGGACGTGCGGCGCGGCGAGGCGTTCGGCTTCCTCGGGCCCAACGGGGCCGGCAAGAGCTCGACCATGCGCATGATCGGGTGCGTGTCGCCGCCGTCCGCGGGGCTGCTGCGCATCCTCGGCCTCGATCCCCGGCGCGACGGCCCGCGCATCCGGGCCAAGCTCGGCGTCTGCCCACAGCTCGACAATCTCGACCTAGAGCTGACCGTGCGGGAAAACCTGACGACCTACGCCCGGTTCTTCGGCATCCCGCGCAAGGTGGCCCGCCGCCGGGCCGACGAGTTGCTCGATTTCGTGCAGCTCGGCGAGCGCGCGACGAGCAAGGTCGAGCCGCTGTCCGGCGGCATGAAAAGGCGGCTCACGATCGCCCGCGCGCTGGTCAACGAGCCCGAGATGGTGCTGCTCGACGAGCCCACCACGGGCCTCGACCCGCAGGCACGGCATCTGGTGTGGGAGCGGTTGTTCCGGCTCAAGCAGCAGGGCGTGACGCTGGTGCTCACCACCCACTACATGGATGAGGCGGAGCAGCTGTGCGACCGGCTCGTGGTGATGGATGGCGGCCGGATCGTCGCCGAGGGCTCGCCGCGCGCCCTGATCGAGCAGCATTCCACCCGCGAGGTGGTCGAGTTGCGGTTCAACGCCGAGGGCCAGGAGGCCTATGCGGAAAAGCTCGCCGGCCTGGGCGAGCGCCTCGAGGTGCTGCCCGACCGGATCCTGCTCTATGTCGAGGACGGCGACGAGGCCGTGGCCGAGGTCCAGCGACGGTCACTGAGCCCGGCCGGCGTGCTGGTCCGGCGCAGCAGCCTGGAGGACGTCTTCCTGCACCTGACCGGCCGGACGCTGGTGGACGACTGATGGCGGTTCCCGGTGTCTACGTCTTCGAGTTTCACCTGGTCAACTACCGGCGCACATGGCGGGCGAGTGCGCTGTCCACGCTGGTGCTGCCGCTGCTCACGTTGCTCGGCTTCGGGGTCGGCGTGGGGGCATATGTGGCGGGCGGCGTCGACGGCGTGCCCTATCTCGACTGGATCGTGCCCGGTCTGATCGCGTCGACCGCGATGCAGGCGGCGATCGGCGAGGCGACCTGGCCGGTGATGGGTTACTTCGAGTGGTGGAAGGTCTACTTCGCCCAGGCGGCGGCCCCGTTGCGGGTCGCCGACATCCTCGGCGGTCATCTCGCCTTCATGATGTTCCGCATCCTGCTCAGCACGACGGCGTTCCTGGCCGTCGCCGTCCTGTTCGGCGCGGTGCATTCGTGGTGGGCGCCGCTGACCCTGCTGGTCGCGCTGCTGGTCGGCTTCGCGGTGGCCGCGCCCACCGCGGCCTACGCCGCCAGCATCACCAGCGACAGCTATCTGATCATCCTGCTCCGGTTCGCGGTGCTGCCGATGTCGCTGTTCTCCGGGGTGTTCTTTCCCGTCGAGTCGCTGCCGGTGGTGCTGCGCTGGGTGGCCTACGCGCTGCCGCTCTGGCACGGCGTGGACCTCAGCCGGTCCGCCATGCTCGGCACCGGCCCCGGCTGGCTCGGCCTCGCCCAGGTGCTCTACCTGCTGGCGTGGTGCGCGGCGGGCTGGTGGCTTGCGCTGTACCGGTTCCGCCGGCGGTTGGTGATCTGACATGTCCCGTTCTGGAGGCGCATCGTGGTGACGCTGGTTCTGCCGCGGCTGATCTCGTTCGAGGGGGCGGGCCGGCGGGCGGCCTCGGTCACCGAGCGCAACTTCGCGAGCCTGCGCTCGGCGTACTGGGTGGTCGTGGTTTCCGGCTTCCTGGAGCCGGTGCTCTATCTGTTCTCGATCGGGTTGGGTGTGGGGTCGCTGATCGGCGAGATCCCGCTGCCCGGCGGGCGGCTGGTCGGCTACGAGGAGTTCGTGGCCCCGGCGATGCTGGCGGCGTCGGCGATGACCGGTGCGCTGTCCGAGACCACGTTCAATTTCTTCGGCAAGATGAAATTCATCCGGCTGTACGAGGGCATCCTCGCCACCCCGGTCCGCCCGATCGAGATCGCCCTGGGCGAGCTGGCCTGGGCCATGATCCGCGGGTTCATCTACTCGGCCGCCTTCCTCGTGATCATGACGGCGATGGGCCTGACCACGCTGCCGCGGGCACTGGCCATGCTGCCCGCGACGGTTCTGGTCGGCTTCGCCTTCGGCGCCCTGGGCATGTCCATCTCGACGCTGATGCGCAGCTGGCAGGATTTCGACCTGATCGCCTCGGGCCAGTTCGCGCTCTTCCTGTTCTCCGGCACCTTCGTGCCGCCGACGGCCTATCCCGCGGCCCTGCGTTGGGTGGTCGAGGCCAGCCCGCTGTATCGCTCGGTCGACCTGATCCGCGGCCTCAGCATCGGCACGGCCGGCTGGTCCCAGCTGATCGACGTGGCCTACCTGCTGGCCATGTTCGGGATCGGCCTGACCGTGGCGGGCCGCCGGATGGGCAAGATGCTCTGCCGGTGACGGCCGCAGGATTCCCGAGCGCGGCACGGCCGAAGACGGTTAAGGGCCTTCCTTGCCGGGCATCACAGATTTCGGTCGAATCCGCACGTGGCAAGCGGGGAGGCGAGGGTGCGGACCGGCGACCGGAGGAAGACACCGAGGGGACCCGCGATGAAGCTGCTCCGCCACAAGAGCCACGACGACGCGTCCGCCGCCGCTGACGCTTCGGGCGCCCACGCCAAGGGAAAAGAAGACTACGACCTGGACTCCGCGGCGACCACCAAGACCGGCGCCGACCGGGAGACCGACCTGTCCACCGTGCCGCCCGACGCCGGCCCGGACAGTCCGGCGCAGCTGCGTGGCAAGGGCATCTTCGCCGCGCTGCGGCGCACGTTCAAACAGTTCTCCGAGGACAACATCACCGACTGGGCGGCCGCGCTCACCTACTACGGCGTGCTGTCGATCTTTCCGGGCGCGCTGGTCCTGGTCTCCGTGCTCGGCCTGCTCAGCTCGGACGGGCAGCGGACGGTGCAGGACACGCTCAACGAGCTGACCACCAACGACCAGATCGAAAGCCTGGTCAAGACCGTCCTCAATCAGGTCAAGGACCCCGGCACGGCGAGCTTCGCGGCCATCGTCGGTATTGTGCTGGCCTTCTGGTCGGCGTCCGGATACATCGCCGCCTTCATGCGCGCGTCGAACGCGGTCTACGACGTCCCCGAGGGCCGGCCGATCTGGAAGACGCTGCCGATCCGGGTGGGTGTCACCGCGGTGATCGGGCTGATGCTGATCGTCTCGGTCTTCATCGTCGTCTTCACCGGCGACCTGGCCCAGGTGGTCGGCGAAAAGGTCGGTCTCGGCGGGGTCGCCGTGACCGTGTGGAACATCGCCAAGTGGCCCGTCCTGGTGGTGCTGGTGAGCCTGATGTTCGCGATCCTGTACTGGGCGTCGCCGAACGCCAAGACCGGCGGCTTCCGCTGGATCAGCCCCGGCGGCTTCTTCGCCGTCCTGCTCTGGATCATCGCGTCCGGCGCCTTCGCCATCTACCTGGCCACATTCGCCAACTACGGCAAGACCTACGGTGCGCTCGGCGGCGTCATCGCATTCCTGGTCTGGCTGTGGATCTCCAACATCGCCATCCTCCTCGGCGCCGAACTCGACGCCGAACTCGAACGCGGCCGCGCCATCGCCGCCGGCCACGACCCGTCCGACGAGCCGTTCCTGCAGCTACGCGACGACCGCAAGCTCAAGAAGGGCAGCGAGCACGGCCTCAGCACCGGCTGAACCCCAAATCCTCCCCGCGGCCGCGCCCAGCTCCGGGCGCGGCGGTGTCCTTCCCGCGGCGTGTTCTCCATGGCTGTGTTCTTCCTGCGGCCGGGTCCTGCGTCGGGCACGCCGCCTGTTTCCCGCGCCGCGTGCTGCTTCGGGTGCGCCGCATGCTTTCCGCGTCGCGTGCTGCTTCGGGCACGGCGCATCCTTCCCGCGGTCGCCCCCTTTCCGCAGCCGCAGCCGCGCGCCCCTTCCGCAGCCGCGCCTCTCTCCGCGGCCGTTAGTGGAGCAAGGCGCGGCCGTTCCCCGTGCCGTCCACGGGGAAGAGTGTCCGGAGAACGGTGGAATTGAGTCTTCTCGGTCTGCCCTCTCCACCCGCGAGCTGTCGACCGCCCTCCCACGGCGGTCGGTGCGCCGGCTGTCGGACAGCCCCGTCCGCGGTGGGTGCCCGTCATCGCCACGACAGTCGCGAGGTGCTGGGTTGTGCGGTGGGTGGCGGGTTTGTGCAGGCGTTCGGTGGGTGGGAGTTGTGGTGGGGTGATTGGCGAAATGTCCCACGCTGTTGTGGGGCTGCTTGGCGGGAAGTCGCGCGTGCCAGGGGTGGCGGAAATCGAATCGGGTGGGGCTTGGAGGGGGCTCGGCGGGCGGGTGGGAAGCAGGTTGGCTACCGGCAACGATGCTTACTTTTGCTTGGAGCGACAAAAGTTGGTGTAGATCTTCAAGAAGGTATGGACTCCGGGACCGGAACGCGCCTACTGTGACGGTCACAACACCGCGCGGTTACTGCGGTGTAAAGCGCCTCCGGAGGTTGTTCGTGCACGTGGCCGATGCTCCCCATCTGCGGATCCTGCGCCTGCTGCGGGACGAAGGACCGGTGTCCCGCGCCGAGCTCGGCGACCGGCTGGAGCTGACTCGCCCGCGCCTGCTCGCCGAGGTGGAGCGCCTGGTCGGCGCCGGCCTGATCGCTGAGGCCGGGATGGCCGCGTCGCGTGGCGGCCGGCGGTCGACGCTGGTCGAGTTGCATCCGCGGCTCCGGTTCGCGGCGGTCGACCTGGGAGCCAGCTCGATCGACATCGAGGTGACGAACGGCCGGCTCGAGCCGGTGGCGGCCTACCGGGAGGCGGCCGACATCCGCTCCGGCCCCAAGGCGATACTGCAGCGGGTCAACGAGTTGCTGGCCAAGGCGCGTACGGACGGGGCGTACGAGCGGCTGGACGCGGTCGGGATCGGCGTGCCCGGCCCGGTCAGCTTCCGCGACGGCGTGCCTGTCTCGCCGCCGATCATGCCGGGCTGGGATCGCTATCCCGTGCGCGAGCTGCTGGCCCGCGAGCACGGCTGCCCGGCCGTGGTGGACAACGACGTCAACATCATGGCGATCGGCGAGCGGCACGGCGGCGTCGCCCACTCGGTCGACGACTTCCTCTTTGTCAAGATCGGTACGGGCATCGGCTGCGGCATCCACCTGGCCGGCACGGTCTATCGCGGGGTGGACGGATGTGCCGGCGACATCGGCCACATCCAGGTCGACGCGAACGGGCCGGTCTGCTCGTGCGGCAACACCGGCTGCCTGGAGGCGTTGTTCAGCGGGGCCGCGCTGGCCCGCGATGCGCTCGCCGCGGCCCGCACCGGCGAATCCCCGGCGCTCGCCGAGCGGCTAGCCGCGCACCAGGCGGCGCTGGCCGCGGCCGAGGACGCCACCTGGGAGGGCAGCGAGGAGCGCCCGGTCGGCATCTCCGCCCGCGACGTCGCGGAGGGCGCCGCCGAGGGAGACATCACCTGCATCCGGCTGATCCGCGAGGGCGGCCGCAAGGTCGGCGGCGTGCTCGCCACCCTGGTCTCCTTCGCGAACCCTTCGATGATCGTGATCGGCGGCGGTCTCGCGCAGCTCGGCCACGTGCTGCTCGCCGAGATCCGCAGCGTCGTCTACCGCCGCTCGCTGCCGCTGGCCACCGGCAACCTCCCGGTCGTGCTGTCCGAACTGGGCGGCCGGGCCGGCGTGACCGGCGCCGCCGTGCTGGCCAGCGACACCGTCTTCGAGCAGGCATCATGACCGCCCCCGCCCCGCGGGACGGCACCGCGGACCAGGCCCGAGAGGAGTCCGGCGTGGATCTCGGCGACAAGACGGCCGCGAACGCGGCCCCGGCAAAGTCCACCGCCGACGCATCGGCCGCGAGCGCGGCCCCGGCGAAGTCGATCGCCGAGGCATCGGCTGCGAGTGCGGCCCCGGCGAAGTCGATCGCCGGCGCGTCGGCTGCGGGTGCAGCCTCGGCAGAGGCCCCAGCGAAGTCGACCGCCGACGCGCCCACGGCGGCGACCGCGGACCGGCCCGCCGCGGCGGAGGAAGTCGCGGGCGCGGACCCCGCGGACCCCGCCGACGCTGGGCGGACGGGCGAGCACGGTGCTGCGACGGCGAGCCCGGGCGGGCCGCGTAACTCCGACGGTGGCGGCGAGCCCGAGGTCGTTCTTCGGCTCACCGACGTGGTGAAGACCTTCCCCGGCGTACGCGCTCTGGATGGTGTGCAACTCGAAGTGCGGGCCGGCGAGGTGCACTGCCTGCTCGGACAGAACGGCGCGGGGAAGTCCACACTCATCAAGATCCTGGCGGGCGTGCATCACGCGGACGGCGGCGAGATCAGTTGGCTGGGGGAGCCGTTCGCGCCGGCCACCCCGCAGGCCGCTATGCGGGCCGGCATCGCGACGATCTACCAGGAGCTTGACCTCGTCGACGATCTTTCGGTGGCGGAGAACGCGTTTCTCGGGCACGAGGAGAGTCGCTTCGGCTTCACCCGGCGGCGCTCCACGGCGTACCGGACCCGGGAGATTTTGGCCCGTCTGGGCCATGCCGAGATCCCGCCGCGACAGCCGGTGCGCAGCCTGCCGGCGGCCGGCAAACAGATCGTCAGCATGGCGCGGGCCCTGTCGCACGACGCCCGGCTGATCGTCATGGACGAGCCCAGCGCCGTGCTCGCTCATGACGAGGTGGAAAATCTGTTCCGGATCATCCGGGAGTTGACCTCGCAGAACATCGCGGTCATCTACATCTCGCACCGGCTGGAGGAGATCCGCGAGATCGGCGACCGGGTCACCGTGCTCAAGGACGGCCGCACGACCGCGGCCAATCTGCCGGCCCGCACCACTCCGACCCGCGATCTGGTCAGCCGGATGACGGGCCGCAGCATCGAGTACGTCTTCCCGCCGCGCCCGCCCGCGTCGACCGCCGACCCGCTGCTGGTGGTCGAGGGCCTCACCCGGCACGGCGAGTTCTCGGACGTGAGCCTCACCGTGGCGCCGGGCGAGATCGTCGGGATCGCCGGCCTGGTCGGTTCGGGCCGCTCGGAACTGCTGGAGACGATCTTCGGGGCGCGCAAGCCGGATGCCGGCACGGTGTCGCTGGACGGGAAGAGGATCCGTGGGGTCGGCGGGGCGGTGCGGTACGGCATGGGCATGGCCCCGGAGGAGCGCAAGAGCCAGGCGCTGCTGCTGGACGAGCCGGTCTACAAGAACATGACCCTCTCGTCGTTTTCCGGTTTCGCGCACGGCGGCTTCACCGATGCCGGAAACGAACGTAAGGCCGCGGCGAAGACGGCCGAGTCGCTGGAGTTGCGGCCGCGGGACGTGAACCGTCCGGTTCGGACGCTCTCCGGCGGCAACCAGCAAAAGGTGGTGGTCGGGCGCTGGCTGCTCGGCGACACCCGGCTGCTGCTGCTCGACGAGCCGACCCGTGGCGTGGACGTCGGCGCCCGGGCCGAGCTTTACCAGGTCATCCGCGGCCTGGCCGCGGACGGCGTGGGCGTGTTGCTGGTCTCGAGCGAGGTGCCCGAGGTGCTCGGCCTGGCCGACCGGGTCCTGGTGATGCGGGAAGGCCACCTCGTGCACGAGGCGGCGGCCGAGGACATCAGCGAAGACACCGTTCTCGACCTCGTCATGGCGGGGTCGCTCTTGGAAGGGGAGCCGGCATGACCGCCTGCACCGAGCGGTACCCAGCCGCACTGGCGGACGGCCTCGCAGGCGAGGGCCAGAAGGGCATGCCAATTAGGCACAGCATGACCGCCTGCACCGAGCGGTACCCAGCCGCACTGGCGGACGGCCTCGCAGGCGAGGGCCAGAAGGGCATGCCAAAGGAGGGCACAGCATGATCACCGAGACGGCGCCTCCCGAGGTGCGGACCGACCGCCGGCGCCGGAAGCTTGACGAGGGTGTGCTGCGTAATCTCGGGCTCGTCGGTGTCCTGATCATCCTGGTGATCGTCGGCATCGTCACGAAGCCCGACCTGTACAGCGACCCGACCTGGGTGCGCAACAACTTCCTCACCATCCTGCAGCAGGCGTCGGCGATCGGCGTGGTCACGGTCGGCATGACGTTCGTGATCATCGGTGGCGGCATCGATCTCTCGGTGGGTGCGATCATCGCGTTGGCCGGCGTCTGGTGCACGACACTCGCGACGCAGGGCTACGGCACGGGCGGCATGATCTTCACGGCCCTGGCGGTCGGGATCGCGGTGGGACTCATCAACGGCCTGCTCATCTCGTACGGGAAACTCGTTCCCTTCATCGCCACCCTCGCGATGCTGGTGGCGGCGCGCGGCCTGGCCGCGCAGATCTCCGGCAAGCAGACCCAGGTCTCGGCGAACACCACGATCAACGACATCGCCAGTACGAAACTGCTCGGCATCCCGCTGCTGGTGTGGATTCTCGGCCTGGTGGTGGTGGCCGGCTGGGTGCTGCTCAACCGCACCACGTTCGGCCGGCGCACGGTCGCCGTCGGCGGCAACCCCGAGGCGGCCCGGCTGGCCGGCATCAACGTGAAGCGGCACACCGTTCTTCTCTACGCGCTTTCCGGCCTGTGCTGCGGGATCGGCGCGATCATGTTGACTTCGCAGGCGACCAGTGCCCAGGCCGCCATGGCGAACCTGTACGAACTCGACGCGATCGCCGCGGCGATCATCGGCGGCACGCTGCTCAGCGGCGGCCGCGGCACCATTGTCGGCGCCCTGTTCGGGGTGCTGGTCTTCTCCACGATCACCAACCTGTTCGCGATCAACAACCTTTCCACCGAGGTCCAGAACATGGTCAAGGGGGCGATCATCGTCGCCGCCGTGCTGGTCCAAGAGTTCCGTTTCCGCTCCCTCACCCAACTCCTCAAGCGCTGATCTTTTCCCCGGATCTGCTCTTCCGGGTACCCCTTGGGAGGAATGATGTCCGCTTTGTCCCGTAGGCGCATTCTGTTCGGCGGCGCGGCCGTCGGCGCCGGCGCCCTTCTCACCGCGTGCACGAGCAATACCCCCGAGAACAATGCCCAGGTCAACACGAACACCGGCGGCGACGCCAACCCGAACGCCGCGCCCGGCCAGAAGGTGATCATCGGCTTCTCCGCCCCGGCGGCCGACCACGGCTGGATCGCGGCGATCACCAACAACGCCAAGGCGCAGGCCGCCGCGTACTCCGATGTGGAGCTGCGGTCGGTCGAGGCCGGCGCGGACGCCGCCGCCCAGCGTGCGGCGATCGCCACCCTGATCTCCCAGAAGCCCACCGTGATCGTGATGCTCCCGCACGACGGGAAGGAGCTGAACGCGGTCGGCATCGAGGCCATGCGGGCCGGCATCCCGGTGATCAATTTGGACCGCGCGTTCCCGTCGCAGAACGCATACCGGCTGCAGATCAAGGGTGACAACTACGGCATGGGGATCGCCGCCGGCACGTACATCGGCGAGCAGTTGAAGGCCAAGAACGTCAGCAACCCGATCATCGGGGAGATCCCCGGGATCGACTCGCTCGAGCTGACCCAGGAGCGTACGCAGGGCTTCAACACGGCCCTGCAGACGTTCGGCTTCAAGGTCGCCAACCGCCGGCCGGCCGAGTTCACCGCCGACTCCGGGCAGGCGGCCGCGACCGCACTTCTGCAGGCGCTGCCCAAGATGGACGCGCTCTGGAACCACGACGACGACCAGGGCATCGGCGTGCTCGCCGCGATCAAGCAGGCGAACCGCAGCGAGTTCTTCATGGTCGGCGGCGCCGGTTCCAAGGCGGCGATCGACGCGATCTCGGCCGGCAACACCGTCCTCAAGGCGACCGTAACGTACAGCCCGTCGATGGCCTCCTCGGCCATCTCGCTGGCCCGGCTGATCGGACAGGGCAAGGGCATGAGCGACCTGGTCGAGCTCCAGGTGCCCAAGGAGATCACGCTCGCCTCGGAGACGATCACGAAGGAAAACGCGGCGAAGTACGCCAAGCTCGGCTTCTAGTAGGGGGATTCATGTCGGAACAGCTGCGGGTCGGCATGGTCGGCTACGCGTTCATGGGCGCCGCGCACTCTCAGGCGTGGCGCACCGTCAACCACGCATTCGACCTGCCGCTGTCGGCACGGATGACAGCGGTGTGCGGCCGCTCCACCGAGGCGGTGGCGGCCGCCGCCGCGAAACTCGGCTGGGCGGAACACGCCACCGACTGGCGTGGTTTGATCGACCGGGACGACATCGACCTGATCGACATCTGTACGCCCGGCGACACGCACGCCGAGATCGCGCTGGCCGCCCTCGCCGCGGGCAAGCACGTGCTCTGCGAGAAACCCCTGGCCAACACGGTGGCCGAGGCCCGGGAGATGGCCTCGGCCGCGACCAAGGCGCAAAACCACGGCGTACGGGCGATGTGCGGGTTCAATTATCGGCGGGTCCCGGCGGTGTCGCTGATGCGGCGGATGGTCGCCGCCGGGCGGATCGGCACGGTCCGGCACGTCCGGGCCGTGTACCTGCAGGACTGGATCGTCGATCCGCAGTTCCCGCTGGTCTGGCGGCTCCGCAAGGACGTGGCCGGCTCGGGCGCGCTGGGTGACATCGGCGCGCACATCGTCGACCTCACCCAGTTCGTCACCGGCCAGTCGATCTCCACGGTGTCCGCCCTGACGGAAACCTTCATCCGCTCGCGGCCGCTGCCCGCGGCCTCGTCCGGCCTGTCCGGCGCCGCGTCGGTGTCCGAATTCGGCGAGGTGACGGTGGACGATGCCGCGCTGTTCCTGGCTCGGCTCGACGGGGGAGCGGTGGCCACCTACGAGGCGACCCGGTTTGCCACCGGCCGCAAGAACGCCCTGCGTGTCGAGCTGAACGGCTCGCTCGGCTCGCTCGCGTTCGACTTCGAGCGGATGAACGAACTGGAGTTCTACGACGCCTCGCTGGCCGGGCCGGAGCAGGGCTTCAGCCGGATCCTGGTGACCGAGCCGGATCACCCGTACATGTCGGCGTGGTGGCCCGCCGGGCACCCGATCGGCTACGAGCACTCGTTCACCCACGAGATGCGCGACCTGATCGAGGCGATCGGGACGGGGCAGAACCCCACACCGTCCTTTGCCGACGCGCTGCAGGTCCAGTTGGTACTGGACGCGGTGGCCAAGTCGGCCGAGTCGGCACAGTGGACCGAGGTGGAGCCCGTCCTCGAACCCGTCTGACCGATCCGTGTCCCGGGCGGCGGCTTCGCCACGGGACACGGCTGTACGACGTCCGTCGCGGGCCGGCGAGGGACGGCGCGGTTGCGCCCCGCGCCGGCCGGCCCGCGACGGGAAGCGGTGCTGCGCACCGGAATGCGGCCGTCCGGCCCCGCCCGCCGCGGGGGTGGGCGGCCGCAAGATTGTCCGGTTGGTGAAGATCACCGTGCGGGCGCACGAGTGATCGTTCCGTGCGTGTCCGAACATGCATATGGCGCACGTGGAACACCCTTGTAACACGCCCGCCGGTGTGCCCTCCGGTGAACCTACTGGCTGGTCACCCCGGGCGGATACATCGGCAGATGCCAATGAGAAAGCGCTTCCCCGATCATGTCCGCGCCGGTCATCGCGTCGCACGCGCCGTACGGCGCTGATCCCGTGGACGTCCGACGCTCGTATCCGTGGGCAGGTGATCCCACGGATGGAGGCGTCATGGTTGCCCCACGGCCCGCCACGCGCACGTCGAATACCGGCGGCCGCATGGTCCATACTGGACGTCAAAGCACGCGCGGATGCACGTGCAGATGCACCGGTTCGCTCGCTCGGGGAGGACACTGATGCGGCTGAGACACACCTCCGGCCGGATCGTGCACCTCAGTTGTGAGCTCAGCCCGCGGCCCGAGATCAATTTAACGGGCCTCGTCGCCCAGTTCGACACGTACGGTGCCGTCCGCGCCCGGCTCGGTGCCGACGCGCTCGGCGTGACCTTCTGGCTTCCCCCCGCCCTTGCCGCCGCCCTCGCCGTCGAGAGCCGCGCCCGCACCCGGCTTCGTGCCGAACTCGACGCCCGCCGGCTCGAAGTCGTCACGTTGAGCGGCGCGCCCTTCGCCGAGGGCGGCGGCGAGGACACCCCCGCTCCGGCCTGGACCGAACCGGCCCGCCGCGAGTACACCCTCGACCTCGCCCGCATCCTGCTCGACCTGCTCGACCGGGAAGCCGTCCGCGGCACGGTCAGCACGACCGGCCTCGGGCCGCGGGCCGGCTGGGCCGAGGCCGAGGAAAAGGCGGCCACCGGCATCCTGCGCCGGCTCTCCGCCGGCCTCGCCGACCTGGCCTGGCAGAACGGCCGCGCCGTCCGGGTCGGCTTCCAGCCCACCCCCGAGCAGGTGCTGGACAGCCCCGACCAGACCGTCGCCGGACTGGCCCGGGTCGACAAGGACCGGCTCGGCGTCTGCCTCGACCTCGGCCACGCGGCGCGCACCTGGCCCGACCCGGCGGCCGGGATCGAGACGATCACCGACACCGGGCTGGCGGTCGTCGAGGTGCGGCTCGCCGCGGTGCCCGGATCGACCACCGAGAAATGGCGGACCGGCCTGCGTCACCTGTTCGGTGCCGGCCGGCCGCTCACCGAAAACATCACGCTCGTCGCCCGCACCCCGGAACCGCCGGTCGAGCAGCTCGCGGCCGACATCGCGTACCTCCTGGCGGAGCTTGCCGCCGTCGGCCTCGCGCCGGAAAACGAGGTCTGCGTCGCCCGCTGATCCCTCGCGGCGCCGGTTGGTCTGTTGCGGCGCTGGCTGATCTTTTGCGGCGCCGGTTGGTCTCCTGCGGCGCTGGCTGATCTTTTGCGGCGCCGGTTGGTCTGTTGCGGCGTTGGCTGATCTTTTGCGGGCGCCCGCTGATCCCTTGCGCTGCTGGGCGATCCGTCTAAAGTCGGTGATGGCACTGCCGTGACGGGCGGGCCGGCACCCGGGAGGCGCAAACCCGGCCGGCCGCGACGCCACCCCGGCAGCGCCACCTGGGCCGGCTTTCCCTCGCCGCCCGTCTATTCGGCTGCGATGAGGGAGATTCCATGGCGCGACCCATCACGCTCTTCACCGGCCAGTGGGCCGACCTGCCCTTCGACGAGGTGTGCCAGCTGGCGTCCGGCTGGGGCTACGACGGCCTCGAGATCGCCTGCTGGGGCGACCACTTCGAGGTCGACCGGGCACTCGCCGAACCCGACTACATCGACCGCAAACGCGAGACGCTGGAAAAGCACAACCTCCAGGTGTACGCGATCTCCAACCACCTGGTCGGCCAGGCCGTCTGCGACCACCCGATCGACGAACGCCACCAGGACATCCTGCCGGCCGCGATCTGGGGCGACGGCTCGCCGGAGGGCGTACGGTCCCGGGCCGCCGAACGCATGAAGGACACCGCCCGGGCCGCGGCCCGCCTCGGCGTACGGACCGTGGTCGGCTTCACCGGATCATCGATCTGGCACACCGTCGCGATGTTCCCGCCCGCCTCCCCAGCCATGATCGACCGCGGCTACCAGGACTTCGCCGACCGGTGGAACCCCATCCTCGACGTCTTCGACGAGGTCGGCGTGCGGTTCGCCCACGAGGTCCACCCCAGCGAGATCGCGTACGACTACTGGACCACCCGCCGCACGCTGGAAGCCATCGGAAACCGGCCCGCCTTCGGCCTCAACTGGGACCCGTCCCACTTCGTCTGGCAGGACCTCGACCCGGTCAACTTCATCCTCGAATTCAAAGACCTGATCTACCACGTCGACTGCAAAGACGCGAAGGTACGCACCGGCGACGGCCGCCGCGGCCGGCTGAGCTCCCACCTGCCGTGGGCCGACCTGCGCCGCGGCTGGGACTTCGTCTCCACCGGCCACGGCGACGTGCCCTGGGAAGACTGCTTCCGGGCGCTGAACGCCATCGGCTACGACGGCCCGATCTCCATCGAGTGGGAGGACGCCGGCATGGACCGGCTGCTCGGCGCGCCCGAAGCCCTGCAGTTCGTCCGCCGGCTGGCCTTCGACGCCCCCACCGCGGCCTTCGACGCCGCCTTCTCCTCATCCTCCTGAACCCCAACACCAGTGCGGGCCGCCCCCGACTCGGGGCGGCCCGCACTGGTGTTGCCGTGGGTCAGAACGTGCTGCCGGTGCTCTTGGTGTTCGACGACGCCAGCGTGTCCGTCGACGCGGGCAGCGTCTCCGTCACCGGGGCAGGCTCGGTGCCGGCCGTCGTGTGCAGTTTCTCCCCGAGCTTGGACGACTGCAGCTTGTCCTTGCTCTCGCTGTAGAGCTTGGTGGCCTGCGCCTGGGCCACACCGGCGGCTTCCTGCACCGACGGGTGTTCCCACACCTTCTTGGCGTTAGCCCGGATCTCCTCGTACTTCTCCCGGCCGGCCCGGCTGCCCAGGACGAAGCCCGCCGCGAGACCGGTGATGAACATCAGCTTTCCGCGCATGGTGGCGGCTCCTTCCGTTCGATGACGCGCATGCGTCTGCGGGGTGCATACCCATCCTGCCCGGCCGGTACTCCTGCGCCAGGTGTTTCCGCCGCAGGCGGCGCGCCCGGGTAACCCCTTCGCAAACGCCCCTACTCGTCATGTACTCTGTTCCCCGGCACCGAGCAAGCCCCGGTGCCGAGCAGCAGTCCCCTGTAGCTCAATTGGCAGAGCAGCCGGCTGTTAACCGGCAGGTTATTGGTTCGAGTCCAATCGGGGGAGCGAGTCGCCTAGGCGCCCCCTGTCCGCAAAAAGCGCGGACCGGTGGGCGCCTCGCTTTGCTGGCTCCGGGGGCCGAGCCCCCGGAAACCCCGCGGTGCGGTGGTTGCTGTGGGTGGGTGCGTTGCGGTCGCCGGTGGTTGCTGTGGGTGGGTGAGTTGCGGTCGCCGGTGGTTGCTG
>Ga0207668_10000898_pt1 | contig 17980 bp, 18 predicted proteins | sample KBSS43metaG_FD_184323 | JGI IMG/M metagenome (GOLD analysis project Ga0207668, IMG submission 184323) | Switchgrass rhizosphere microbial communities from Kellogg Biological Station, Michigan, USA - KBS S4-3 metaG (SPAdes) (version 2) | ecosystem: Host-associated > Plants > Roots > Rhizosphere... | reverse complement strand
GAGCGCGTCTGGGAGTCGACGCCAGAGGCACTCGCCTCGATCACCGCGTTGTTCACCGCCTCGCCGCGGGTCGTGATCAACGAAATGGCCAGTAGCGGGCACAATCTCAGCGTCGGCCTCACCGCCGACGACTACCACCGACGGGTGTTGTCGTTCATCGAGGAATGCATCGCCGCCCAGGAACGCAGCGATGAAGCGAGCATGGAAGCGGAGGCAGGTTGATGCGGGTCGGATTCATCGGATTGGGCAGCCAGGGCGGCCCGATGGCACGCCGGATCGTCGAGGGCGGGTACGACCTCACCCTGTGGGCGCGCAGGCCCGCCTCGGTGGAGCCGTATGCCGACACCGCCGCGAAGGTCGCCGCGACGCCGGCCGAACTCGGCGCGGCGAGCGACCTGGTGTGCCTATGCGTGGTGGGCGACGACGACGTGCGACAGGTGCTCGTGGACGACACCGGAGTGCTGGCCGGAATGCAGCCCGGCGGCATCATCGCCATTCACAGCACCGTGCACCCGGACACCTGCCGCGAACTCGCGGAACTGGCTGCCGGACACGGTGTTTCGCTGATCGACGCGCCAGTCAGTGGCGGAGCTCCTGCCGTCGAGGAGGGCACGCTGATGGTCATGGTCGGCGGCGAGGAGGCCGTCGTCGAGAAGTGCCGACCGGTGTTTGCGACCTATTCCGACGCGATCGTCCACCTCGGCGGACTTGGCGCCGGTCAGGTCGCCAAGATCCTCAACAACCTTCAGTTCAGTGCCAACCTCGGCAGCGCGATGAGCACGCTGGAGTTGGGTGACGCGCTCGGCATCCCCCGCGACCGGCTCTGCCAGGTGCTCAACCGCGGATCCGCCACCAGCAAGGCGATCTCCAGCATCACCATGTTCGGCGGCTCCCTCGAGGGGCTCGCCCCCATCGCAGGTGCGTTGCTGCAGAAGGACGTTCGGCACGCCGCCAGCCTCGCCCAGCACGCGTCGGCCCCAGAGGGATCGGTGTTCACGGCGGCGGACACGGCGCTGGCGTCGATGGACCACCCGCGGTGATGAGCGCTTGCGCGAAGAACAGAGTGTCCTGATGAGCGCTTGCGCGAAGAACAGAGCGCCGTGATGCGCCGAACCGAACCTCGCCCAACGTGCGTCCAGGGCGGGATTTCGATCGACTTCCCGACCTGGACGCACGTTGGACGACGCGGCGCCACCGGCGATTTGGGTACGGCACCCGTCCGTTCGGGGTTGCGGTGAGAGTCGGATTCGTCGGCGCGGGCCGCATGGGCGCTCCGATGGTGCATCGACTCGTCGATGCCGGTCACGAGGTGCGGGTGCTCGGCCGCACCGATGAGGCGCGGCAGGCGGTCACCGAGCTCGGCGCCACCGCCGTCGCCGAGCTCGCCGATGCGGCCGCGCGGGCCGACGTGGCCGTCGTGTGCGTCTTCACCGACGACCAGGTGAAGCGCGTGTGCTTCGACGACGGTCTGCTCGCGGCGATGCCGTCGGGCGCCGCGCTGGTGCTGCACACCACCGGCAGCCCCCGCACTGCCGAGGCCATCGCCGCGGAGGCACCGCACGTCGCCGTCGTCGACGCACCCGTGAGCGGTGGACCGCACGACGTCGCCGCGGGCCGCATCGCGCTGTTCCTCGGTGGCGCCGACGACGCGGTGGCCGGAGTGCAGCCCGTGCTGAGCGCCTATGGAGACCCGGTCCTTCACGTCGGCCCCCTCGGCAGCGGGCAGAAGGTCAAGCTCATCAACAACGTGCTGTTCGCCGCGCAACTCGGGCTGCTCTCCGAGGCGGCCCGGCTGGCCGCGGGGCTGGGAATCGACGAGGCCGCGCTGCTCGGAGCGGTCGCTCACGGCAGCGGCGCCAGCCGCGCGCTCGGCATGGTCGCCAACGCCGGATCGGTCGCCTCGTTCGTGTCGGCCGTTGGCGAGTTCATCGGTAAGGACGTCGCGGTGGCGCGCGCGACGGTTGCCGAGCTCGGGGGCGAACTCGGGGCCCTCGACGAGGTCGTCAGCGCCGGAATTCGGCCGTAAGAACTGAGCTGGATTTACCGTTTCGAAAGCTTCCGGTAAGGCATACTATGGGCGTTACACATGAACCGTCTCGCGTAACGTGCACCCCGGTCGCTAGCCCCGCCGCGAAAGAGGAGTCCATGACCAAGCCCAAGGTCAAGTTCAGCCCGGTATCACCCGAGTACTTCGCGAACCCGTACGAGGTGTACCAGCGGATGCGCGACGATGCGCCGCTCTACTACGACGAGGACGAGGACTTCTACGCGCTGACTCGGCACGAGGACGTGGCGGCCGCGTTCAAGGACCACGAGGCGTTCTCGTCGGCGCGTGGCTGCGATCTGGGCATGGTGCGCAGCGGCGAGGTGCCGCAGAGGTCGATCATCTTCATGGACCCGCCCGACCACCGGCACATGCGCAGCCTGCTCAACAAGGCGTTCACTCCGCGCGCGATCCAGTCGCAGAAGGAGACCGTCGTCGAGCTCATCGAGCACTACCTCGGCAAGGTCGACCCGGACAACTTCGACGTCGTCCAGGACTTCTCCGGTCCGTTCCCGGTCGAGGTCATCACTCGGATGGCGGGCGTGCCAGAGGACTTCCGTCAGCAGGTCCGGCACTGGATCGACAAGAGCCTGCACCGCAAGCCGGGCCAGATCGACCTTGACGACGACAACATGCAGGCCAACATCGACTCGGGAATGTACTACTACGGCCTGGTGGTGGAGCGCAGGCAGAACCCTCAGGACGACATGATCAGCCGGCTCATCGCCGCCGAGATCCCCGATGAGCACGGCAACATGCGCAAGCTCGACGACATCGAAATCACCGGATTCACAACGCTGTTGGGCGGTGCGGGCGCGGAGACCGTCACCAAGTTGGTCGGCAGCGCGGTGGTGGAATTCGCCCGGCATCCCGAGCAGTGGCAGAAGCTGCTCGACGATCGCAGCAAGATCCCGGCTGCCGTCGAGGAGTTGCTCCGCTACGTCGGCCCGGTTCAGTACAACGTGCGCTACTCGCTCAAGGACGTCGAGGTGCCCAGCGGCACCATCCCTGCGAACAAGCCCGTCTTCCTGATGGGCGCAGCGGCCAACCGCGATCCGCGCGCCTTCGACGATGGCGAGACGTTCGACATCGACCGCGATCGCAGCCAGGCGCAGAACCTCGGGCTCGGCTACGGCATCCACAGCTGCCTCGGTGCGGCACTCGCTCGGATGGAGAGCGCGATCGCACTCGAGTACCTGCTCGACTTCATGCCGCGCTACGAGGTCGACTTCAACGGCTTGGAGCGCGTCAACATGCAGAACGTCGCCGGCTATCACCATGTCCCCGTGAAGGTTTTGAGGTGACCGTGACCCAGCGAGAAGCGAAGCGGGATCGCGCATGACGCAGAAGATTCACGTCGACTTCGGCCTGTGCGAGAGCAACGGGGTGTGCATGGGCATCATCCCCGAGGTGTTCGATCTCGACGACGAGGACTACCTGCACGTGCTGCAGGAAGAAGTGACTCCGGAGAACGAGCATCTGATCAAGGAGTCCGTGCGGCAATGCCCGCGCCAAGCCATCGCCATCGTCGACGAGTAACCGCGCCCAATAGGCCGAGCATCCCCCCGCGAGTGAGACGCAAAGGGCCCTGAATCAGCAAGATTGAGGGCCCTTTGCTGGGGGCACCCCCGCTTGCGGGGGACTGTTCGCGCTGGGTCGGGTCTGGGTCAGAAGCCGGAGAGGATGACGCCGTTGCAGTCGGCGGCGCCTTGGCGGACCTTGGCGGCGGCCTGGTAGGCGTCGGAGTAGTACCACTCCTTGGCCGCGTCCACCGATTCGAACTCGAGCACGACGGTCTGAGTGGCACCCCACTCGCCCTCGATCACCGTGGGGTTCTGGTCGACGGACAGAATCGTCGCGCCACCCATTGCCGTCATCGCCAGCTTGCCGTACTCGGCCATGCCGGCTGGATCCTTGATGTCCTCGGTGATGATGACATAGCCTTTGGCCACAGTGAATCTCCTTGTCGGTGAGGCGGTTTGAATCAAATTTCGTGGATAGCGCGTTCGGGGCAGTTGTCGATGGCCTCGCGGACGGCGCCCTCCAACTCGACGGGCACCTCCCCCGGAGCGGCGACGGCCCAACCGTCGTCCGTCATCTCGAAGACTTCGGGACAACACGTCAGGCACATGCCGTGGCCGCGGCAATTGTCCTCGTCGACAGTGACCTTCATCAGGCCCCGCTCGGCTCGCGCGTCTCGTCCAGGTCGAACTCGAGGTGTAGTTCGGTGAGCCCGCGCAGGATGAACGTCGGGATGTAGTGGTAGTCGCGGTTGCCCGCCGGACCGTGCTTCTCCTCCGAGATCCTGATGTCGGAGGTCCGGTCGAGCAGCCGCTCCAGACCGACGCGGGTCTCCGCCCGGGCCAGCGGGGCACCGGGGCAGCTATGGATGCCCCGGCCGAAGGCGAGGTGCTGGCGGGCATTCTTGCGGGCCGGGTCGAAGGAGTTGGGGTCGTCGAAGCGTCGCGGATCGCGGTTGGCCGCGCCATTGAGCACCATGACGGTGGTACCGGCGCCCAACTGGTGGTCGCCGACGGTGACCGGTGTGCGCGACAGTCGGAAGTCGCCCTTGACCGGGCTTTCGTAGCGCAACGCCTCCTCGATGAAGTTCGGGAGCAGGCTCCGGTCGGCGCGCAACTGCGCTTGAATCTCGGGCTGATCGCCGAGCACTTTCAGCGCCGTCCCGAGCAGGCGGACCGTGGTTTCCTGGCCCGCCGAGAAGACGTTGGTGGCAACGCGGGCGACGTCCCCGGGGCTTGGCGTCGTGCCGTCGGGGAACAGCGCGGTGGCCAACCCGGTCAGGATGTCCTCGCGGGGGTTGCGACGACGGTCCTCGACGTACTCCTCGAACTGGTCGTAGAGGAACTCCAGCGGCGAGTGCGACAGCGACTCCTTGCTGGTGCTGCCGACGCCGCCGCCCGAATTCCGCGCGATGCCGTCGACGAACGCGGTGCGGTCCTCGGGCGGGATGCCGAGCAGATCGGCGATCACCAACAGCGTGAACGGGCTGGCGAAACCCTTGATGAACTCCCCCTTACCCGGCGCGAGGAAGTCATCGAGGACCCCGTCGGCGAGCTCCCACATGGCGTCCTCGTTCTCCTTGAGGCGCTTCGGGGTGATCAGCCGCATCATCAGCGAGCGATGGTTCGTGTGGACCGGCGGATCCAACGTGGGCAGCTGGTCGCTGAAGGGCAGTTCGTCGCGGTGCTTCTCGATCAGGTCGGTGACGTCGTCACCCTCGAGTGGCACGGGGAAGCCGGGAAACGGACCGGTTACCGAGGTGCACGAGGAGAACGTCTTCTCGTCGTTGTAGACCGCGACCGCTTCCTCCCACCCCGTCACCATGGTGACGCCGTAGTGGTCCTCAGGCTCGACCGGGCACTTGTCGCGCAGCGCGTTGAAGTACGGATACGGGTCGTCAACCAGCCGCGGATCCCTGAACCAGTCGATGCCTGCGGGGTCGATCGTCATGCACTACTCCATTCCCGACGTCACACCCAATGAGAATGCGCCTCTCACAGTTGAGTATTACATTTCCATAGCAGTTCTTCGGCGTCAACGAAGGCGAGGGGGTAATCACTCCGCTCAACGGGTGTGATCGAGCCGGGTCCTGCCGATCTTGGAGAACTGCGTTCTCACGGGGAGCCTGCGCATTCTCACGTGAATGCGCGACTCGGTTCAGAAGTACCGCTTGGCCACCTCTGCGAACGCAGCGTCGGTCGCCACCAGCACGGCGTCGACGTCGGCCTCGCTCAAGGCCGTCGACATGAACCAGTTGTGCTTGGGATGTACGAAGACGCCGCGGGCGGCGCACTCGGCCGTCCACGCCAGCGTGAATTGATGATCGGGCTCGCCTGCGAACGACAGGTACGGCATGGTCGCCGGGCCGGTGACGTTCACGGGCAACGAGTAGGACGTGGCCTGTTCGCGCAGCCCCGAGACGAGTTGATCACCGCGGGCGAACATGTGGGCTACCCCGTCGCTCTCCTCGAGCAGGGCGATCGACGTCAGCGCGGCCACCATCGGCACCGCCGAGAACCAGAACGTCCCGGTGACGAAGAAGGATCCGGCCGCGTCCCGGAGCGCCTCCGCGCCAAGCACCGCCGCGATCGGGTAACCATTGCCGATCGCCTTGCTCCACGACGAGAGATCGGGGCGGACACCGTACTGCTCCCAGCTGCCGCCGAACGACATCCGGAATCCGGTGCGGACCTCGTCGACGATGAGCACCGCGCCGTTCTCGTCGCAGATGCGTCGAAGTCCTTGCGCGAAGGCCGGATCCGCCAGCTCCAGATCGGATCCGGCCGGGTCGTGTCGGAACGGCGCCACGATGATCCCGGCGATGTCGCCCGAGTGTTCGGCAACCAATTTCTCGACGCTGGCCAAGTCGTTGTAGGTGTAGTAGGCCAGACCGGCGCGGTCCGAGGGCAGTACGCCGGTCTGGTCGGGGTTACACCACGGCAGCGCACCGTGATACGTGCCCTCCTCGACCAAGATGATGGCGCGTCCGGTGTGAGCCCGCGCGATGGTGAGGCACAGCGTCGTGACGTCGGAACCGTTCTTCGCGAACATCGCCCAGTCGGCGTGCTCGACCACCTCGACCAGCTTCTCGGCCAGCGTCACGAAGTGTTCCGATGGGCCGTTCGCGGTATCGCATATCTGTCGTTGCCGGTTGACGGCTTCCTCGATCCGGGGGTGTTGGTAGCCGTGGATGATCGGACCCCAGGAACACAGCAGGTCGATGTATTCGTGGCCGTCCGCGTCCCAGATCCGCGAGCCCGAGGTACGCGAGACGAATTGTGGTGCACCAGGCCACAATCCGCGCGCGTCCTGATGTCCGTACATCGCATTGGGAATGACGGCCTTCGCCCGGTGCAACAGCGCATCCGACAGTGGGTGAGTCGAGGCATTCAGTGTCGTGGTCATCGCGCGCCTTCGTGTGGACGTTGATCCAGCCGGCGCCGTTGTCGCGGATGCTCCTTGGAAGGCTTGCAGAAGCGTCGAGCCGCGGCAACTCGTTCCCGATGCGAGACTTCGTCCGTGACCCGCCCACTCGACGATGTCAATGACGGCTTGGCGTTCGACGTCGACGCCATCCGCGCGCACTTCCCTGCGCTGAGCGACGGCACGGCCTACTTCGACGGGCCCGGCGGCTCGCAGACGCCTACCGTCGTCGCCGACGCCATCCGTGATGCGCTGCTTGCGCCGCTGTCGAACCGTGGCAATACCACCACGGCCGCACGCAATGCCGAAGCGATCGTCGTGCAGTGCCGTCACGCGCTGGGCGAGCTGCTCAACGCCGACGCCGACGAGGTGATCTTCGGTCGGAGCATGACCGCGCTGACCTTCGAGCTGTCGCGGACGCTGTCGATGCAATGGCGTCCCGGTGACGAGATCGTCGTGACGCGCCTCGACCACGACGCCAACGTCCGGCCATGGACGATCGCCGCCTCCAAGGCCGGCGTGGTCGTGCGCTGGGTCGACTTCGACCCCGCTACCTCCGAGTTGCCCGTGCAGAACGTGGAGGCGCAGCTGAGCGCACGCACGCGTCTGGTGGCCGTGACCGCAGCATCCAACCTGATCGGGACGATGCCCGACGTGCGAGCCATCGCCGCCCGCACGCACGCCGCCGGAGCGCTGCTGTACGTCGACGGCGTGCACTACACCGCCCACAGCGCAGTCGACTTCCGCGAGCTCGGCGCCGACTTCTTCGCGTGCTCACCCTACAAGTTCCTTGGCCCACACTGTGGAGTGGTCGTTGGCAAGCGTGAGGTGCTCGCCGAACTGCGCCCCGACAAACTGTTGCCCGCGCCTGACCGGGTGCCCGAGCGTTTCGAACACGGCACGCTGCCCTACGAACTGATGGCCGGGACCACCGCGGCCGTCGACTTCCTCGCAGGCATGACGGGGGCGACTGGAACCCGCCGCGACCGGATCGTAGCTGGCATGACTGCCCTTGAGCACCATGAGGATACGCTTCGCCAGCGGATCGAGGCCTGTCTGCAAGAGCTCCCCACGGCGACGGTCCACTCCCGTGGCGCGCGCCGGACCCCGACGTTGCTCGTCACCGTCGCGGGGCACGATGCGGCAGCGCTCAGCGCGGTGCTCGCTCAGCACGACATCAACGCACCGGCGGGTTCGTTCTACGCCTACGAGGCGTCGCGGCGGCTTGGCCTTGGCGAGGCGGGTGGAGTGCGGATCGGCTTGGCGCCGTACAACAACGCCGACGACGTCGACCGGCTCACGGACGTGCTGGCTGCGACCCTAGCCGGCCCGATTTGACGTCGCCATTGAATAGTTAGTTGGACGCTGGTCAGCTATGTTCAACTCGGTCGAGCTCTGATAATCTGCGGATCATGACCCAAACCGCGGACGGCACCGCTGCTGACCGTGGTCAGCGCAGAGCGTCGTTCCAGCGGGCCAGGTCGCATGAGACCAAGCGCATGCTGGTGCAGGCAGCGATGGCGCTCTGGCGCACCAACGGCTACGCCACCACCACCGTCGCAGACATCTGCACCGCGGCGGGTGTTTCCAAGGCGCTCTTCTACTTCTACTTTCCCCGCAAGGAGGACGTGCTCTTCGAGGTCGGCGTCATGTCCACGATGTCCGCGCACCGCACCATCCACGACTTGATTGCCAAGCCCTACGAGATCGAGGCCGTCATCGCCGCCGCGCTCACCACGTTCGAGCAGTCGATGGCACGCAACCCCAGAGAACTCGTCATCGAAACCATTCTCGAGGGCTACCGGCACGAGCACCGCATCCTCGCCGAGGGCACTCCCGCCGACGTCGACGCCGACATGTTCACCGAACTCTTCACCCGGGCTCAGGTCGACGGCAAGCTCGCCGACGGCGTCGACGTCGCGCACCTCGCCTACCTCGCCCAGACCTTCGTGAGCGAGGGCGCCAGGCACTGGGCGGCAGGCGCGTTCGGCGATCGTTCGTTCGCCGACGTGGTGACGGCGGACATCTGCACCTTGATCAATGGATATGCACGACAACCACGCCAGTAACGGCAAGGAGGCCGCATGTGGGATTTCGAGACCGACCCTGACTACCAGGAGTTGCTGGACTGGGCGGGTGCATTCGTACGGGACGAGGTCGAACCGCTCGACCTGATCTGGCCGCACCTGCAGTTCACCCCGCTGACCGAAACGCGGCGCAAGGTCGTCGACCCGCTCAAGGAACAGGTCCGCCAAAAGGGGCTGTGGGCAACGCATCTCGGGCCCGAGCTCGGCGGGCAGGGGTACGGCCAGCTCAAGCTCGCACTGCTCAACGAGATCCTCGGCCGCTCGCAATGGGCGCCGATCATCTTCGGCTGTCAGGCCCCCGACACCGGCAACGCGGAGATCATCGCCCACTACGGCACGCCCGAGCAGAAGGAACGCTACCTGCGCCCGCTGCTCGACGGTGAACTGTTCTCGAGCTATTCCATGACCGAACCGCAGGGCGGCGCGGACCCCACCCAGTTCACCACCAGCGCCACGCGTGACGGCGACGATTGGGTGATCAACGGCTGGAAGTACTTCTCCTCCAACGCCAATACCGCGTCGTTCCTCATCGTCATGGTGGTGACCAACCCTGACGTCAGTGCCTACCAAGGCATGTCGATGTTCCTGCTACCCACCGACACGCCCGGGGTCGAGATCGTGCGCAACGTCGGGCTGCACGGCGAACGCGACAATGAGGGCAGCCACGCACTGATCCACTACGACAATGTGCGCGTGCCGAATTCGGCCCTGCTGGGTGGCGAGGGGCAGGCGTTCGTCATCGCGCAGACCCGGCTCGGCGGCGGGCGCATCCACCACGCGATGCGCACCATCGGCCTGGCCCAGAAGGCGATCGACATGATGTGCGAGCGCGTGCTGAGCCGGACGACGGCGGGCAGCCTGCTCGCCGACAAGCAGACCGTGCAGGGCTACATCGCCGACTCGTACGCCCAGCTCAAGCAGTTCCGGCTCTTCGTGCTGTACACCGCATGGGAGATCGACAAGTACAACGACTACAAGAAGGTGCGCAAGGACATCGCCACGGCCAAGGTCGTCATGCCGACGGTTCTTCACGACATCGCTTGGCGGGCAATGCAAGTGCACGGCGCGCTCGGCGTCACCAACGAGATGCCGTTCCTCGGGATGGTCACCGGTGCCGCGGTGATGGGGCTGGCCGACGGGCCCACCGAGGTGCACAAGACGACGGTGGCCAAGCAGGTGCTGCGCGATTACAAGGCCACCGACGACGTGTGGCCGTCGGAGTGGCTGCCCCGAAAGCGCGACGCCGCCAAGGCCAGGTTCGCGGAGTTCCTCGAGCTCGAGGTGGGCAACCAATGAGCGAAGCTTGCGAAGCGAACCAACAGACTCGGGGCGAGCTCAATATTCCGCGGCTCGCCGAGTGGATGGACGGCGCAGCGCTGCCGGGCAAGGGCGAACCGCTGACGGCCCGCTTCCTGTCCGGCGGCACGCAGAACGTCATCTACGAACTCGTCCGCGGCGACGCGCGCTGCGTCATCCGGATGCCACCGCCAGGCGCTCCCCCGGACCGCGACAAGGGCATCCTGCGCGAGTGGCGCATCATCGAGGCGCTCGACGGCACCGACGTGCCGCACACCGAGGCCATCGGCGTGTGCGACGACGCGAGCGTGCTCGGCCGCCCGTTCTATCTGATGGGCTTCGTCGACGGCTGGTCGCCGATGGATCAGCATGGGAAGTGGCCCGAGCCATTTCAGAGCGAGCTCGACACCCGCCCCGGACTGAGTTATCAACTGGCCGAGGGCATCGCGTTGCTGTCGAAGGTGGACTGGAAGGCCAAGGGGCTGGCCGACCTTGGCCGCCCGGACGGCTTTCACGAACGTCAAGTCGACCGGTGGATCGGCTTTCTCGAGCGGATCAAGAACCGCGACCTACCCGGGCTGCAGGTGGCCACCGACTGGCTGCGCGCGCACAAGCCGCTCGACTTCATCCCTGGCCTCATGCACGGCGACTACCAGTTCGCCAACGTCATGTACCGGCACGGCGCGCCCGCCCAGTTGGCGGCCATCGTCGACTGGGAGATGGGCACCGTCGGCGACCCGAAGCTGGACCTGGGCTGGATGGTGCAATCCTGGCCAAGCGACGACGGTGCATCCGGCGAGATGAGCTACGTCGACATGCGCGGAATGCCAACGCGCGACCAGGTGGTCGCCCACTACGCCGAGGTGTCCGGGCGGCAGGTCGACGACTTGGACTACTACCTGGTGCTGGCCAAGTGGAAGCTGGCGATCGTGCTGGAGCAGGGTTTCCAACGCGCGGGCGACGACGAGACGCTACTGGCCTTCGGACCGGTCGTCACCGATCTGATGGCGTCCGCCGCGGAGCTCGCCGAGACCACCGACTACCGGGGCTAGCGGCCGATGCACGCTGCGGTCTGCCCCGAGTACGGGCCGCCGGAGGTCATTCGCGTCGAGGAGTGCCCGGTGCCAGACGCGGCCCCCGGACAGGTCGGCGTGCGGGTGCGGGCGGCGGCGGTCAACTTCCCCGACGTGCTGCTGGTGTCCAATCAGTATCAACTCAGCGTCCCGCCACCGTTCGTGCCCGGCAGCGAGTTCGCGGGCATCGTCGACGAGATCGGCGATGAGACAACGGGTCTCGCGGTCGGTGACCGGGTGACGGGAACTGGGATGTTCGGTGCGTTCGCCGAGCGGGTCGTGGTCGACGCGGCGAGCCTGGCACCCATCCCCGACGGCGTCGACGCGCCAAGCGCGGCCGCGTTCGGCGTCGCCCATCGCACCGCCTATCACACGCTACGCTCGACTGCCCAATTGAAGCCGGGCGACGAACTCGTCGTGCTTGGCGCGGGCGGCGGCGTCGGGTTGGCGGCGGTTCAGCTTGGCGTCGCACTGGGAGCCAACGTCACGGCCGTCGCGTCGTCGGCCGAAAAGCTCGACGTGGCAGCCAGTTACGGCGCATCGCGGTTGATCAACGTCCGGCGGGCAGGAGCGGAGCGACTCGGGGATCAGTCCAGCGCGGTGGAGCTTCGGGCCGAGTTGAAGCGCGCGCTCCCCGACGGTGCGGACGTCGTCATCGATCCGGTCGGCGGTGAGCTGTCCGAGCCGGCCTTGCGGTCGCTACGCCGTGGCGGCCAGTTCGTCACCGTCGGCTACGCCTCGGGCGTGATTCCGCGCATTCCCCTGAATCTGGTACTCGTCAAGGGAATCCACGTGATCGGCTTCCAGTTTCAGGACGTCCCCGTCGCGGAGTTCGAGCGCAACGAGACCGAGCTGCGTGAGCTTCTGGTGTCCGGCCGCGTCGCACCGCACGTCTGCGCGACGTATCCGTTGTCCGAGACGGCCACGGCGCTGCGCCGCGTCGCCGACGGCAAAGCGATCGGCAAGGTGCTGATAGACCTCAGCGGACGCGAGGAGCAGTAAGGCCTCAGCTAGCGGGCGTGAGGTCCGCGGCCACCGAGGGCAGGGCGGCAAGGCCACAGCGGAACGTCTCGGTCTCGCCGACGGCCTCAGGGTCTGCCGCGGCGGCGAGCGCCTGCGCCTTGAAGGCACGGGCGGCCCCGCTGAGCTGGTGGTGCACCAAACCGATGCTGCTTCCGAGCTCCTCGGGCCAGTGGTCACCCCACAGCGTCACCTCGGTCATGCCTTGTTCGAGTGCGGTCAGCACACCCCGGCGTACGCGTTCGTCGGTCGCGAAGAGGTCGGCGGCCACGGCTACGGTCTGCGGGTGCGGGCGGTCGACGCCTTCCTCGAGCGCCGCCTCGAGGTCGTAGGTTTCGACGCCGAGGATCTCGAGGGGCCGCAGGTCTTCGCCCGCGGAAATGAGCACGGTGACGTCCCACCCGGCCATCACCCGGTCGACGAGCCACCCGCCAGCGAACTTGACGACCTCGGGCACGTTTCGTGCCACCACGTCGAGCCGGTACCTCATGTCGGAGCTCATGCCGAGCCCGGTCCCGGCGTCGCTTCCGGCCGTGGCGCGAAGTCGCGGGCGAGCGTTTCGCCGTACCCCGTGAACACCTCGGCGAGGGGAATCGAAGGATCGAGTAACCATGCGGTCTCCATTCCATTGACGAAGGCGAGTATCTCGACGGCCTTGATGGCCGGGTCGAAGTCCGTGCGGTAGCGGCCGGCCTGCTGACCCCGCTCGATGAGCCCTGCGACGATCGAGACGGCGTCGCGCTGCCTGGTGAGCAGGCGGTCGTGCAGGGGGGCGTCGGGTGCGATGTTCTCGATCAGCAACACCGTGAAGGTGCCGACGAGTTCGGGGGCGCGGTCGAAGCGCTCGGCCACCCGACAGATCTCGGTGACCAGATCGCCGCTGCGGTCGGCGTGGATGTCATCGTCGGTGTCCCGTGCGTCGAGCACCGCGTTGAGCAGCTGGTCCTTGGATTCGAAGTGGTGCAACAGTCCCGCCGGGCTGACCCCAGCCTCCTTGGCGATCTGCGCCAACGACGTGTTGCGCCACCCGTGGCGTGCGAGCAGCCGCTCCGCGACGTTGAGAATCCGCAGCTTGCGGTCGTCGCCCTTCGCGAGCAGCGTCGCGTAAGGCCGTGTGTCTGCCACCGAACTCGTCACCGATTCCATTCATTCCAACCAACCTAGTGAACACACAGTAGGTAGGTTTGCGCCGTGTGACAAGGCTCTCAACGAACTAATTTCTTGACGGCCGTCAGATCCGCTGGTCAACGGCGATTTCGGCGTGATAGTCGGCGCTGAGCGCGGGTGAGCACGCCGAAATCGCTGGAGGAGGGAGCTACAGGCCGAGCGACTTGGCGATCATCACCTTCATGACCTCACTGGTGCCCGCGTAGATGCGCGCCACCCGGGCATCGGTGTACAGCCGGGCGATCGGGTACTCCATCATGTAGCCGTATCCGCCGAACAATTGCAGGCACCGGTCCACCACCCGCTGCTGCATCTCGGTGCAGAACAGCTTGACCCGTGCCGCGTCGGCCCCGGGCAGTTCACCGTCGACGTGCAGCAGGATGGCCCGGTCCAGCATCGCCTGACCGGCCTCCACGTCCGTCGAGCAGGCGGCCAGTTCGAACTTGGTGTTCTGGAACGACGCGACGGGTGTGCCAAAGGCCTTGCGGTCCTTGGTGTAGTCGATCGCGGCAGCGATCGCGGAACGCGCCTGCGCCACCGACCCGACCGCCACCGTCAGCCGTTCCTGCGAGAGGTTGTGCCCTAGATAACCGAACGCCTCGCCGACCTCGCCCAGCACGTTGGCCGCCGGCACCCGCACGTCGACGAACGACAGCTCCGCGGTGTCTTGCACCTTGCAGCCCATCTTGTCCAACTCCCGGCCGCGCGTGAAGCCGGGCATGCCGTCCTCGACGACCAACAGCGTCAACCCCTTTCGGCGATTGTCGGGGTCGGTGGCGGTACGGGCGACGACGATGACCAAGTCGGCCTGCATGCCGCCGGTGATGAACGTCTTGGCGCCGTTGACGATCCAGTCCGCGTTCTCCCCCAAGCCATCGCGCACCGCGGTGGTGCGCATGCCGGCCAGATCCGAACCCGTTCCCGGTTCGGTCATCGCCACCGCCGTCAGCAGGGTGCCCGCCGCAAGCCCGGGGAACCACCGTGTGCGCTGCTCGGGGTTCGCGTAGTGCAGGAAGTACGGCAGGATCACCTCGAGTTGCGTCCGCACCGTCGACAGCGTGACCAGTGCGCGCGCCGCCTCCTCCTGCAACACGACGTTGTACCGGTAGTCCGGCTCGCCGCCACCGCCATACTCTTCGGGGATCGCCATGCCGAGCATGCCGAGCGAGCCCATCTGCTCGAACACCTCGCGGGGCATGCGGCCGCCCTTCTCCCACTCGGGATAGTGCGGAACCACTTCCTTCTCGACGAACTCCCTCGCCAACTCGCGGAATGCTTCGTGATCCTCGTTGAACAAATCCCGGCGCATGAGCCTCCCTAAGCGACGAGCTCGACCAGCGTGGCGTTGGCAGTCCCGCCGCCCTCGCACATGGTCTGCAAGCCGTATCGAATTCCGTTGTCCCGCATGTGATGAATCATGCGGGTCATCAACACCGCTCCGGACGCGCCGAGCGGGTGACCCAGCGCGATGGCGCCGCCGAGCGGGTTGAGCTTCGCCTCGTCCGCCCCCGTCTCCGCCAGCCAGGCCAGCGGCACCGGCGCGAACGCCTCGTTGACCTCGAACACACCGACCTCATCGAGCGCGACGCCGGCCTTGTGCAACACCTTCTCCGTCGCGGGAATCGGCCCCGTCAACATCAGCACCGGGTCGGCGCCCGTGACCGCCCCCGCGCGATAGCGCACCAGCGGGGTCAGCCCCACCTGGACTGCGTTCTCCAAGGTCATCACCAGCAGGGCAGCCGCCCCGTCGGAGATCTGCGACGAGTTGCCCGCATGGATCACGCCGTCCTCGGTGAACGCCGGCTTGAGCCCAGCCAGCTTCTCCACGGTGGTCCCCCTTCGGATCCCCTCGTCGTCCGTGACAATGCCGCCGTCGACGAACACCGGCATGATCTGGTCGGTGAACGCACCTGCATCCTGCGCCGCGGCTGCGCGCTCGTGCGACTGCGCGGAGTACTCGTCGACGCGCGTGCGCGAGAAGTTCCACTTCTGCGCGATCAACTCTGCCGAGATGCCCTGGTTGAACGAGAAGCCGTCATAGCGGGCAAGGGCTTTGGGCCCGTATGGCTGACCCGTCGAACGCGCCGAGCCCAACGGCACCCGGCTCATCACCTCGACGCCCCCGGCCACGACGACGTCCTGCTGCCCGGACATCACGGCCTGCACGGCGAAGTCGAGGGCTTGCTGGCTCGACCCGCACGCCCGGTTCACCGTGGTTCCGGGGATGTGCTCGGGCCAGCCCGCGGCGAGCACCGAGTAGCGCCCGATGTTGCTCGACTGATCACCGACCTGAGAGACGCACCCCCAGATCACGTCATCGATGACGTCGGGATCGACGCCGGTGCGCTCGACGAGCTCGTTGAGCACTAGCGCCGACAGGTCGGCCGCATGCTGATCGGACAATCCTCCGTTGCGCTTTCCGACCGGGGTGCGCACGGCTCCGACGATGACGGTTTCCCGCATTACTTCTGCTCCTTGCCTTGCTCGGCCCTGGGAACTGCCCAGGCCCCAGTGAACTTCGCGTCCCGTTTCGCGGCGAATGCCGCGTAGGCCTCCCCCGAGTCTGCCGTCGCGAAGTTACCCGGCTGCGCCCGGGCTTCGTTGGCCAGCGCTTCTCGCAGCGTGACGTTGGCGCCGTCGTTCAGCAGCGCCTTGCTCTGAGCCAGCGCGAAGGGCGGACCCGCCGCCAGCCGGGATGCCAGGCCGTCGACGAACGCATCGATCTCGCCGACGGGATTCACCCAGGTGACGAGCCCGAGCTGGTGCGCCTCTTCGGCGTCGATCATGTCGGCGAGCAGCACCAGCCGCTTGGCCTGTTGCAGTCCGACGAGCTTGGGCAGCAGCCACGACCCACCGAGGTCGACGGACAGCCCACGCTTGCTGAAGATCTGGCAGAAGCGCGATTCGGGAGTCGCCACGACCAGGTCGCAGCCAAGGGCCAGGTTCCATCCGGCGCCGACGGCAATGCCGGTGACCTTCGCGACGGTCGGCACGGCGAGTTCGTGCAGCGCCAGCGCGACGTCGGTCAGCCGCTCCAGCTTGTAGCGCGGATGGATGTCCTCTGGCACCGAGATGTCGGCGCCCGAACAGAAGGCGCCGCCTGCACCGGTCAGCACCAGCGCGCGCACGTCGCGGTCGCGTTTGGTGGCGCGCAGCGCGTCGGCCAATTTGACCCACAGCTGCGCGTCGAGGGCGTTCTTGCGCTCCGGTCTGTTGAGTGTCAGCGTGCGTATGCCGTCGCGGTCCGACGTGAGCAACACCTGTTCATGGCTCACGGGTACGCCGGCCCGATCACTCCGTCGGCGCGCAACCGCGCGAGTTCTGCTGCGGTGAGCCCCAATTCGCCGAGCACGGCGTCGGTGTGCTCGCCCAGTCCGGGCACGGCGCCCATCGGCTGCTCGAAGTCACGGATCACCGGTGGCGGCCGCAACGCCTGGATGTCTCCCGCCGACGTGCTGACGGTGCGCCACCGGTCACGGGCGGTCAGCTGCGGGTGCACCACCACCTCGCTGGGCACGTTGTACCGGGAGTTGCCGATGCCTGCCGCGTCGGCCGTCTTCTGAATGTCCGCGAGATCGTGCTGGGCACACCAGGATCCGATCGCCTGGTCGAGTTCGTCGCGGTGCGCGCAGCGGCCGGGGTTGGTGGCGAAGCGGGGATCGTCGGCCAGGTCCGGCCGGTCGATGATCTCCCTTGCCACGCGTTGCCACTCGCGGTCGTTGGTGGTGCCGAGTACGACGGTCTGGCCGTCGCGCGTCGGGAACGCACCGTACGGCGCGACCGCAGGGGACCCGACTCCGAGCGGCTGCTGGTCGATGCCGGAGTGCTGGGTGTAGGTCAGCGCATAGCCCATGACGTCTGTCATCACGTCGAACAGGCTCAGTTCCACGGAGGGAGCCGCGGTCCCGGTGGCGCGGTTGCCCCGCGCGAACAACAGCGCGAGGATTGAGATCGCGGCGTACAACCCCGTGGTGAAGTCGGCCATCGCGGGTCCGGGCTTGGCGGGCATGCCGGGGTAGCCGGTGATGGCGCAGGAACCCGATTCTGCTTGCACCAGAAGGTCATACGCGCGCTTGTGAGAGATGGGTCCGCCCGGGCCGTAACCGTCGATCTCGACGGGGATGACATTGGGGTGGCGCTGCGCAAGGTCGGCGGGCGCAATCCCCATCCGCGCTGTGGATCCCGGTGCGAGGTTTGACACGAACGCGTCGGCCCGATCGAGGAGCCGGTGCAGCAGGTCGATGCCTTCGGCCGACTTCGTGTTGAGAGTGACCGACTCCTTGCCGCGGTTGCACCACACGAACTGTGCGGCAAGGCCGCCGGGACCGTTGACCACATCGTCGTAGTCG
>Ga0207668_10000897_pt1 | contig 17991 bp, 13 predicted proteins | sample KBSS43metaG_FD_184323 | JGI IMG/M metagenome (GOLD analysis project Ga0207668, IMG submission 184323) | Switchgrass rhizosphere microbial communities from Kellogg Biological Station, Michigan, USA - KBS S4-3 metaG (SPAdes) (version 2) | ecosystem: Host-associated > Plants > Roots > Rhizosphere... | reverse complement strand
TGGTAGAAATTATTGGCGATCGGGACACCGCCGGGGAGCGTCGTGACGACGCCGGCGGGCAAACTGACGCAGCAGTCCTCCGCCCGCTTCGAGTAGTCGCCGATGATGCGCAGCGTGAACGCTTCGGTCGGCTTGAACAGGATCTGACCCCGCAGCGTCTGGCTGTTGAGATCGAGCAACTTGCCGCCGGTTCGCACATTGTCGACTGTACCTTGGCGATAGGTGTTCGATGCGGTCAGGCGAATCGCGATCTTGTCGTCGATGATCGGCACCGACGCGGCCGCTCGCGCCTGGACATAATCATAACTACCGACGCTCACTTCCGCCGTGGCCTCGGGCAGGAAGCTGGGCGCGCGCGTCGTGATGCTGACGGCCCCTGCGGTCGTGTTGCGGCCGAACAAGGTGCCCTGCGGCCCTTTCAGCACTTCGATCCGGTCGATATCGACAAGATCGAACACCGACTGTCCGGGGCGTGCATAATAGACATCGTCGACATAGACACCGACGCCCGAATCAAGCCCGTCGCTGCTCACCGACGCGTTGCTGCCCAGGTTGCGGATGTTGATGTTGGTGTTGCGCGGGTTGATGGCGAAGATCTGGAGGCTGGGGATCTGCTGCTTGGCCTGATCGAGCGTAGAGACATTGGTCGATTCGAGCCGCCCGCCGCCAATCACGCTCAGCGCTATCGGCACATCCTGCGCATTCTCGTCGCGACGCCGTGCAGTGACGATGATGGCGCCGCCGTCTGGCGTGTCCAGCGCAGCATCCGCACTCGTCCCCTCCTCGGCCTGCGCCCCGTTCGCCGCTACGACGGCGTACAAGAGGGCGATCGACCCCAAGGTGGCGCGCCTAGTGAGACGAGAATGTGATCCGCCTGTGCTCATGTTGATCCCCGTGCAGCCGTTGGGCCGTCTTGATGTCTAATCATCGGGCAAAAAGTTTCGCCCGGTCTCGAGACGTACCGTGGTGGAGAGGCTGTGATTTGTCTACTATTATAATTGAGTATTCGAAAGTTTTGGTTGACACACCTAAATCTAGGCTACGCGCGCTTGAGCGTCGCTGGTGGGGGGCTCATTTGCCGGGGTGGCGGCCGCGGATCGGGCATTTCATTTTGACCCCAACGGACTGCAAAGTCATAAGGTCACGTGTCTGGTCGGGCCGTAACAACAGTCACTCAAGGTGGCACAAAGCAATTGCAGCAAGGTCCCAAGCGCCCGTATCCGACTCCTCACCGGGAACGGGCGCCGCCGGGTTTAGATCTCATTATTCTCGGCAAGGGCGAGAGCATCCTCAACGTCGATTCCAAGGTAGCGAACCGTATTCTCGATCTTGCTATGGCCGAGCAAAATTTGGACCGCGCGAAGGTTGCCGGTAGCCCTGTAGATTATCGACGCCTTCGTTCGGCGAAGTGAGTGCGTACCGTACTCGCTTCGTATGAGACCAACACCTGTCACCCATTCATCGACAAGCCGGGCATACTGTCGGGTGCTGAGATGACTATTGTGATCAACCCGGCTTGGAAAGACATAATCGTCTACCGTGCCACCCCGGCGTTCAAGCCATGCCAACAGGCTGGTTCTGGCGTCAGGCAGCAGTTCAAACTGAACAGGCCTGCCTGTCTTCTGCTGCATCACGATCGCGCGCTTTCGGATCTGAAGTCCGACACCCACAGCATGTTCGGCGCCGGGGCGTGAAACTGGCGGTTGACCTGATCGAGCGGACACGGCGCGGCCTTGTCACTGACCGTCGTCTTCACAGGCTTTCCCCGGATCACGCCCTGCAAACCCAGCTCGCGCATCAGCCGTTCCACTGTGCAGCGGGCAATGTCGAAGCCCTCTCGTTGCATCTGGCGCCACACCTTGCGCACGCCGTAGACCTTGAAGTTGGCGTCGAACACGCGCCGGACCTCGGGCTTCATCGCCTCGTCGCGCTGGGCACGTGGTGACTGCCGCAACGGATCGCGGCGCTGTGCCACACGCTCGTGGTAGGTGGATGGGGCGATCGGCAGAACCCGGCAGATCGGCTCGACCCCATACTCACCCCGATGCTCATCAATGAAGCTGGTCATCGCTTGAACGGGCGGTCGAGCTCCGCCTGGGCAAAATATGCAGAGGCCTTGCGCAGGATCTCGTTGGCCTGTCGCAGCTCGCGGTTCTCACGCTCCAGTGCCTTGAGACGATCCGCCAGTTCGGTCGAAACGCCGGCACGCTCGCCGCTGTCCACCTCGGCCTTCTTCACCCACTCCAGCAACGTGTGGCCCGAGCAGCCGATCTTCTCGGCAATCGATGTGATCGCCGCCCAGCGGGACGGATAGTCGCCCTCGTGATCCAGCACCATGCGGACTGCCCGCTCACGAACCTCCGGTGCAAACTTGTTCGTCGTCTTGCTCATCGTAGACCCTTCCTCTCAGGAGTTAGGGCCTCCGACAATCCCGGGGCGGTTCAATCCACCGCATCAGTTCATACCTGTCTCAAAGCCGATCGATGCTGGACGCAGTCTCCGGCTGGATCATCACGGATACTCTAGCGGCGGAGCATGGCAGCCAGCTTCTCGGCCAACAGATCAATCCCGCTTGCGAACATCGCCTCATCCCCCTGATCGCCATAGCGCACGAAACTTTCGATCATATACAGCATGAAGAGGCATTCATTGAGCGATCGCCGGCCCTCGTCGCTATCCACCTCTTCTATGCGGAAAGCCGAATAACGCTTGCCCAGAGCATGTATCTCAATAATTCTGTTATCCACGATTTGCTTCAGTGCATCGCGATCTTGTGCAATAACAACGTGAAATTGCCCTATGACACGCGTTTCCTTCATTAACATCTGCACAAAGCCGGAAATCCAGTCTCGTACATCTTCATCCCGGATCGGTTCAGGAAGGTGCAACAAGGCTTGGTAGCGCTTTACCTGTTCACTTAGATTCTCTCCGATTACATCGTGCAGAAGCTCTTTTTTTCCTTTGAAATGCAGATAGAGGGTAGCCCGACTCACCTTCGCCGAATTTGCGATATCGATCATCGATGTGCGATCAAAACCGTTATGGTAGAAGCATCGCCGGGCGGCTTTAAGAATAGTGCGCCGAGTTTGATCCTTGTAAGACTGACGAAGAGACGTATTTTCCATATTCAAGATCGGCATCTTTGATTCTCATTCAAATTTTAAGCCGTGACGCATCTTATGCTGCCCGCCACATCAGATTGAACATTCGTCGCTGGATCGCACCGGCCATCAGATGGACCATGAGGAAGGAATGGGTGCGACCATTCTGCGCCAAATCGGGCGACCATGTTGACGGCCGCCCCTCATACCAGAACCCGATGGAATGTGGAGAACAGAAACGATTAGCCTCGCCACTTCACGACCTGTACAGCGCTGGCCATGCTGTCAAGCACCAGCTGGGCAAACATCTTCCCCATCGCTTTGGGTGCCTTGCCGGCCGCAGCCTGAGCCACGAAGCGTTCAAGCAAAGCGGCGCTTTTGAACATCGCCAGGACGAGATAATAGTCAAGGTCATCATAGGCGCGGCCGGTATGTTCCGCATAGTGCCGGGCCAGCTCTTGGCGGGTCGGCCATCCTGCTACACCTGCCATCACGCCGGTCGCATCGGCCTGCGATGCCCGACCGTCGCGAAGCTGGCTGCCGAACCAGCCCAAGTCCAGATAGGGATCCCCCATGGCGGTCAGATCCCAGTTCGTGAATGCCAGCAACCGCGCAGGGGGATCCATGGCAAACACCGCGTTGGGAGTCCCGACATCGCCGTGCATGAGGCCGGGGCGCGACTCTGCCGGCCTATTGCCCCGCAGCCAGGCGGTGACAAGGTCCAGACCGGGCAAGTCTCGGCTTGCGACACCATAGACAGCCGGATAGCTGGCGAGCTGGTCCTGCCAGCGGTCAACCTGCCGCTCGAGGAACGAGTCCGCTCTGCCAAAATCCTCCAGGCCAATGGCTTTGTAATCCGTGTTGGCAAGGCTGATCAAGCCATCGGCAATGGCGAACGCCAGACCAGGGCCATGAGGAAGATCATTGAACGGCGGACGGTGGTGGATGCGGCCGTCGCGCAGTTCCCCCGACCACCCTGGCAAGGCTTCTGTAACATAGAACGGCGCGCCTATAACGTAATCGTCGGTACAACTGCCAAGGCAGCTAAAATGCGGCACGTCCGTACCGTCCAGCGCCGACAGGACCCGCACCTGCCGCATCAGCCCCTTGCCGTCTCCCGCAGACCCCATCCGCAGGATGCACCGCTGATCGCCTCGTTCAATCGAATATGTCAACTTCCCCGGAATGTCGCCCGTGGCGAGGCAGGTCACCGGCCCGGAACCCAGTTGCGGGACATGCTCTTCGAGCCAGGCGCCCAAGCTGCCGATGTTGATCAATATCCCCTCCTGAAGGGTTGGAGCGCGCTACGACGATAGTGCATGGATTTTTCCTTCGAGTTTTCGGATGCGGGAGGGAAAGCGATTGAGCGACATGGTCACTCCGGCGGGCCATCATCTCTAGCGCGCGCGCACCACTCACGAAGGCGATCGGGGATATCGGCCGCGGACGCGGGCACACCCCCCTGATTTCGCCCCGGAGTACGCGAAAAGCGCGGGGCTACACCCGGCTGCATCACACCGTCTATTTCCACATGAACGCCGCGCGCTTTAAGGTGCGGGTCCGAGCAGGCTTCGTCGAGATCGAGCACGGGAGACACGCACGCATCGCAGTCGGAGAACAATGTCATCCAGTCATTCCGGGGGCGCGCCGCAAATGCCGTCATAAGCGCCATTTCCTCCTCCTGCTCGCCTAGTTCCCGTGACAATCCCATGCGCGACAGCAGTGCGGCATGGAACTGCGGCTCCATGGCCCCGACTGCGATATAGCAACCATCGGCGCAACGATAGCATCGATAATTCGCCCTGGCCCCGCCGAGCGGATTGTGTCCGCGTTCGATGATCTGCGGATGACGCCTGGCCAGACCGTGAAACAGTGTCATCAAAGAGGCGGAACCGTCCACCACGGCAGCATCGATCACCTGTCCCAGGCCAGACCTGTCCCGCTCATAGAGGGCCGCCGCGATACCGAACGCGAGGTAGAGCGCGCCGCCGCCCAAATCTCCCACGAGGTTGAGCGGCGGCGACGGGGGCGCGTCCGGGCTTCCCATGGCGGCCAGCACGCCTGTCAGCGCGATATAATTGATATCGTGTCCCGCTCTATGGGCCAGCGGCCCGTCTTGGCCCCAGCCCGTCATGCGGCCGTAGATCAGCCGCGGATTGGCGGCGAGCATTTCGACCGGGCCCAGCCCAAGCCGTTCCATCACACCAGGGCGGAAACCTTCTATCAGCACATCGGCGGCGGCTATGGCGTCACGGCAAAGTGCGTGGTCTGCCTCGTCCTTCAGGTCAAGCTCGATGACATCGCGGCCGCGCGTCGTCAGATCAAGCTCGGCGGAAGGCAGCGCACCGCGACGGTCGATCCGCAAAACCTCTGCCCCCAGATCCGAAAGCAGCATCGCGCAGAACGGACCGGGTCCGATTCCGGCAAACTCTATGACCTTGATGCCTACCAGTGGTCCAGATGCGACACGCACGTCATCGTTCCTCCCGTCCTGCGCACCGGCTCTCCATGATTGCAGCCGGGAAATTTGGCACCGCCGCCTCTAGGGAATCGCGCTGAACGCAAGCCCCTTGTCGATACGCGGCTCCTGAGGCAGCCCCAGGACCCGCTCGGCAAGGATAACGGCCATGATTTCGTCGCTCCCCCCGGCGAGACGGGTGCGCGCGCTCATCAGCCAGTCCTGCTGAATGTCGATTGCGCCAGCATCGAGCGTAGCTGGACCGCCTATGTCCATCATCAGGCGTGCGATCGCTTGGTTCATGGTGCCCGCCATCAGTTTTCCGACGGAGAATTCGGGCCCTGGCTCTTGGCCCCGCGCAAGTTGTGCAAATGCCTTGCTGTTGAGAACGTCGAGCCCTCTGGCGGCTACCCATGCGTCCGCACAGCGTTCGCTTACCGCCGGATCGTCGATCGCAGGTCGGCCGTTCATCGGGCGCGTGCGCGCGACGGTCAGCAGCGCTTCGACATCGACCCCAACGCCGCTGAAAGAGCGCTCATGCATCAATGTGTACAGCGCGGTCGCCCATCCTTCGTTGGCTTCGCCCAGGCGCTGCGCGTCGGGGATCAGCACGCCATCGAAGAACACTTCGTTGAATTCCGCGACACCGGCAAGCTGCCGCAGGGGCCTTACCGTTATGCCGGGCGAACGCATACCCAAGAAGAACATCGTCAGCCCGGCATGTTTGGGACGCTCCGGGTCCGATCTCGCCAATAAAAGGCCCCAGTCGGCATATTGCGCATAGGAGGTCCAGACCTTTTGTCCCTCGATCCGCCAGTGATCACCCTGACGATGGGCTCGCGTCCCGATACCGGCAAGGTCGGAGCCAGCCGCCGGCTCGGAGAACAGCTGGCACCATATTTCTTCCCCTTTAACGAGAGGCGGAACAAGCCGCCGCTTTTGCGCGTCGGTCGCAAACCTGATCAGGGTCGGCCCGCACATGCCCAGTCCGATGTCGAACAGATTGAGCGGCGGCGTCGCGAGCCGGCGCTCCTCCTGGGCGTAAATTTCGCGCTCGATGGGATTTTTGCCCCCGCCGCCCAGTTCGGCAGGCCAGTCGATCGCCGCATAGCCGGCAGCCGCCTTTTTCTTCTGCCATTCACGCCCAGCGCGCATCACTTGGGGGTCGGCGAAGTCGGCTTGCGCCACCTTGTCATGCTTCGGCCCGAAATTATGCGATGCCAGCCAAGTGTGGATTTCGGCGCGATACCGGGCATGTTCCGCCGAGTCGCGATGGCGATCGGATATTTGGGCTTTGGGCGGAAGGCTGCTGACCAGATGCCGTCGCCACTGGAGCGCAGAGCCAAGTTCAAGCGCGAGAAGACATGCCCTGCGAAGGAACAGATGGCAGTCATGCTCCCAACATATCCCCAATGCGCCGTGAATTTGAATCGCCTCCTGTGCAGTAAAGTCGAACGCATCCGTCGCACTGATACGGGCGGCGGCGGCGACGACGACTCCTTCCTCCGCGCCGCCGGCGCACAGGCTCTGGGCGGCGGCCGCGACATGGGCACGCGCCAGTTGCAGGCGCTGGAACATATCGACCATTTTTTGCTTGACCGCCTGGAAGCTGCCGATCGCACGGCCAAAGGCCCGTCGCTCCTTGGCATAGGCCAGGGCGATCTCGAAGCATCGCTCGGCGCCTCCAAGCTGTTCGGCCGCGACGAGCGTGGCGAGGACGTCGCGAGACCAGCCGAGCTTTTCCTCCGCCAGGTCCAGTTTGTGCGCGTGCGCACCGTCGAATGTCAGTGACGCATTGCCTCGCGTCGGATCGAGCGTACTCGGCGGTCCGAACAAAATACCGGGCTGGGACAAATCCACAACGACCAGTCTCGCGTGGCCGTCGTCCAGGCAGGACACGATCGCGAAATCAGCCTGCTCTGCGCCTGCGACGGCAAGCTTGCTCCCGAACAGACGATCGGAGTGCAGCCGTGCGGCGGGCTCGGTAAACGCCCCCTCTCGCTCGACGATGGCCATGCAGCCTCTTGCATCACCGGACATGCCAGGTTGCAGCCAGCGGTCCCGCACTGTCTCGTTCCCGCCCTCCGCAATCAGCCGGAGCGCCACTGCCGCTCCCGCGAACGCCGTCGGCGAAAGCACGCGTCCAAGTTCCCTGGCGACGACCGCAAGCATGGTCCAGTCCAGTCCAAGCCCGCCGTCCGGGGCGTCCAGCACGAAATGAAGGCTCCCAGTCGCAACGACCGCTCGCCAAGCCGGTTCGGCTCCCCCCTCGCCTTCGAGCGCGCTGCGCATGAGCGTGATCGGCGATGTCGCTTCCAGCGCCCGGCGCAGTTCCGCCTCAAGCAGCGCATGCTCGTGAGGCTTTTGCGAGGAAATGTGCCCGCCCGTCATCATGATTTATACCGCCATCATTGCGCACGTCTGACGTCCCGCGATCCGGACTGACGAACCCCGCCAACAGCCCCTGCGTGGTTCGCAGCGAGCAGGCGCCGCGACCGCGTCGTCGGCGGCGTCACGCAGAATCAGCCAGCGCTCTGTCGACTGGCACCACGCCGTTCCATCGCGTTCCTACTTCCACGTGTTTGTGTCTTTGCAATAGACATACGTCTATCCGATTGTTTGTCTACGGAAATTATCTCCCATGTATGGAATTGTTTAATATCAGCGACCTATCTCATATTTTTTGAGCAAATTGCGTTCGTTCCCGAGACTTGTCCGGGCAAAAATATGGAATTCTGTTGCTCGTTCGATGAACCCGAGTATAGAGTGGCCTTCAGCGGCATAAGCCGACAAACATGCGTGGGGAGGGGTGGATGACGCTGGCGAATCATCGTCAAATCGCCATGGGCGATGCACTTCGATTCCATGCGGCTCGCGATCCTGATGCTCCGGCTTACACGTTCGATGGTGTTACGCTCACACGTGCACAGTTGGAAACCAATGTGGCCGCAGCCGCAGCCGCCTTGACGCGCCATGGGGTGAAGGAAGGCGATGTCGTCAGCCTGATGGTGCCCACGGGTCCACATTTCATCGCATTGACTTTCGCCTTATGGCGGTTGGGCGCTACGCCCAACCCCCTGTCCCATCGTTTGACCCAGATCGAATTGTCCGAGTTGATCGGCATTTTGAAGCCGCGACTGGTGATAGGCGGCGATCGATCCGCCGCGAACTCGGCGGACTGGGTTCCGGCCGATTTCGGCAGCGGCGCCTTGCCGGATGCCGAAACACATCGTCCGTCCAAGGTCGCGTCACCATGGAAAATCGGAGCGAGCGGAGGGTCATCGGGGCGACCAAAACTCGTGGTCGACGCGGCGCCCTCTCTGATCGACCCCTATCAGCCTATTGCGGTGCTGATGATGAAGGTGGATGATGTCATTCTGCATCCAGCGCCCCTTTATCATACCGCCTCCTTTACCCAGGTTTGCTGGGGACTGTGCGCGGGTGCCCATGTCATCCAGGTTTCCCGCTTCAGTCCGCGTGAGTGGCTGGAGCTGGTGCAGAGGCACAAGGTGCGATGGGCGTATCTGGTGCCCACCATGATGAGTCGGATCTCGGATCTGCCGGAAGCGGAACGCCAGACCGCGGACCTGTCGTCGCTGGAAGTCGTGATTCACATGGCGGCCCCTTGCCCTGAATGGCTCAAGGCGGCCTGGATCGACTGGCTGGGCCCGGAACGCCTTTGGGAAGTATATGGAGGCACCGAAGGGATTGGCGGAACATCGATCCGGGGCGTGGAATGGCTAAGCCATCGTGGCTCCGTGGGCCGCCCCGCACAGCCAGTGCAAATTCGCGCCGAGCAAGGTGACGCGTTGCCGCCCGGAGAGATCGGAGAAATCTGCTTTTTCGTCGATCCGGCGCACCCCACACACAGGCTTATCGGGGCTGACCCGCCTTCGGATGTGTGGCAGAGCTATGGCGACCTCGGCTATCTTGACAGCGACGGCTATCTGTATCTGGTCGATCGACGCACCGACGTGATCATTTCAGGTGGCGTCAACCTCTATCCGGCCGAGATCGAGAGCGGCTTGGAGGCGCATCCGGCCATTCTCTCGGCGGTGGTCGTCGGCCTGCCGCATCGCGATCTTCAGGCCGTGCCACATGCGGTCCTGCAAGTCGCGCCCGATGCCCGCCCGCCGGCTACCGATGAGCTCGGGCAATTTCTGAGGCGCAGGCTTGCCCCGCACAAACTGCCAAGAACCATTGAATACACCCAGGTCGCGCTGCGGGACGAAAGCGGGAAAACACGCCGCAGCCGGCTGCGCCAGGAGCGGCTTGATCGGCTCGCTGCCGGCGAGCGCTTCCTGCCTTTAGGTAGCCCGTCGTGACCGATCGCGACAATCCGGATCATGTCCTTTTAACCTTCGATGGCCCCATCGCGCAGATCAGCTTTAATCGGCCTGCCCGGCGCAACGCACTGTCTCCCGATCTCCTGACGCTGCTGCGCGACCATTTGACGCGGGTCGCAGCGTCGGATGCGCGCCTCCTGATCTTGCGCGGCGAGGGTCAGGACTTCTGCGTCGGCGCCGACATGTACGACCAACCCGATCAGGAAATACCGTTCCACCATGACGAACTGATGAGCTTCTATCACACCGGCACCATGCTGCACGAAATGTCTGCCGTTACGATCGCGGCAATCGATGGTGGATGCGCCGGTCCCGGCATGGCGTGGGCAGCGGCCTGCGACTTTCGCTTCGCCAGCCAGCGGGCCGTCTTCAACACCGCCTTCCTGGCGGTCGGCGTCGCTGGAGAGATGGGGCTGGCCTGGACGTTGAGCCGCATCCTCGGAAGCGGGCGCGCGCGCGAGCTGCTCTTCTTTCCCGAGAAGATGAATGCAACCAAGGCCGAGCAGATCGGCTTCGTCACGCGCACGTTCGATACCAGCGAAAGCCTTCACGCTGGCGCACTGGAGGCGGCCCGACAGTTGGCGGCTCGTGATCCGCTCAGCCTGAAGGTCGCCAAGGCCAATATATTGGCCGCCGAAAATCTCACGCTTCGGGACTTCGTCGAAGTGGAGGGCGGACGGCATATCTTGCTTGCCTCCAGGGGGGCGAGGACCGCCGCGTTCAGCGCGCATGCGGCCAAGCACAAAGCGGAATGACGCCGCAAAGGAAAACAGGCCTGCGCAGGGAAGCGCGGGTAAAAGAATAAATGAGGAAGGATAGTAGCAATGAAGGGTTCAGCATTTAGCAGTTATCTGCTTGTCGGCACGGCGCTCGTGTTGAGCATGGGATCGACACCATCGATGGCGCAGGGCGACACTGCCGGGCAGGCGTCCGCTGCCGGCGGGTCCGGCGCCAGCCAGGACGGTGGTGGACTGGCCGACATCATCGTCACGGCTCAGAAGCGGACGGAACGCTTGCAGGATGTCCCGGTGGCCGTGACCGCGCTTGCAGGTCAAGCGCTGCAAGAGGCGAATATCAGCGATACCAAGGCGCTCAGTGCGGTCGTCCCCAGCCTCAACTTTACGCAGACTGCCTCCTTCGCGCAGCCATTCATTCGCGGCGTGGGATCGCGCGGTGCGTCGTCGGGCGATGAACAGATCGTGCCCATCTATGTGGACGGCGTGTATCAGGTCGGCCTGACTGCGGGCATCTTCAAACTGAACAGCATCGATCGTATCGAGGTTCTTCGCGGTCCGCAGGGAACATTGTTCGGCCGTAACGCTGTGGGCGGCGCGATAAACATCGTCACCCGAGATCCAAGCTTCACACCCAGCGCCGAACTGGGCTTTGGCTATGGAAGGTTCAACGAAATCAAGGGGGACTTGTATGCCAGCGGTCCGCTGACAGACAATCTCGCGGCCAATATCTCGATCATGCGGCATCAGGACGATGGCTATGCGCGCGACGTGCTGCGCGGCACGCATGAAGCAGCGTCCGAGACGACCTCCCTGCGTGCCAAGCTTCTCTGGAAGCCGACGGATGATCTGCAGGCCAAACTTACCGGATACTACATCAAGGCCGGCGACGCCGCGGGTGTGGTCGGCTTTCCATTGAACGGAAACACCGCTGCGCGCCGCGTCGATCCCAATGTCTTCATCGGGAAGGGATACAGGCTGTCCAACTCCTTCTCCCCATTTGCCGACACGAAATCCTATGGCGGGTCGTTCGACCTCAATTATGACATGGGCGGCGCCGAGATTTCGTCGCTTACCAGTTACAGCTACTTCACCAGTGATTTCGAAACCGACAATGACGCCACGGCATCGACGGTCCCCGGCTCCGCCACCGACAGCAGATTTCGCGGAATCGACCAGCATTATACCTTCACGCAGGAACTCAGGGCAGCGTCTTCCGGGGATGGGCCGTTCAAGTGGCTGGTGGGCGGATTTTTCTACCGGGATCTGCTCAAAAACCCACTCTATCAGAATGTCCCGGGCCTGAGCGTCACCAATCGCGGAACAACCCGATCCGTCGCGCTGTTCGGGGAGCTTGAGTATAAGGTGACGCCGGAACTGTCGGTCAAGGTGGGCGCGCGCTATACCGAAGACAGGAGGTACGCAGATACCAATGATCTTCTCGCTAATAAGCGCGTGGTCGATCGGCGGAAATGGGATGATTTCTCGCCACGCTTTACGCTGGATTATGCTTTCGCTCCCAGCCAGAGAGTTTACTTCACCTACAGCCAGGCTTTCAAGAGCGGCGTTATCATCCAGCCTGTGACTACAGCGTCGATCAATTTTGTGAATGTCGTCGATCCCGAAAAGCTGCGCGCTTATGAAATAGGCTATAAAGGCGATATCAGTTCAAAATTTCGCGCCAATATTGCCGGATATTATTATGACTACAAGAATGTTCAGGTAATCGGACAGGGGGTTCTACCTTCAGGGGCACTCTTCACTTTCCTGCAGAATGCGGCGAAGGAAAAAATCTACGGGATAGACGCCGATCTGACCTATGCCCCTAGCCGCGATGTGACATTTGGCCTCGCCATTGCCTGGCTGCACGCCCGGTACAAGAAATTCGATAATGCCGCGGTTCAGGTTCCTCGGCCCGATGGCCTGGGGAATGTGGGCCTGACCGTCGACGCGGCCGGAAAAAAAGTTCAACGCGCTCCGGATTTCACCGTTGGCCTGAACAGTAGCTACACCGCGCCCAACCCGGTTTTCGGGGGCAAGCTTCGGTTGAGCAGCAATATATCCTACAGCTCGGGCTGGACCTTTGATTTTATCGACCGCTTGAACACAGGGGATTATGTCGATGTGAACGCACGGATCAGTTGGACCAGCGCGGACGAACATTATTCCGTGGCCTTGTGGGGCACCAATCTCGCCAACAGCCACCGCCTGCTGTCGGTCGCGGAGACGGGAGGCGCGGACCGCGCCAATCTTGTGCGGCCAATCTCCTACGGGGCTGAAATGCGCTTCAAGTTCTGAAGGCTGAGCCGCAACATGCCGACCGGCGGGACTTGGAACTGCACACTCCGATCGTTCACCAATAATAGGGCAACGGACGATCGGAGCATGACTCGAGAGCCCGGGATGCCCGTCCGCCGGTCGCGTGCCATATTGCGGTTCGCAGCGCCTGTCATCAATGACCGATATCAGTTATCGAGGGCCCGCAGGCCTTCGGACGAAAGGAAAACCAATGCACCCACGCCTGCATGCGACATCCCGGCCGAACGCGCCCGCCATCGTCCTGGCGGCGACGGGTGAGACGATCACGTACGGGATGCTCGAAGTCGGTGCCAACCGGCTGGCCCATTATTTCCGCAGGCTGGGACTGGTGACGGGCGATGCGCTGGCAATCGTGTGCGACAATCGTCCGGAATATCTGTTCTTGTACTGGGCGGCGCAGCGGGCGGGGCTGGTACTGGTGCCCATATCGACATGGCTAAAGGCCGGAGAGATTGCCTATATCGTTCGCGATAGCGATAGCCGGCTGCTGCTTGTGGCAGCGGCGCTGGACGAAACCCTGCGCGATCTGGAGGCATCAAGAGACCAGATGCCCGGTCTTTCGCACTTGCTCGGCATTGGCCCGGTCGACGGCTTTGTCGATGTGCTTGATCAGGCCGCGGCCTGTCCCGAAACGCCCATAGCAGACGAGCATGTCGGCGGGTGCATGACCTATTCCTCCGGCACCACGGGCCTGCCCAAGGGCGTCCGCTACCCGCTAGGCGAAGGATCGCCGATCCAGCCGACGCCCGGATCGCACCTTGCGGCCTACTATGACATCGGAGAGGACAGCGTCTATCTCTATCCCGCGCCGCTCTACCATGCGGCACCGCTCGGCATGTCGACAGGCGTTCACGCACTTGGCGGCGTCGTCGTGCTCATGCCCCGGTTCGATCCGGAGGCGTTGCTGGATGCCATCGAACGCTGGCGAGTCACGATATTCCAGGCCGTGCCCACAATGTTCATCCGCCTGCTTCGGCTCCCTCAGGACGTTCGCACGCGCCATGACCTGTCTTCGCTGAAGCGCGTCATCCACGCGGCAGCCCCCTGCCCCGTGCCGGTCAAATACGCCATGATCGATTGGCTCGGCCCGATCGTGGAGGAATATTACAGCGGATCGGAAGGCGTCGGGATCGTCACCATCAATAGCGAGCAATGGCTCAAAAAGCCCGGTTCGGTCGGTCGCCCGATGATGGGAGATATCCATATTTGCGACGAGCAGGGCGCCGAAGTGCCGCCGGGCACGGACGGTGTCATTTATTTCGGCGGCGGCTTGTCGTTCGCCTACCATAACGATTCGGTCAAGACAGCGTCCGCGCGAAATCCGCTCCGCTCCGACTGGTCGACGCTGGGGGACATCGGCAGGATCGACGAGGATGGCTATCTGTTCCTGTCCGACCGGAAGGATTTCATGATCATCTCGGGCGGCGTGAACATCTATCCGCAGGAAGTGGAAAACATGATGATCATGCACCCCGACGTGGCGGAGGTGGCGGTGTTCGGCGTGCCGAACCCGGATTTCGGCGAAGAGGTTAAAGCCGTTGTCCAGCCCCGGGACTGGTCGCAGGCCACGCCCGCCTTCGCGAACGAACTGATCGCCTGGTGCCGCGAGCGCGTGTCCGATATCAAATCCCCGCGCAGCATCGACTTCGAAAAGACGCTGATACGGACCGACACCGGCAAGCTGCTCAAGAAGGAATTGAGAGCACGCTACTGGCAATGAGCGGTGGCGGGCGCGAACCGGGCGCGCCAATGATGAAGCGGAGTTGCAATTGGTCAAAAGCTTTTCCCATCCTGACTGGAGCATGCCCGCGATCAAGACAGTGTTCGGCTGTTTCCTCGCCAATAACCTCGTCATGGGCGTTGCATTTGGATCATTCGGACCCCTGCTTATCGCCAATGAAGCGCATCTGGGTGTAGGCAGAGGAACCGCTGCGATCGGCATGAGCCTGATCACCATTGCCGCCGCTCTGGTCGCGGCCGTGACCGGCGGCATGATCCAGCGGTTCCGGGTGCGCGACGTGATGGTGGGGGGCGTGGTCCTGAACGCGATCGCTTATTTCCTCCTGGCGTTCACAAACAGCTTTCCGTTGTTTTTGTGCAGTTACACATTGGTGGGAGCAGGGGCCGCCTTGTCGGGCATCCTTACGCCGCTGACCTTGGTCAGTCGCTGGGTTCCACAACAGCGCGGCAAGGCTTTGAGCGCGGTCAACCTTCCGGTGGTCATGTTTGCCTGTCCCTTCCTTGTCGGAACCGCACTGCCGGAGATCGGTCGAGCCGCACTGCTCATGATCTTCGCATGCCTCTTCGTCGCGCTTGTGCCCCTGTTGCTCCTTCTTGTGAAAGAGCGACCTGAGCCAAGTGCCGACAGGGTGCAGCCCGAAGCGCCTGCGGTCGTCGACGATGGCGAGCCGGCAAGGCAGCGTATCTTGGCAACGGCGCCGTTCTGGCTCATATCCCTCGGCGTCGGCATCCTGGCCGGCTGCGGCACGGTTTTCGTCGTGCATATAGCGCCCTTCGGCGGGACGAGAGGCTTGTCCCCTGTCAATGCCACGGCGCTGCTATCGATTTATGCCGGTGCGGGCCTGATCGGCACGCCGCTTTTCGGCTGGGCCGCAGACCGTTTCCGCCCTGCGAACGCGCTCGTCCTATGCAGCGGGGTCCAGGCGCTGCTCTGGTTCATGCTATTGATGATGGAAGGGCCGGCACTGCTTATTGTCGCGGCGCTGATGGGCGTCTGCAGCACGCCGCTCGTGGCGCTACACGGAGCAGCCCTGTCCTTCTACTTCGACGCGGCGACTGTGACGCGGGCCATGGGCTACAGCTATATATTCAAATTGCCCATGGCCTTTGCGCTAGCCCCGACTGCGGGCGCTCTGTTCGAAGCGACGGGCGACTATCGCCTCGCGTTTCTTTTATGCTCGGCGCTGACTGTAGGGGCCGCCCTCGGCTTCCTTGGATTGGCGATGAGGGGAAATCAGCCCGCACGGGCGTAAAAAGAATGACGGACCGGCCGAACATCCCCCGGCATATTTACAGCTAGCACTACTTTGGCAGAAGTGTGATGTTTGGGATTCCCTGCAGGAGAAATGCGTGATTCATAGGGAGCCAGCTTTGATGGAGGCTGGCGATGGACGAGGATTGGCAGCGGGATCTCGAGCATTGGCTTGAGCCGTATCTGCAGAAGTTGGGTAACAAGACGCGGCGTCGGATGTGCCCGGCCTACATCGCCGGCTTGATTGGCCCCGGCGATCGCAAGAGCATCCAGCCCATGGCGGCCCGCGCAGACGCGCTCAGCTATGACCGGCTGCATCATTTCATCGGTGCCGGGATTTGGGACAGCGCGCCGCTGGAGGCGACGTTGTGGCGGGAAGCGGATGAGTTGGTCGGTGGCGACCAGGGCTGGCTGATCATCGACGACACAGCCCTTCCCAAGAAGGGCAAGGCCTCGGTCGGGGTCGCGCCCCAATATGCTACGGTACTGGGCAAGAACGCGAACTGCCAAACGCTCGTGTCGGTGACCTTGGCTTCGGGGGAGGTGCCGGTCATGCTGGGTTTGCGGCTATACCTGCCGGAAAGCTGGACCAGCGACACGGTCCGGATGGAGAGAGCCGGCGTGCCCGAATATTTCCAATCCTATCGCACGAAGCCCGACATCGCCATCGAGGAGATCGACCGGGTCATTGCTGCCGGCGTGCGCTTCGGCTGCGTCCTTGCCGACGCCGGCGCAGTTTATCCTGAGCGCCTGCCGCAGGCGGGCAGTCGAAGGGGCTTGTCAGCGCCGTTCCGGCAGGCGCTCAGCGCACGAGGCTTGCGCTGGGCTGTTGGTATTCCCCGACATCAGAAGGTCTATCCTGCCGACGTGCAGTTGATCTTTCCGGTGGCGGGACGGGGGCGACCGCGGGTTCGGCATGTGCCCGACGTCAAATCCCGAGCAGCCCATGCCATGCTCGAAGATGCGAAATGGCGGCAGGTCAGTTGGCGCCGAGGGACCAAAGGCCGACTGACGGCTCGCTTTGCGGCCATGCGTGTGCGTGTCGCCGATGGCGCGCCACAGCGGATCGGCGCTGCTGGCGCACAGCATATGCCAGGCGAAGAGGCTTGGCTGGTGGGTGAGCATCGCTCGAACGGCGAGCGAAAATACTATCTCTCCAACCTTCCCGCCGACACCGCGATCAAGGACGTCGCCGGCGCCATCAAGGCGCGCTGGATTTGCGAACAGGCGCACCAGCAACTCAAGGAGGAACTCGGCCTCGACCACTTCGAAGGACGATCATGGACGGGGCTGCATCGCCACCTTCTCATGACAATGATGGCCTATGCCTTCCTGCAAACACGAAGGCTCGCGCAGGCGGGCCGGAAAAAAAAGAGTCTCCGGACCTCCGCCTCAGCCGAGCATGCCCGCCATCCGACAGGCCATCATTGACCGAATATCGAGACCTCCACCAGACCAATGCCCTCACTGCGGTGAGAGCCTATCAGTCACGCATTTCAAACTTCTGCCAAAGTAGTGCTAGGCGGCGTGGACAAATTTGAGCCAGTATCGTGCGGTGGCGATATGGACCATGCCGAGGAAGCTGTTGGCCAACTGATCGTACCGGGTGGCGATGGCGCGGTTAATCTTGAGCTGTCCGAACATGCGCTCGATGCGGTTGCGCTGCTTGTAGAGCGCCCGATCATGTTCGATCTTCGCGCGGCGGTTTGACCGGCCAGGAATGACGGCCTTGATCTTTCGCTCGGTAAGGTCCGCCCGGATGGCATCTGCATCGTAGCCCTTGTCCGCGAGTAGAGCGTCGGGCGCACGTTCAGGCAGGCCGATCAGGGCATCGTACGCCTTGCAATCTGCCGCCTCGCCGACCGTCAGATGGAAGGCGAGCGGTCGTCCGAGGGCATCAGCCAGGCAGTGAAGCTTACTGGTGAACCCGCCCCGCGAGCGGCCAAGAGCGCGTCGATAAGTCCCCCTTTTCCGCCCGCTGCCGATACGTGGGCGCGAACCGTGGTGCTGTCGATGCTGTAGTGGCCGCTGTCCGCCATGA
>Ga0207668_10000894_pt1 | contig 18003 bp, 15 predicted proteins | sample KBSS43metaG_FD_184323 | JGI IMG/M metagenome (GOLD analysis project Ga0207668, IMG submission 184323) | Switchgrass rhizosphere microbial communities from Kellogg Biological Station, Michigan, USA - KBS S4-3 metaG (SPAdes) (version 2) | ecosystem: Host-associated > Plants > Roots > Rhizosphere... | reverse complement strand
CCACGTGGGCGCCCAGACGGTGCTGCCGCCCGGATACCTGTGCTGCGGCTATCCGCAGACGGCGGCCGGCAACCACGACAAGGGCCAGGCGATCACGACGGCGAATCGCGTGCTGTTCCACCGCGTCGCCAACACGCTCAACTATCTCGACATCAAGACCGTCATCGTCTCGTGCGGGACGTGCATGGACCAACTGCAGAAGTACGAGTTCGACAAGATCTTCCCCGGCTGCCGGCTGCTCGACATCCACGAGTACCTGATGGAGAAGGGCGTGAAACTCGACGGCGTTTCCGGCGTGCGCTACATGTACCACGACCCCTGCCACACGCCGATGAAGACCTACGCGCCGCTCAAGGTCGTCAACGAGCTGATGGGCTCGCCGGTCGCGCTGAACGACCGCTGCTGCGGTGAGTCGGGGACGCTGGCGGTGTCACGGCCGGATATCTCGACGCAGGTCCGGTTCCGCAAGGAGGAGGAAATGCGCAAGGGTGCGGCAGCCCTGCGTGCGGAGGGGCACGCCGGAGCCGTCAAGGTCCTGACGTCGTGCCCGTCGTGCCTGCAGGGCCTCGCGCGCTTCGCCGACGACGCCGGCACCGACGCCGACTACATCGTCGTCGAGATCGCGCGCCAGATGCTCGGGGCGCAATGGCTGCCCGAGTACGTCGCCAAGGTCAACGCCGGCGGCATCGAGCGCGTGCTGGTCTGACGATCCCGAACGTGCCCGGCGGAATAGTGCCCGGTCACCGTTCAGTGCAGCGCCGCCAGCGCTGCCCCATTCGAATTGACGCACGGGTACGCGATTTCCGGCGCCGATGCGCACCGGACCGGCGACACGACGTCGGCGGCAACCGCGTGGGGTAGCGGCGGCGCGTCGAACAGGGTCCACGACGTGCCCACGATCACCCCGACGTAGACGGCGACGATCAGCGTTACCGCGCGAGACGAACGGGGCATCGCGTGTTCGGGTGCCAGCCACGCATCGACTTGTTGGTTCGCGTTCATGTCCGTATCTCCTCTCTGATCGCTGCCGGTGCTTGCCCGCCGAAAAAAATCCCGCGACGGCGGTCCGTCCGACGGCGGCTCCGCCGTCTCTCGGGCGGTCCGCTATCGCGGGTGGAGGCAATCGATGGCGTCGTCCGGGTCGCCGGCCTTGTCGGTCGTTGTCCGGGGCGCCAGGCAGTGGTCATGACGACAAGCTAGACGCTGCCCGCGCGGCGCGCGCGGGAGCATTCCGCCGGCCGCATGCGGAAAAATCGACTGGCGGGCCGCCGTCGGCCATGCCTGTGGCGGCGGAATCGCCGCCGGTTTCGTGTCCGGCGCCGTACGGCGGGTACCCGGCGGTGCCCCGCGCCGTTTGTGCTATAAGTTGCCGGGCCAGGGGGGCGTATCTCGGCCCGTTCGACCTTCGCGCCGACGGCGACGAGACGCTGTGCGCCAGTGTGCGCACAGTGCCGGTTCGCGTGGCGGACCGGCCGCCCGCCGATCGCTTGCGAGAGATCTCAGGACCCGTGCGCCGACTAACCGCTCCATTTGCCACCGCAGCGTGGCCCAAAGCAGTCTCCCGGGATGCCCGCGAAATGCCCGGGATGCTGCGTTCGGCAGCCGAATGATGGCGGACACCGAGACCCCGCTCGCACCAGCGCCCGCCGAGGCGCCGCCGCGCCCGGCGCTTGCGTTCAGCGACACCGAGACCGCCAAGAAGTGGGCGAAATCGCTGCCGTTCTCGAGTGTCGCCCAAGTCCACGACGCCGTGCTCGGCCAGTTGCACGCCTTCATTGCCGCCGACTTCCCCCCGCGCGAGCGCGCGACGATCGCCGAGGTGTTTCGCGAGCCGGTCGCGCATCTGCACACGGAGCTCGCGCGCCGCTATGCGGGCAAGCCGCAACCCGCGGCTGACCGCGAACTCGAGGCCGCCGAGCAGGCGATAGGGCTGTGGACAGCGCTGTGGGAGCAGTACTCGGCATGCCTGAAGCCGCTGCTGGAGGGCGATCCCGATCTGCTCGGCGTCAAGGCCAAGTTGTTGCAGCGCGGGTTGTATGTCGGCAAGCAGCTCGTGCTCGTCAACGGCCTCGCACGGCGGATTCCGCCTGCCGCGCTCTGGCAGGAACTGCATGCGTATTACCGGCTGGCCGAAATGCTCGACTGCGCGGTCACCGCGGTGTCCGACGACCTGACGCCGCACGCGGTCGGTGTTTCCTGCTATTCGACGTACTCACATGCGCTGTTGCTGGCGATGGCCGATCCCTGCTCGATGACGGTTCGGCAGATCGAGCTCGCCGACCGCTGGCTCGCGCAATGGGCGCGCAAAATGTTCCCGTACGCCCAGCAGCGCGAGACCGAGGGGCCGGTGATCGTCGCCGATCTCGAGAGCTCGACCGGGGCCTCGCTGGCGGTGGCGGCGCCGCGTGAAGCGCCGCCGTCGATGCGCTTCGGCTACCCGGGCAAGCTCGCGACGAGCGTGCGTGGCCGTTTGAAGCGGCTCTCGACCGGTGCCAACCCGGCCGAGCTGCAGCTTGGCCACGACACGTCGGTCGAGCAATGCGTAGCGCTGCTGTCGCACCTCGATACGCATTGGTACCAGCTTCCGCGAACCGACGCGGAAACGCCGCGGACGACGCTCGAGCTCTGCGGCGGCGGCATCACCGCCGCGTATTTCCGCATCGGCGGACGCACGTTCGACCGTCAGGACCCGCTCGGCCGGTTGACGTTCCACGGCGCGCAGCACCTGCAGACGCTGGGCGCGCTCACCGACTACGATCGGTACAAGGAAGAAGCGGAGCGCAACTGGCCATGGGAGCGGTGGCAGGGCCGCTACGAATGGAGCGAAGCGACGGTGAAGCGTCAGGGCGGCGGGCATCATAAGTGGTTTCTCGAGCAGTTGTGCGCGGTTCGCGACGACGAGCGTGCGCGGCTCGGCTACATCACGCGCGTCGCGCAGGATCCGGACGGAGGGATGTCGCTGTCGCTCCGGCTCTGGCCGGGCGCTGCGAAGTCAATGGCCGTGCGGCCGCTCACGCACGCCTATTCGGAAGATCCACCGCTGCCGGTGATCGAGCTGACCGAAACGCCTGACGACAAGGCGAGCCTCGTCGTGCCGCCACGCACTTTTAGCCCCGGCCGGATGCTGCGCTCGATGGATTCGGGCCCTGAGCGCAAGTTCCGCCTGACGCGGCTCGTGCAGCGCGGCGCCGACTTCGAACGCGTCGCGTTCGAGGTTTCGTAGACGCGACGCCGCCGCGGGTCGCGCCGCGGCAATTGACGATGCCGAACCGGCTGGCCGACGCCACCAGTCCCTACCTGCGCCAGCACGCCGAAAACCCGGTCGACTGGCAGCCGTGGGATGCGGCCGCGCTGGCGCAGGCGAAGCGCGAGAACAAGCCAATCCTGCTGTCGGTGGGCTACTCGGCGTGCCACTGGTGCCACGTGATGGCGCACGAGTCGTTCGAGGACGCCGCCGTCGCGCGCGTGATGAACGATCTCTACGTCAACATCAAGGTCGACCGCGAAGAGCGGCCGGACCTCGACCAGGTCTACCAGACGGCGCACGCGCTTCTGACGCGGCAGTCGGGCGGCTGGCCGCTGACGATGTTCCTGACGCCAGACGGTGCGCCGTTCTTCGGCGGCACGTACTACCCGAAAGAATCGCGCTACGGCCGGCCAGGATTCCTCGATCTGCTGCCGCGGCTCGCCGTCGCGTACCGCGAGCAGGGTCCCGCGATCGCCGAGCAGAATGCGCGGCTGCAGGAGGCGATGGCGAGCCTCGAGCCGGTCGGCGGCGCGACATCGTTGCCCCGCGACGCGCCGGCGAACGTGCTCGATGGACTGAAGCGGACATTCGACCCCGACGACGGCGGCTTCGGCGGGGCACCCAAATTTCCGCATCCCGTCGAACTTGCGTTCGCGTTGCATGAATGGGCGCGCAACGGCGACGCCGAAGCGCTGGCGATCGCACGCACGTCGCTCGCGCGGATGGCCGATGGCGGCATCCACGATCAACTCGCCGGCGGATTCTGCCGCTACAGCGTCGATGCGCAATGGTCGATCCCGCACTTCGAGAAGATGCTGTACGACAACGGGCCGCTGCTCGGGTTGTATGCGGACCTCGCTCGTGCTACCGGAGTGCGCGCATTCGCCGACGTCGCGCAGGGCATCGTCAATTGGCTGGTGCGCGAGATGCGCGCGCCGGACGGAACGTTCTACGCGAGTCTCGACGCCGACAGCGAAGGCGAGGAAGGTCGCTTCTACGTATGGCAGGCGGACGACGTGCGCGCGCTGCTCAATGCCAACGAGTGGGCGGTCATCGCTCCGCACTACGGTCTCGACGGCGCGCCGAATTTCGAAGGTCACGCGTGGCACCTGCGCGTCGTCGTCCCGCTGGCCGAGGTCGCGGCGCGGATGTCGGTGGCGCCGGGCGAGGCGGCACGCTGGCTCGCCAGTGCGAAAGCCAAGCTTGCCGCCGCGCGCGCCAAACGCGTGCGGCCCGGACGCGACGACAAGATCCTGACGTCGTGGAACGCTCTCGCAATCGCGGGTCTCGCGCGCGCCGGGCGGGCGCTGTCCGAGCCGGGCTGGATCGATCTCGCATTCGCTGCCGTGGATGCGCTCAAGGCAAGCGCCTGGCGCGACGGCCGCCTGTACGCGACCCGCGGCAGCGGTGCGAACGCGCTCAATGCGTATCTCGATGATCACGCGTTCCTGCTCGCGGCGCTGCTGGAGTTGATGCAGACGCGCTTCCGCCGCGCCGATTTCGACTGGGCCCGCGCGCTGGCAGACGCGTTGCTGCAGCAGTTCGAGGATCGTGAGCGGGGCGGCTTCTGGTTCACCCGGCACGATCACGAGCCGTTGTTCCACCGGCACAAGCCGGGACACGACAACGCGACGCCTGCCGGCAACGGGATCGCGGCGCAGGCGCTGATCGCGCTCGGGCATCTGTCCGGCGACACGCGCTACGTCGAGGCCGCGGAGCGCACGTTGCGTTTGTTCGCGTCGACGCTGACCGCGTCGCCCGGTGGCCACTCGACGCTGGTGACCGCACTGCAGCACCTTGCGCAACCGCCGGCCGTCGTCGTGCTGGACGGCGAGCCCGCGGCGACTCGCGACTGGCAGCGCGCGGTCGAGCGAACATTGCGGCCGGACGTCTGCTGCATCGACGTAGCCGGCGCCGCGGATGTTCCGGAAGCGCTGCGCAAGGGAGCGGCGCCGACGTCAGGCGCCGCCGCGTGGGTGTGCCGCGGCATGACATGCCTGCCGGCGATCACCGACGACGGGGCATTGCTGCGCGCGCTCGGCTGATCGCAAGTCAACGCCGCGCGCCCGCCCGACGTTGAGCGCTCGACCGGTGGCGCCCTGCAACGCGTTCCGGTACGATTTCCAGTTCTGGTCGCCACCCTTTCCGATTCGGAGTTCCGATGAAAGCAGTTCCCGCCATTGCCGCCGCCCTGCTGCTCAACGCCGGCGTCGCTCACGCCGTACTCGACAACGCCGCCGCCGAAGCGTTGATGAAAAAAGACAACTGTGCGCTCTGCCACGCGGTCGACAAGAAGCTCGTGGGGCCGTCGTATGTCGACGTGGCCGCCAAGTACAAGGGCGACAAGGACGCGGTCGCCAAGTTGTCGAAGAAAGTTAAGGAAGGCGGGTCCGGCGTCTGGGGCGCGGTGCCGATGCCGCCCAATGCGGGGATCAAGGAAGCCGACATCAAGGAACTGGTCACCTGGATCCTCACGTTGAAGAAGTAGGGAACTGCTTCTCGCATGCATCAATAGCGGCGTAGCGATTCGACCCGAGCCTCGTCGCTGTCCGCGCGCCCGGCTTTGACAGCGCCGGCCCTCGCCGGTAACCTCTGGGTCGCCGTGCTGGAGAGCGCGCTGGTCCCGCGAGGCCATCGCCGCCGAAGGCGCAATACCCGAAATCGCTCAGGCAAAAGGACTGCACGGCGGCAAGGCCATTCTGGAGAGCGGCGCTCAGCGGCGACATCGCGGAGCGCCCACCGAAGGGGCACGCGGCGCGCGCCGCATCACGCGCGGCGCAATCTCTCAGGTAAAAGGACAGATGGGGCGAGACGGCATCCGCCGTGTCGCCCTTTTTCGTTTCCGGAACCGGAGGGCGCGTGCTCAAGACGACCCCGCTGAACGCCGCTCACCGCGCAAGCGGCGCGCGCATGGTGGACTTCGGCGGCTGGGACATGCCGGTCAACTACGGCTCGCAGATCGACGAGCACCATGCGGTGCGACGCGACGCCGGCATGTTCGACGTTTCGCACATGTGCGTCGTCGACATTACGGGCGCGGGGGGGCGCGAGTTCCTGCGCGCAGTGCTCGCCAACAACGTCGGCAAGCTCGCGGTTCCGGGCAAGGCGCTGTACACGTGCCTGCTGCGCGACGATGGCGGCGTGCTCGACGACCTCATCGTCTACTTCCTGCGCGAGGATTTCTTCCGCCTTGTCGTCAACGCCGGCACGGCTGACAAGGACCTCGCCTGGCTGGTGCGGCTCGCCGCGCAGCGTGCGCCCGCGCTCACGATCACGCCGCGGCGCGACGTCGCGATCATCGCCGTCCAGGGACCGAACGCACGGGCCAAGGTGTGGCAGGCGTTGCCCGGCAGCGAGGCCGCGACCGGCGCTCTGAAGCCGTTTTCGGCGGCGACCTGGGGCGATTTCTTCATCGCCCGCACCGGCTACACCGGCGAAGACGGCTTCGAGATCGTGCTGCCGGCGGCGCGTGCCGAGGAGGTGTGGCGGGCGTTGATTGCGGCGGGTGTGACGCCTTGCGGCCTTGGCGCTCGCGACACGCTGCGGCTCGAGGCCGGGATGAATCTATACGGACAGGACATGGACGAGACTGTGTCGCCGCTGGCCTCGGGGCTCGGCTGGACCGTCGACCTCGAGGGCGATCGCGATTTCGTCGGCAAGGCGGCGCTTGCAACGCCAACGCAACAGTTGACGGGCCTCCTGCTGCAGGACGGCGGCGGCGTGCTGCGCGCCCATCAGCAGGTACGGACCGACGCCGGCGACGGCGAGATCACCAGCGGCACGTTCAGCCCGACGCTCGGCAAGTCGATCGCCCTGGCGCGATTGCCTGCGACGGTGGCAGCCGGTGACACCGTGCGCGTCGTCATTCGCGACAAGGAGCTCAAAGCGCGCGTCGTCAAGCCGCCTTTCGTCCGTCACGGCAAGTCGCTGGTCTCGTGATCGCGATTCGCGCGCTGACACCGACCGACGCGGACGCGTACCGCGCGCTGCGGCTGCGCGGACTCGCCGAGCATCCCGATGCCTTCACGTCCGATTACGCGCAGGAAGCGGTCAGGCCGCCAAGCGCGCTCGCCAACCGGCTGGCACCACCGGCGGATGCGCCGCACGACTGCGTGCTCGGCGCGTTCGACGGCGCGACGCTCGTCGGCGTCGTCGGGTTCGAGGTTGCTCCGCGAAAGAAGATCGCGCACAAGGGTCACGTGTTCGGCATGTTCGTACCGCGCGAGCGTACCGGCGCCGGCATCGGCCGTGCGCTGGTCGCCGCGCTGGTCACGCGTGCCCGCGCCATTGATGGTCTCGCCAAGATCGATCTCACCGTCACGGCGTCGAACGCCGCGGCGAAAGCGCTGTACGAGCACGCCGGCTTCGTCGCGTGGGGTGTCGAGCGCGCGGCGATCGTCGTCGACGGAACGCCGTACGACAAGGTCTACATGACGAAATGGCTTGCAAACCAGAAACCGGGACTAGGGGTTAGGGATTAGCGTGCCATGCCGGACCTTCAGCCCAATCCCGCTCGCGCAACACTGGCCCTAACGATTGGGCACGCTAACCCCTAATCCCTAGCCCCTACCCCCTTACGCGCCAGTCCCGATCCCACAACAACTCGCCAACCTCAAACGCTTCACCGGAGCCGCAATGAACATCCCCGCCAACCTGAAATACACGTCGAGCCACGAATGGGTTCGCAAGGAGACCGACGGAACGGTCACCGTCGGCATTACCGACCACGCGCAGGGTGCGCTTGGCGACCTCGTGTTTATCGAGCTGCCGAAAGTCGGTCGAACGCTGTCGGCCGGCGAAGCCTGCGCGGTCGTGGAATCGGTGAAAGCCGCGAGCGACGTCTATGCGCCCGTTGCCGGCGACGTCGTGGCCGTCAACGATGGGGTGACCGGCGCGCCCGAGAAGGTGAACGAGGATGCGTACGGCGCCTGGTTGTTCCGCATCCGGCCCGCGGCCGGCGCGACAATCGATGCGTTGCTCGACGCGCGCGGCTACCAGGCCGCGATATCCGACGCGTAACCGGAAGAGCGCTCACCCATGCAAATGAACGACCTCTCTGCTGCCCCGGCGCTGTCGGAGCTCGAGCAGCGCGACGCCTTCATCGCGCGCCACATCGGGACCACGCCCGAAGACCAGGCGGCGATGCTCGCGGTGCTCGGCTATCCGACACGGGCTGCGCTGATCGATGCGCTGGTGCCGGCGGCGATCCGCTCGAAAAAGCCGCTGGCACTGCCGGCGCCGGTGCCCGAGCCCGAGGCGCTGGCGCGCATTGGCGCCATCGCCGCTCGAAACAAGGTGCTGAAGTCGTTTATCGGGCAGGGCTACTACGGCACGCATCCACCCGGCGTCATCGTGCGCAACATCCTCGAGAATCCCGCATGGTATACGGCGTACACGCCGTACCAGCCAGAGATTTCGCAGGGCCGGCTCGAGGCGCTCGTCAACTTCCAGACGATGGTCTGCGACCTGACCGGCATGGCGATCGCCAACGCGTCGATGCTCGACGAGGCGACGGCGGCCGCCGAAGCGATGGCGCTGGCCCAGCGCGTGGGCGCGAAGGCGAGCCAGCTCTTCTATGTTGCCGATGACGTCTTCGCGCAGACGCAGGACGTCGTCCACACGCGCGCGAAGCCGCTGGGCATCGATGTCGTCGTCGGCCCGGCCGCCGCCGCCGCGGACGCCGACGCGTTCGCCGTGTTGCTGCAGTATCCGGGCGCCAATGGCGATGTACGCGACTATCGCGACGTCGCCGCCGCCGTGCATGCGCGAGGCGGTTTGGTGATTGCCGCCGCCGACATCCTCGCGCTGACGATTCTGGCGCCGCCGGGTGAATGGGGCGCCGACGTGGTCGTCGGCTCGACGCAGCGCTTCGGCGTGCCGATGGGGTACGGCGGCCCGCACGCGGGCTTCCTGGCGACGCGCGACGATTTCAAGCGCTCGCTTCCGGGCCGTCTGGTCGGGGTGACGATCGATGCCGACGGCGATCCCGCGTACCGGCTCGCGCTGCAGACGCGCGAGCAGCACATCCGCCGCGAGAAGGCGACGTCGAACATCTGCACGGCGCAGGTGCTGCTCGCCGTCATCGCCAGCATGTATGCCGTCTATCACGGACCGGACGGCTTGCGCACGATCGCGCGCCGTGTCCACCGGCTCACCGCAATCCTCAAGTCCGGTTTGGTCAAGCTGGGCTTCGTCGTGCCGACTACCGTGTTTTTCGACACGATCACCGTCGTCACCGGCGAGCGCACCGGTCCCATTCTCGAGAGCGCCGTCCAGCACGGCATGAATTTCCGCCGGGTCGCGCCCGACACGATCGGTATTTCGCTCGACGAGACGACGACGCGCGCCGATGTCGCGCAGATCTTCCACGTGTTCCACGCCGACGACGCGCCGTTCGCCGTCGAGCACCTCGATGCCGCTGCACCGGGCGCCTATCCGGCGGCGCTGGCGCGGACCTCGGCGTTCCTCGCGCATCCGGTGTTCAATCGCTACCACTCCGAAACGGAGATGCTGCGCTACCTGCGGCGGCTTGCCGATCGCGACCTTGCGCTCGACCGCTCGATGATTCCGCTCGGCTCGTGCACGATGAAGCTGAACGCGACGTCCGAGATGATCCCGGTGACGTGGGCTGCGTTCGCGAACCTGCACCCGTTCGTGCCGCCCGAGCAGGCCGGCGGCTACCGGGAGCTGATCGGTGGGCTCGAGCGGATGCTGTGCGTGGCCACCGGCTACGACGCCGTCTCGCTGCAGCCGAACGCCGGCTCGCAGGGTGAATACGCGGGCCTGCTGATGATCGAGGCGTACCACGCGGCGCGCGGCGAAGCGCATCGCGATGTGTGCCTGATACCGGCGTCGGCGCACGGGACCAATCCCGCGTCGGCACAGATGGCCGGAATGCGCGTCGTCGTCGTCGCGTGCGACAAGGACGGCAACGTCGACCTCGCCGATCTCGAAGCGAAGGCCGACGCGCATGCAGCCGACCTCGCCGCGCTGATGGTGACGTATCCGTCGACGCACGGCGTCTTCGAGACCGGGATCGTCCGCATCTGTGAAATCGTCCACTCGCACGGCGGGCAGGTCTACGTCGACGGCGCGAATCTGAATGCGCTGGTAGGGCTCGCCGCGCCCGGCGAGTTCGGCGCCGACGTCTCGCATCTCAACCTGCACAAGACGTTCTGCATCCCGCACGGCGGCGGCGGTCCCGGCGTCGGCCCGGTTGCGTGCAAGGCGCACCTCGCGCCGTTCCTGCCGCGGCACCGGTATCTGCCGAACGTGCCGGCGCAGGCGATCGGTGCGGTGACCGCCGCGCCGTTCGGCAGCGCATCGATCCTGCCCATCCCGTGGCTGTACGTGACGATGATGGGCGGCCCGGGCCTGACCGCGGCGACCGAAAGCGCGATCCTCGCGGCGAATTACGTCGCGAAGCGCCTCGATCCGCACTACCCGGTGCTGTATGCCGGTCCCGGCGGGCTGGTCGCGCACGAATGCATCCTCGATCTGCGGCCGCTGAAGGCGACGTCGGGCATCGAGGCGGAGGATGTCGCGAAGCGGCTGATCGACTACGGCTTCCACGCGCCAACGATGAGCTTCCCGGTACCGGGAACGCTGATGGTCGAGCCGACGGAAAGCGAGTCCAAGGCGGAGCTCGACCGCTTCGTCGAAGCGATGATCGCGATCCGCGACGAGATTCGCGCGATCGAGGACGACCGGGCAGATCGCGCCGACAACCCGTTGAAGCATGCGCCGCACACCGCGAAGGCGGCCAGCGCCGACGAATGGCCGCATCGCTATCCGCGGCACGTCGCCGCGTACCCCGCGGCGTCCGAGCACCTGGCAAAATACTGGCCGCCGGTCGCGCGCGTCGACAACGTCTACGGTGACCGCAATCTGTTCTGCAGCTGCATCCCCGTCGCGGAGTTGGCGGACACGGCCGACGACTGACGATGCGCGTCATCGTCCTCGGCGGCGGCGTGATCGGTGTCACCGCCGCGTGGTATCTCGCGGCCGACGGTCACGACGTCGTTCTGATCGACCGCCAGCCCGGCCCCGCGCTGGAGACGTCGTATGCGAACGGCGGACAGATTTCGGCGTCGTATGCCGAGCCCTGGGCCAATCCGGCCGCGCCGCTGAAGATCGTCAAGTGGCTGGGCCGCGAGGACGCGCCGCTGCTGTTCCGGTTGCGGGCCGACCTTGCGCAGTGGCGCTGGGGCCTGCAGTTCCTCATCGAATGCCTGCCCGCGCGCACGCGGCACAACACGATTCAGTGCCTGAACCTCGCGCTGTATTCGCGCGACTCCCTGAGGGAACTGCGCGCCGCGACGGGTATCGAATACGACCATCTCGAACGCGGCATCCTGCAGTTCTACACCGATGCGAAGGAATTCGAGCACGGCGTCGCGGCGGCTGCGTTGATGCGCGAATTTGGCTGCGACCGCGTCGTGCGCACGGCGGACGAATGCGCGGCGCTGGAGCCGGCGCTCGCCGCGTGCCGCGACCGTCTTGCCGGCGGCATCTATACGGCCAGCGACGAATCCGGCGACGCACACCGATTCACCGTCGAACTGGCACGGCTCGCTGCGGCGCGCGGCGTCGGGTTCCACTGGCAGACGAAGGTGGTCGGCCTCGACGCGGAGGGCGACGCGATCGGTGGCGTCCGCGTCGCCGATGCCGACGGGGCCGTCCGGACGATCGCCGCCGACACCTACGTCGTGGCGCTGGGCAGCCACAGTCCGCGCTACCTGCGTCCGCTCGGAGTGCCCTGCATGGTGTATCCGGCGAAGGGCTATTCGCTGACGCTGGACGTCGGTACGCATGCCGGTGCGCCCACGATGTCGCTGACCGACCTCGCGTGGAAGATCGTGATCACGCGCCTCGGCCAGCGATTACGTGTCGCCGGCACCGCCGAACTCTCGGGCTACGAGCTCGGCCTCAACGCCGTTCGCTGTGAGTCACTGGTCAAACGGACGTTCGACCTGTTCCCCGATGCCGGCGATCGCGGCAGCGCCCGTTACTGGGCAGGACTGCGGCCGGCGACGCCGTCGAACGTTCCGCTGATCGGCCGCACCCGCTACCGGAACCTGTACGTCGACACCGGCCATGGGACACTGGGCTGGACGATGGCGTGCGGGTCCGGCCGCGCGCTCGCCGACATCGTCAGTGGACGGCCGCCTGGCGTGGATTTTGCATTTGTCGGCGCCTGATACGCGCAGCCACCGACGTCAGTTCGTATTGCATCGGCAGCGCCCTCGTCGCAATTCAACACTCGACTCGCCCAGACCATGTTGACTCGATGGATACCCAGGACCCGCTGGCAGGCGTTCGCCATCCATCTGTCGCTGAGCGCGCTGATTGCGGCGACGCTGGTTGCGATCATCCTCTTTCTTTGGTATCCGGCGCCGTACTTCCAATCGATGGGCGGGCGCGACCTGCTCGCGTTGATGGTCGGCGTCGACGTCGTGCTGGGTCCTGCGATCACGTTGATCATCTATCGGCTCGGGAAGAAGGGGCTGGCGTTCGACCTCGCCGTCATCGCCGTGTTGCAGGTCGCCGCCCTCGTCTACGGTGCGTACATCGTGTTCGAAGCGCGTCCGGTGTTCACCGTGTATTCGGTGGACCGTTTCGAAAGTGTGGTCGCCAATGCCGTCGATCCCGGATCGCTCGCGCGGACGAAGCGGCCGGAATTTGCGTCGCTGCCGCTGACCGGACCTCGCCTTGCGGGCTCGCGGCTGCCGACCGATCCCGAAGCGCGGACCAAGATCATGTTCGACTCGATCGGCGGCGGGCCCGACATTCATAACCTGCCCGAGTATTACGTGCCGTACGAAGAGGTCGCCGCCGATGCCGTGAAGAGGGCGAAGCCGCTGTCACGGTTGCGTTCGCAGAACACCACGCATCCGGACGAGCTCGCAGAGCTCGACCGACTGGTCGCGAAATCGGGGCGCCCGATCGACGACTTTGCCTACCTGCCGCTGAGCGTGCGTACCGGCAACATGTCGGTGGTCATCGATGCGAAGACCGGCGCGGTGCTCGGCATGGTTGCGCTCGACCCGTGGTGGTGATGCGCGACAGGCCGAAGTGAATCCCTGCTTTCGGCTGTTGGCCGCTTCGCAATAGGCGAGGCAGGCGTGCCGCTCGCAATGAGCCTGGTGTGAACCTTCGTCGAGCGGCAACGCCATTGCGCGCGTTCCGGATCGTCATGCCTGCGAAGGTATAATTCGGCACCGTCCCTTCCGTCGTCCGCATGACCTCCCGCTTCCCGCTTGTCGTCGCGCTGCTCGTCCTCACGCTGGCGTCATTGGCCCGCGCGCAACCGGTGCCGCCATCGCTCGCCGCCACGTCGTGGCTGTTGCTCGACGTGACCAGCACGCAAACGCTCGGCGCGGTGAATCCCGATGAGCGTCGCGATCCGGCGTCGTTGACCAAGCTGATGACGGCGTATCTCGTGTTCGGCGCGCTGCGGCAGAAGACGATCGTGCCGTCGCAGATGGTCCCGGTGTCCGAGCGTGCGTGGCGTGCGGAAGGTTCGCGGATGTTCATCCAGCCGCGCAAGGCCGTGACCGTCGACGAGTTGCTGCGCGGGATGGTCGTCCAGTCCGGCAACGACGCCTCGATCGCACTGGCCGAACTGGTCGCCGGCAGCGAAGCCGCGTTCGTCGAAAACATGAACAAGGAAGCCGCGCGGCTCGGACTCGCGAACACGCACTTTGCCAATGTCACCGGACTTTCGGACCCGCAGCACTGGTCGACGGCGTCCGACATCGCGAAGATCGCGGCCACGTTGATCCGCGACTATCCCGAGTACTACCCGCTCTACGCGCAGAAGGAGTTCCGGTACAACAACATCGCCCAGCAGAATCGCAACCGGCTGCTGTGGTCCGATCCGTACGTCGACGGCATGAAGACCGGCCATACCGATGCCGCCGGCTGGTGCCTGGTGGCGTCGGCGAAGCGCGGTGAACGCCGGCTGCTGTCGGTGGTGCTGGGCGCAACGTCCGACGCGGCGCGCGCGGCGGAAAGCCAGAAGCTGCTGAATTGGGGATTCCAGACCTTCGACACCGTCCAGTTGTACCAGTCCGGCAAGACGATCTCGACGCTGCGCGTATGGAAGGGCGCAGCGCCCGAAGTCGGCGCCGGCTTCATTGCCGACCGCTACGTGACTTTGCCGAAGGGCCGGGCGGGGGACCTCAAGCTGACGCTCGAAGCGCAGGAGCCCCTCGTCGCGCCGGTGACGAGCGGCCAGAGGATCGGAACGGTCAAGGTCGGGCTCGATGGCATGCGGTTGGCGGAGTTTCCGCTGATCGCGCTCGCCGACGTGCCGCCGGCCAATCTGTTCGGTCGCGCGTGGGACAGCGTGCGCCTGTGGTTCAAGAGCCTGTGACGAACCGACTGGTGCGCTTTGAGGAGATGACGATGGCCGAGCAGCAACAGATCGTGTACCTGAACGGCGAACTGATTCCGCTCGGCGAGGCGAAGGTCTCGGTGCTGGACCGCGGCTTCATCTACGGTGACGGCGTCTACGAACTGGTGCCGGTCTACGCGCGCCAGCTGTTTCGCCTCGAGCATCACCTGCGGCGGCTGCAGCACAGCCTCGACGGTATCGGGCTCGCCAATCCGATGTCCCCCACGCAATGGGAGTCGACGATCCGCGCGCTCGTTGCCCGGCAGCCATTCGACGACCAGGGCGTGTATCTGCAAGTGACGCGCGGCGTCGCGAAGCGCGACCACGCGTTTCCGGCCGGCGTCGCGCCGACGGTGTTCATGATGAGCAATCCGCTGGCGCTGCCGTCGCGCGAACAGGTCGAGCGCGGTGTCGCCGTAGTCACCGCCGACGACAACCGCTGGCGCCGCTGTGATCTCAAGACCACGTCGCTGCTCGGCAACGTGCTGATGCGCCAGTTCGCCGTCGAGAACGACGCGGTCGAGACCGTGATGTTCCGCGACGGAATGCTGACCGAAGCGTCGGCGTCGAACGTGCTGGTCGTGATCGGCGGCGCGGTCATCGCGCCGCCGAAGGACAACCTGATCCTGCCCGGCATCACGATGGATGCGACGTTCGAATTCGCGCGTGACGCGGGGCTCTCCTGCGAGATGCGGCCGGTGACGAAGGCCGAAGCGCTGGCGGCCGACGAGATGTGGCTGTCGTCGTCGTCGAAGGAGGTGCTGGCGGTGACCCGCGTCGACGGCCGCGCGTTCGGCGGCGGCGCGCCGGGGCCTGTTTTCCGCCGGATGTGGGCAGAGTTCCAGGCGAGGAGACCGCGCGCGGCGGTCGCCGCCGGCGTGGCCTGACGCCGCTACTTGCCCTGGTCGGCGAGCGGCACCGCGGTCGCAAAGCGGTGCTGCGCAAAGACCAGCGGCTCGCCGGCGCCGCGGGTGCAGTGCGCGACGTCGCCGATGAACACGACGTGATCGCCGGCGCGGTGCTGGGCGTGATGGCGGCACTCGAGCCATGCGACGCAGCCGGCGATTCGTGGCGCTCCGGCCCAGCCGAGTTCGTACGCAACACCCGCGAAGCGGTCGGCATGCGGCCGTGAAAACCGGCGTGCGAGGTCGATCTGTACGGCGGATAGCACATTGACCACGTAGCGCTCGGCGGCTTCGAACGCCGGCAGCGAGTGCGAGCGTCGTCCGAGACTCCACAGGATCAGCGGCGGGTCGAGCGACACCGAGTTGAACGAGTTGGCGGTGAATCCGACGTAGCGGCCGTCACTCGCCTGCGCGCAGATGATGGTGACGCCGGTCGCGAACTGGGCGAGCGCGTCGCGGAACTGCTTGTCCGAAAAGGCGTGCCGGCGGGGGCCGGCGGGCGGGGGCATGGGCGGTCGGGGCGGGCCGGCCGGCGAGACGCGCGGACGTGTCCCGATGGTAGGCGGGCGCGCTCGCCGGCGTCAAACGGACGCCGTCCGAAGGTTCCGCGCGGCGCCGCGCCTTGCTAGACTTAGGTGTCGGACCCGTCGTCCGCTTGCGCAACGCGGGCCGCCCCTGGACTCCCGACCCATGGCCGAGCCGCTGCAGAAAATCATCGCGAGCCGCTATGGCGGCCGCAACCTGCCGGTTGCCCTCGTGCTGCCGGACGGTGGCCGCGTCCCGCTTTCGTCCGACCCCGAGATCGAGATCGTCGCGCGGAGCTTCCGCGGGTTGAAGGCGCTCGCGAGCCCTGCGCTCGGCGCGCTGGCCCGCGCGTACGTCAGTAACGAAATCGACTTCACCGGCAGCGCCCGCCGCGTGCTCGGAATCGTCGAAACGATGGTCGGCGACATCGCGCACGGCCGAGACTCGCTTCGCACGCGCTTCCGGTTGTGGCGCCACCAGCACCGCAGCAACCACGCGAACATCCAGTACCACTACGACGTCAGCAACGCGTTCTACAAGCTGTGGCTCGATTCACGCTCCGTCTATTCGTGCGCGTACTTCAAGCATGCCGACGATACGCTCGACGACGCGCAAGCGCAGAAGCTCGACCACATCTGCCGCAAGCTGCGATTGGCGCCCGGCGAGCGGTTTCTCGACATCGGCTGCGGGTGGGGCGGCCTTTTGTTCTGGGCGGCACAGCACTACGGCGTGCAGGCGTCCGGCATCACGCTGTCGCGCAACCAGTTCGAGCACGTGACGCAGCAGATCAAGTCGCTGGGCCTGTCCGACCGCGTCGACGTGCGTCTGCTCGACTACCTCGATCTCCCGGAAGACGACCTGTACGACAAGATCGCCAGCGTCGGGATGTTCGAGCACGTCGGCATCACGCGTTTTCCGAAGTACTTCGGCAAGATCCATCGGGTGCTGAAGCCCGGCGGTTTCGTGCTGAACCACGGGATCACCCACAACGTCCTCGGCGCGCACAGCCTCGGCAGCGGAATCGGCGACTTCGTCGAGGAGTTCGTGTTCCCGGGGGGCGAGCTCGCGCACGTCGCGCGCGTCGCCGAAGGGATGGCCGCGGCCGGGCTCGAGGTCGTCGACGCCGAAGCGCTCCGCGAGCACTACGCGAAGACGCTGTGGCACTGGACCGAGCGGCTGGAAGCCAACGCGGACGCCGCGCGGGCGCTGGTCGGCGAGGAAAAGTTCCGCGTCTGGCGCGTGTACCTGGCAGGATCGGCGCACGCGTTCGACCGCGGCTGGCTGTCTTTGTGGCAGCTCCTCGCCGGCAAGCCGATGCCCGATGGCCGGCTGCCGCATCCGCTGACCCGCGATTACATGTACACGACCGGGTAAGTGCCCCAATCCCGCACCTCGCGCCGGCGTTCGCGGCCGTTGTTGCAAACGGCGTTGCCGGGCCGCATATAGCCCCGCATGACCACGACCACGACCGCGCCCGCGACCACGGTGACCGCCTCCGCCCTCGAGTTTCCGACGACGTTTCCCATCAAGATCATGGGCAAGCGCGCGGACGGTTTCGCCCAGCAGATGCTGGCCGTCGTCCAGCGCCACGCGCCGGACTTCGATCCCGCCACGCTCGAGATGCGTGCGTCGCGCGAGGGCAACTACCTGTCGTTCACGGCGACGATCAATGCGACGTCGCGCGAGCAGCTCGACGACCTCTATCGCGAGCTCTCGGCGCACCCGATGGTGTCGATCGTCCTGTAATCCAGGCCGTCGGGGCCGTTGCGGGGCGTGTTTTTCTGTGGTAAGTTGATTCATCATTTTTTTCCACAGAAAATGACTCCCGCCCGCGTCCCTGCGCCCGCCGCCCGCACCCAGCCCGTCGCGGACGCCGTCGTGCTGTCCAAGGCCGTCGTGCGCGCCGCACGTCTGCTGGGGTTTTCGCA
>Ga0207668_10000890_pt1 | contig 18029 bp, 17 predicted proteins | sample KBSS43metaG_FD_184323 | JGI IMG/M metagenome (GOLD analysis project Ga0207668, IMG submission 184323) | Switchgrass rhizosphere microbial communities from Kellogg Biological Station, Michigan, USA - KBS S4-3 metaG (SPAdes) (version 2) | ecosystem: Host-associated > Plants > Roots > Rhizosphere... | reverse complement strand
CCACCTTCGAGCGGCCCATGGCGGCCATGCGCAATCGGGAGTGGTACGGGTCGCGCATGGCCGCCATGGGCCGCTCGAAGGTGGGCGACTTCATGCGCAGGCAACTGCTGTTCGGCCTCGACGGGCTGGCCGAAGACATTCGGTGCCCGACCCTGGTCACCGAGGGTGAGGGTGACTTCGCCTCCCAGAGCCAGGTGCTCTACGACGAACTCACCTGTCCCAAGCGGCTCAAGACGTTCACCGTGGCCGAGGGCGGCGGCGGACACTGCGAGGGCTACGGCGCGACCTTGTTCGAGGGCTACGTGTTCGACTGGCTCGACGGCGTGCTGGGCCGGCGAGGCTGACCGGTCACGCGCCGACGGCGCTGAAGTAGCCGACGAGGCCGACCACGCAGATCACCCCGCACAACACCATCGACCCGACGGCCCACGGCCACGCGAGCTTGCGGCGCACAAGCGCCACGATCGTCGCCACCGAGCCGAGCACGGCGACCACCATGGCCACCAGGATCGCGCCCCACACGGCGGTGGCCGCACCTTCGGCGCTGCACGTCTCCGGCGGGCAGTGATCGAGGAACGCCAGCAGGAACACTCCCATCGCCGCGGTGACGACGCCGAGCGCCGCGGTCAGCACGATCGCCAGGATCGACACGACGAGATCCACGACCGACACGGGTGGCTTGACCGGCGGCGGGGGCACGATCACGGCTCAGTGCGCTCCTTGTCGACGCTGTCCCAAAGCTCGACCAGGGAACCGAGGATCTCCTCGGCCACACCAAGACCACCGAGGTGGCTCTCACCGGGCAGCGTGTACAGCTCGGCGTCGGGCAGTCGGCACACGACGTGCTCGCCGTGTGCGAACGGGACGATGTGGTCCTTGTCGCCATGCCACCAACGCACCGGGACCTTGACCTCGTCTAGCCGGAAACCCCAGTCCTTGGCGAAGACGGCGACGTCGGCGAACGGTGCGGACAGCTGCTTGCGGCTCCCGTTGAGCAGGTCGTCGAGGAACATCGCGCCGAACTCGGGCCGCTCCAGCAGCCGCCGGTCACCCTCCGGCGAGATCAAGGCGTAGGCGTAGAGCCCGAGCGGGGCGATGGGGCGCAGCAGTTGGACGAAGCCAACGGCGGCCAGCCGCAGCGGTAGCCCGATGATCGGCAGCGCGGGCGCGATCTTGGAACCGAAACCCATCAGCCCGCCGCCGATGCCCTCTTCGCCGACCGTCGGGGCGACCCCACCGAGCACGCCCGCGACCACCACACGGTCCGGCATCGCCGCCGCGCAGGCCAGCGTGTACGGACCTCCGCCGGACAGTCCGACGACGGCCATCTGATCGATGCCGAGCACGTCGGCGATGGTGCGCAGATCTTCGGCGAAGGCCAGCACGTTCTCATACTGATGGGGAGTCGACGAGCCGATACCCGGGCGGTCGACGCCGATGAGCCGGATGTGCTTGCGCTCGGCGTACGCGCGCGCCTCGACCGGAATCTGGCGGCGGGCACCAGGGGTGCCGTGCAACCAGAACATGGCCCGCCCCTGCGGGTCGCCGAATTCGGCGAATCCGAGCTGGCGGTCGTTCCCGACGGCGACGTTGCCCTCCAGCTTGGGACGTTCGATTGACACGGCCATGCGCAAGAGTCTCGCATGGGCGCTACCCGCAGTTAGCCGCCTTCGCGCTTATCGCGGGCTACCTCATCGCCCGTTCCAGTGCGCGTACGACGGCGTGCTTGCCGAGATCAACCTTGTATCCGTTCTGGCTGAGCGGTTCGGCGCCCTCCATCGCGATTCGGGCGGCGCTCTGGAAGATCGCGCGCTGCGGCGCCTTGCCGACGAGTGCGGACTCGGCGGCTCGGTTGCGCCACGGCTTGGCCGCCACACCGCCCATGGCGATCGCCACTGGTCGGATCACCCCGTCGGCGACGTCCAGCCCGACGGCGACCGACACCAGGGCGAATGCATAGCTGTGCCGGTCGCGCACCTTCAGGTACCAACTGTGGTCGGCGCAGGCCGACGGCGGTAGTTCGATGCCGACGATCAGCTCGGCCGGGGCCAAGGTGTTGTCGCGGTCGGGATGATCTGCAGGGAGCGCGAAGAACTGGTCCAGCGGTATGACACGTGATCCGGCCGGGCCCCGCACGTGGACGAGCGCGTCGAGGATGGCCAGCGCGACCGCCATGTCCGAGGGGTGGACGGCAACGCAGGACCCACTCGCGCCGAACAGCGCGTGCTCGCGGTTGAAACCGCCGCGGGCGGCGCAGCCCGACCCGGGTGTGCGCTTGTCGCATGCGGCGAAGGCCGGGTCCATGAAGTAGGGGCAGCGTGTCCGTTGCACCAGATTGCCACCCGCGGTGGCCATGTTGCGCAACTGCGTCGTGGCGCCGGAGAGGATCGCCTGGGACAGCACCGGATACTGGGTGCGGACCAGCGGGTGGTTGGCCACGACGCTGTTGGTGGCTCCCGCCCCGATCAGCACGCCGCCGCGCGGCGTCGCGGTGATCGCGTCGAGGCCGAGCCGGCCCACGTCTATCAGTACGTCGGGCGCTTCGACGCCGTTCTTCATCAGGTCCAGCAGATTGGTGCCACCCGCGTAGTAGGTGCCGCCCGTCGCGACCGCGGTACCGATGGCATCGTCGACGCTCTTCGCATGGCCGAACTGGAATGTCTTCACGCGCGGCCCCGTCCGACTTCGGCGATCGCGGTGACGATGTTGGCCTGCGCCCCACACCGGCAGATGTTGCCCGCCATGCGTTCCCGGATCTCGTCGTTGGTCAGGCACACCCGACCGCAGCTCGCCGCCCCGCGGTCGGCCTCGAAGGACGCCGCCGACAAGTCCCCGCGGGTGTGCTCGCGCAGAAGTGCATGCGCCGAGGACAGCTGACCGGAGGTGCAGAATCCACACTGGAATCCGTCGTGCTCCACGAACGCCTGCTGCAGCGCGGACAACTCGTCACCATCGGCGAGGCCCTCGACGGTCACCACATCGCTCCCGTCGATCGAGGCGGCCAACGTCAGACAGCCGAGCACCCGCTCGCCATCCACCGTGACGGTGCAGGCGCCGCACAGCCCGTGATCGCACCCCTTCTTGGTACCGGTGAGCCCGATGCGGTCGCGGAGCAAGTCGAGCAGCGTCGAGCGCACGTCGACAGTGGCGCGACGAGCACCGCCGTTGACGGTGAGTTCGACTATTCTGCAGGATGTCTCGGCTTCAGGCATCGGTCTGCTCCGGATCGAAGGGGGTCATCAGCGCCTCGATGGTGATGGGTAGGTCGCGCAGCCGCTTACCGGTGGCGTGGAATATCGCGTTGGCAATCGCCGCAGGCACCCCGCACGTTCCGATCTCACCGATGCCGCGGACCCCGATCGGGTCGAGGCCGAAGTCGGGGGCGTCGACGAACCCGATGTCGAAGTCAGGGACGTCGGCGTGCGTGGGCACGTAGTACTCGCCGATCACTTGGGCGGTACGAGGGTCGTAGGGCACCTGTTCCATTAGCGCCATGCCAAGCCCGAACAGCACCCCGCCCATCACCTGGTTGCGAGCCAGTTTCGGGTTGAGCACCCGCCCGCAGTCCACCACCGCGACCCACCGCGTGACGGTCACGCGTCCAATCGCTTCGTCGACCTCGACTTCGCAGAAGTGAGCACCGAACGACTGTGACACCGATCCGTGTTCACCGCGCCCGTCGCTCGACACGGTGAAGGTGAGTTCGTCGAGCAGATCAGGGCTGCCAGTACGCAGCGCCGCGACAACGGCCGCCGCACCGTTGCGGCCGGGGTGCCGCTCGCCGAATCGCTTGCGCCACTGCAGGCCGGCGGCGTGAACCGCGGACCCGACCGTCGCCGTTGTTTGCGACGCACCGCTGTACGGGGCGTGCGGGAACGACGAATCGCCCGATTCGAAGCGAACGTTCGCAAGGGGCAGCCCAGTTGCGTCGGCAGCGACCTGGCTCATCACCGTGCGGACTCCAGTGCCCACCTCGTGGGTGGCGGAGGCGAATCGGACAATTCCGTCGGCCGTGGTCGTGACCCGGCAAGAGGCGGGCATTCGTCTGCCCGGGTACGTGGCCGTCGCCATGCCCCAACCGATCTGAACGTCACCGCGGCGTAGCGAACGTGGGGCCGTCGGCCTGCCATCCCAGCCGAAGCGTTCGGCACCCTGCTCGTAGCACTGTCGAAGGTGCTTGCCCGACCACGGCCGTCCACTCACTTGATCGACGTCGGCGTCGTTGCGCATCCGGAGCGCCACGGGATCGATACCGGTGGCATGAGCCAGTTCGTCAATGGCTACCTCGAGTGCGAACAGCCCGGGTGCCTCACCAGGGCCGCGCATGAAACACGGTGTGGGCGTGTTGGTTCGGGCCACGGTGTGCGAAACCACAAGGCGCGGTGACTGATAGAGGAAGCGCGCCGAGAGCCCGGCCGGCTCGCAGAAGTGAGCGACGGTAGACGTCTCGGTCACCGTGTGCTGCTCCGTGCTGGCGATCGCTCCGTCGGCGCCCGCCACCAACGTCAGATGCTGTTCGGTACGCGGTCGGTGGCCCGTCGACGAGAACATCTGGTTGCGGGTGAGCACCAGCTTTACCGGACGCTCGACCTCACGGGCCGCCACCGCACACAGCGCGACGTGCATCCACAGGAAGCTCTTCGAGCCGAAGGCCCCGCCGACCAGCGGAGCAACGATCCTGATGTTCTGCTCGGGCATGTCGAGATAGGCGGCCAGGGCCTGACGTTCGCCCGTGATCCACCGGGTGGTGTCGTGAACCACCAGCACGTCGCCGTCCCACGCGGCGACGGTGGCGGCCAGCTCGATCGGATAGTGCGCGTTGATCGGCGTGGAGAACCGTGACTCGACCTTGATGCCCTGCGTCGGTTCGTCGTTCGGGCCACGCCGGTCCTGCAACTTCTCGTCGTCGAGCTTGACGAAGTGATCAGGCCGGTAGGCGCCGTGCCTGAGCTGTCCGTCCCCATCGTCGGCCGCCGCAGGCGCAGACAGCACGTCGCGCGCTGACAACTGAGCGGGCAGCGTCTCGTACTCGATCGCCATCAGAGATGCGCCGTAGGTGGCCTGCTCCAGCGTGTCGGCGACCACGACCGCGAGGTGCTGACCGACGTGCTGCACGGTGAGGTCGGACAGCGGCGGTCGTCGTTCCAGGGGCATGTCGTCGCTGAGCTCACGCGGTGGCGGCTTCAGCGGCGGGCAGTTCAACGGTGTGATCACCCGCAGCACTCCTGCTGCCGCGGAGGCGATCTCGGTGGCCCGCAGCAGAGACTCGGCGACGACTTGCCCGTGCGGAACCTCCGACTGGACCAGGGCTGCGTGGGCGAGCCGCGGCATCGCCACATCGGCGGTGTAGACCGCACGCCCCGTGACCTTGGCTCGCGCCTCGACCCTGTCCAGTGCGCGACCGACGGCGGTCAAGAGGCCCGCTCGAGCCCGGCGTCGCGGCGCACCTGGCGACGAAGGTCGTCGACGAAGTCGCGGAACACCGCGTCTCGCAGGAATTCGCCTACCTCCGTGGGATCCTCCGGGACCACGAAGGTCGCCGTCCAGATGACGAGCAACCGGCCGGTCTCGACGACGTCGAACAGCTCGATCGCCGCCGTGTAGTCGAGCACCATTCCATCGCAGGCCTGCGCGGCGGCGGGGTGGCGCGCTTGCTCTGACAACTTCACCAACCGCTCGATGACGGTCGGCAATTCGCCGTACGGAACGTCGAACTCTCTACGGCAACACATCGTCGGCATCGCTTCGGTGGGCATGACGTGCCCTTCCTCTTGGTGGGGCGAGCGGATTCAGTCAACGGGGTTGCGGCGGGTGACGATCAGCGGATCCGCCGGCGTGAACGGGAAGTTCGGCAGCTCGTCGAGGTGGGTGCCGAACGCCGCCGCCAGCACTTCGCGGGAGTACGCACTGGCCGAGGCGCGATATCCGATGTCGGCTGGGAAGGGCTGGTCGAAGAAGATCAGGAAGTGCCAATCGTCGGACCCGATATTCTCGATGTGGTGCGGGTAAGCCCGTGGAATGAAGTACATGTCCCCGGTGGTGAGATTCCAGGTATCAAGGGAGCCATCGGGATTCATGATGGTCATGCGTGCGTCGCCGTGCTGCACGTAGCCCAGCTCGGCGGTGACTGGATGCCAGTGCGGCTCGCGCATGCCTTGCTCGGTGACACGCAGTGAGTACATCGAGATGTCCTTGAGCACCGGCCAGAACTGGTCCCGGGCGAAACGCGCGTTGCCACTGACGTAGTTCAGCCCAGGGGACTGGGCCTCGATGTCGAACTTGTGCGGATCCTTGAAGTACGCACTGGCGGGAACGACGGGATCGCCGACGCGCGCGGCCAGCTTGTGGTCAGCGGGTGGGCTGGACGGGAGGGTGCGAGTGCTGCGGCGGATCTTGGCGAGGTCCGAAGCCGGCAGGTCGTAGGTATTGCCCAGCACGGCGTCGGTGAAGGCGCCGAAGGTGGCACCAAATCCGAAGTCCTCGGGGCGTTCGTTGCGGAAGGCGATGATGAACTCCGCGACGTCGTCGCCGATGTTCTCGATGTGGTGCAGTGACCCGGACGCGGCGTGGAACATCTGCCCGGCGGTGAGCACGAAGGTGGAGAACTTGCTGCCGTCGTCGAGGATGGACACCAGGGCGGTACCGGACACGCAGTAGGTCAGTTCGTTGGCATTGGCGTGCCAGTGCGGGGTCCGCATCGCGCCGGGGTTGAGCAGCAACCGCTTGATCGACAGACCCTTGAGGATCGGCAGGTTGTCGGCGGTCACGCGCCGCATCGATCCGAGCTCCGATTCCTCGACGACTTCGCCGTCGAGCAGGGAGAGGGTGTGGCGGCTACGCGTCAGTGTCATGGTCATCGAAGGGCTCCTCTAGCTCTGTCGGATGCGCTGATCGGCTGATGCTTGTAACCCTTGCCGTTCGCGGCCCGGGTGTCGTCGACGCTGCCCGCCAATCCGATTGCCGGTTTTCGTGCACCGAAGATTCCTGCTAGCCGGTAGTCCTGGACATGCGGATGCGAGAATCCTCGTCAATGAATGCCGTACGCGTGGTCGTGGCCGATGACGACGTCCTGCTCCGCGAGGGGTTGTCCAGCCTGCTCGAACGCTCGGGGTTCGACGTGGTCGGCCAGGCGGCCGACGCCACGGAACTGCTGGCCTTGGTACGGGCGCAACGGCCTCAACTGGCCATCGTCGACATCCGGATGCCGCCGACGCACGAGACTGAAGGCCTTGACGCGGCGAAGACCATCAGGGCCGAGTGGCCCGAGACGGCCATCCTGGTGCTGTCATCTCACGTCGACGTCGAGCACGCGATGGAGCTGCTGGCCGGTGGGCACTCCATCGGGTACCTGCTCAAGAGCCGGGTCACCGACGTCGCCGACTTCGTCGACACCGTGGGACGAATCGCCAACGGCGCCTCGGTCATCGACCCCGCCCTCGTCCAGGAGCTCGTCTCGGCACGGCGACGCGACGATCCGCTGGCGGCGCTGAGTGCCCGTGAGCGGGAGGTGTTGACGCTGATGGCGGAGGGCCTCTCCAACGCAGGGATCGGGCGCCGGATCTGGGTCACCGAGGGCACGGTCGAGAAGCACGTGCGCAGCATCCTGACGAAACTCAATCTGACTGAGACCGGCGACGATCACCGAAGAGTTCGGGCCGTGATCATGTACCTCGACGCGCTCTGATTCCCGCTATGCGCGCTGGGCGACCAAGTCCCGAATCGCGTTGGGGGAGAGCGCGAACTTGGGCAGGAAACCCAGCGCCGGGCTCTCGGCGATCATGTCGGCGAAATCCTGCTCGGAGTGCGTCGAGATCAGAATCACCGACGGTGCCGGTGAATCGGCGTCGTGCAGTTCTCGAGCCAAGTCGAATCCGCTCTCCGCACCGAGGTCGACATCCACCAGAGTGACGTCGGGCCGCAGCTCGCGGTAACGGTCCAGCGCTTCCGCGCCGGTGGAGGCCATCCCGACCACGTCAATGCCCGCGCGCTGGAGCATCAGCCGCGCGGCATCACGGAAGTTGGCGCTGTCGTCAACGATCAGACAACGCACGGAAAACGGTCCAGGTAGCACATTGACCGAGTCTGGCAGGACGTTGCAGACATCGCATTGCTGCTAGCAGGAATCCGTGTGACTTCCTGTACGCACTAGCATCCCGTCTGATGGCTGAGCGTTCGGGACCCTCGGGCGGTCGGCGGCTGCGGAGTCGGCTGCTGGCGTTGGTGTTGCGCCCGACCGCACGTCCCCTCGGCTGGGGCATCCTCACGGCGGTCGGGCTCATCGCAGGCGAGACGCTGCTGGTGCTGCTGCTGAAGCGCACCGCACCCGACAACTCGTACGGGGCGATCTTCCTGTTCGGCGTGCTGATCATCGCGGCCGGCTGGAACTTCGGGTTGGCGTTGGCCACGTCGCTGGCCAGCGCGGCGGTGTACGCCTACTTCCACGTCGAGGATGGCGACAGCCTGATACCCGCATTGTTCGTGTTCCTTCCCTTGGCGTTGTTGGCTAGCGTGCTCGCCAGCCAGGCCAGGGTGCGCGCAGCCGAATCGGAGGAACGCCGCCGAGAGGCCGCCGCCTTGGCCCGCCAGCAGACGGCGTTGCGCCGCGTCGCGACGGTGGTCGCGACCGGCGCAGCTCCGACCGAGATATACCCCGTCGCGGTCAGCGAACTGGCGCGCGGGCTCGGCGTCGAGCACGTCACCCTGACCAAGTTCGAACCGGGCGACCAATGCGTCGTGTTGGCGACCCATGACGCAGGGGAGCCGAGGCTAACGGTCGGCGAGCGGAGCTCGCTGGAAGGCGACAGCTTGACCGTCCGAGTACGCAACACGGGGGAGCCCGCGCGGATCGACGACTACGCAGACGTCGACGGGCCGTTCGCGAACCGGCTACGTGACCTTGGACTGCGCTCCGGGGTCGGCTGCCCCATCACCGTCAACGGCGAACCGCGAGGCGTACTCATCGTCGGTTCGGTGTCTCGGGAGCGGCTGCCGGCCGAAACAGAGGACCGGGTAAGCGACTTCGCTGATCTGGTGGCCACCGCCATCGGCAACGCGGAGACACGCGCCGAACTGCAGGCGTCCCGCGCGCGCATCGTCGCGGCGGCAGATCAGGCCCGCAGGGGCATCGAACGCGACCTCCACGACGGCGCACAGCAGCGCATCGTGTCACTGGGCCTCGGACTTCGGGCATTGGAGGCGTCGATTCCCGAAGACGACGACGCCGTCCACAAGCAGGTCGACAACCTCATCACCGGCATGGCCGACCTGTACACGGAGTTGCAGGAGTTGTCTCGCGGCATCCACCCGGCGATCCTGTCGAAGGGCGGCCTCGGCCCCGCAATCAAGACGCTGGCCCGGCGCTCGACCGTGCCCGTGGGGCTCGAACTCGCCGTCGACCGCAGGCTGCCCGAATCCATCGAAGTAGCAGCCTATTACGTCATCGCCGAGGCCCTCACCAACGTCGCCAAGCATGCCGAGGCCTCGGGGGTGACGGTGCGGGCCCACTGTGACGACGACGAGCTTCGACTCGAGGTGACCGACGACGGAGTCGGCGGGGCGGCCTCCGGCGGAGGCAGCGGGCTGCTCGGACTCAGGGACAGAGTCGAAGCGGTCGCCGGGCAGTTGCACGTCACCAGCGCGAACGGCAACGGGACGACGGTGTCGGCGCGGATTCCCGTGCCCGGCCCAAGCTGACCTCAGCTACCGGCTACCCGGTATCGGCAAGGTGTCGTCAGCGGCAATGACAACTGCGCGCTGGTGGAGCAAGGTCATGGCCATGAATAGCTCACTGCGCCGAGGACTGACGATCCTTGCCACGACCGCCGTCGCGGTGGTCGTCGGATGTTCGACCGCGAAGGCCGCGCCCGCCGCGCCCGCCGCGCCGCCAAGCGACGTCACCGTCGTGCTCGTGCACGGCGCATGGGCCGACGCGTCGAGTTGGGACGGCGAGGTCACGGCTCTGGAGCACAAGGGTTATCAGGTCAGGGCCATCGCCAATCCCTTGGAAGACCTCACCGCCGACGCCGCGACGGTGGCGTCCTTCCTGCACACGATCGACGGTCCGGTCGTGCTCGTCGGCCACTCCTACGGCGGATCCGTCATCACCGAGGCCGCCGCGAGCAGCCCGAACGTCAAGGCCCTCGTCTACGTGGACGCCGCCGCACCCGACGTCGGCGAGACCACCGGCTCGCTCAGCGGCGCTGACTCGGTGCTCAATCACCTGCCGGAGGAGCAGCTGTTCGACAAGGTGCCCTACGCGGGCGCACCCGCCGGGGCAACTGATCTCTACCTGCGCAAGGACGTCTTCCTCCAGCACTTCGGCAACGACCTGCCCGCCGCTGTCGCGACCCGGCTGTGGGCGACCCAGCGCGCCGCGTCCACCGCGGCCTTCGACACTCCGGCCACGGCAGCGGGCTGGAAGACCATCCCGTCGTGGTACTTCATCAGCAGCGGCGACGAGATCATCACGCCCACGTCCGAGGAGGCGATGGCGCAGCGGGCGCACGCCCAGATCACCACGTTCCCTGGCGGCTCGCATCTAACGCTGATCAGCCATCCCGACGCCGTCACGGCCGTCATCGAATCCGCCGCGCAAACCGTCAAATGACGACGCCGACCGTGCGCACGCGCTGGGACACCCGCCGGCAGGCGAAGGCCGGCCGAATCAGCGACGGCACACCGTACTGCGACGGCAAGGTGGTGGCGCCCGGCCGCCTTCCGGAGCTGTTGCAGGCCGTCATCCATCCCGGCGATCGCGTGGCGCTCGAGGGGGACAACCAGAAGCAGGCCGACTTCCTGTCCCGCACGCTGGCCGCATGCGACCCGGCCCGCATCCACGATCTCCACATGCTCATCTCGTCGGTGTCGCGGCCCGAACACCTCGACCTCTTCGAGCGGGGCATCGCCACCAAACTCGACCTCGCGTATGCCGGGCCGCAAAGCGTCCGGATCGCCCAACTCGTCGAAGACGGCACGGTGCGCATCGGCGCGATCCACACGTACGTGGAGCTCTACGCCAGGATGTTCACCGAGCTGGCGCCCGACGTGGTGCTGCTCTGTGCCTCGGCGGCCGACCGCGACGGCAACCTGTACACCGGCCCCAACACCGAGGACACCCCGACCATCGCCGAGGCCGCCGCGTTCCGTGACGGCGTGGTGATCGTGCAGGCCGACCGGATCGTCGAACGCGCCGAACTGCCCCGGGTGGACATCCCCGGCGACTGGGTGGACGTGGTGGTCGAAGCCGACCGCCCGTTCGCCCTGGAACCGCTGTTCACCCGCGACCCTCGACACATCGGGCCGGTCGAGATCCTCAAGGCGATGATCGCCATCCGCGGCATCTACGAACGCCACGAGGTGACTTCGCTCAACCACGGCATCGGATTCGACACGGCCGCAATCGAATTGATCCTGCCCACTTACGGTGATCAGCTCGGCCTCAAGGGCCGGATCGCCAAGCACTGGACACTGAACCCCCATCCCACGCTGATTCCGGCGATCGAGTCGGGCTGGGTGGAGTCGATCCACAGCTTCGGAGGCGAGGCGGGGATGGAGCGTTACACGGCGGCCCGCCCCGACGTCTTCTTCACCGGCCGGGACGGCTCGCTGCGGTCCAACCGGGTGCTGTGCCAGCTCGCAGGTCAGTACGCGGTCGACATGTTCATCGGTTCCTCGCTGCAGATCGACCGCGACGCCAACTCGTCCACCGTCACCGACGGCAGGCTGCCCGGTTTCGGCGGCGCCCCGAACATGGGCCACGATCCCCACGGTCGCAGGCACGCGTCGCCGGCCTGGCTGAGCATGATCCACGGCGAGGGCGCGGCCGTCCGCGGGCGCAAACTCGTGGTGCAGATCGCTCAAACATTCACCAAGGGCGGTATTCCCACGTTCGTCGAAACGCTCGACGCCGTCTCGGTGGGCAAGGCCGCCGGCATGCCGGTGCCCCCGGTGATGATCTACGGCGACGACGTCACCCACGTCGTCACCGAGGAGGGCGTCGCGTATCTCTTCAAGGCGCCGTCGCTGGACGACCGCCGGGAGGCGTTGGCCGCGATAGCGGGCGTGACACCGGTGGGCCGCACCGCCGACACCCGGCGCACCGAACGGCTGCGCCGCGACGGACTGGTGGCCTTCCCAGAGGATCTCGGCATCAGCGCCCGGCAGGCCGACCGGTCACTGCTCGCGGCACGCAGCATCTCCGACCTCGTCGCATGGTCGGGCGGACTGTACGACCCACCTGCCCGGTTCAAGGATTGGTGAGCGCCGTGGCGATTCCGTACGACACACTGCCGCTACGACGTTCGGCACGCGCGCTGCCCACCGCGTGGATAGCCGCGGCCGCGGTGCGCGCCATCTGCACCGAGGCTGCGCTCACCCCGAAGCCAGGTCTGGTCGACGCCAGGGGCAACCGCACGCATCCGGACATGAGCGTCGCGTTGTTGGAGGCGTCGGCGGAATCGCTGCGTCCTGCGTTCCGCGAGTGCGCGGACGCCGCGCGGGAGCATCCGCTCGGGCTCAACCTGCGCGCCCAGGTGGGTGCGATCGGCCGCGCGGGAGAGCACCGAATGCGCACGGTCACGAATGGCGTCAACACCCACCGTGGGGCGTTGTGGGCGCTCGGCCTGCTAGCCGCCGGCGCGGCCGTGGTGACCAAGTCTGGCTACTGCGCTCCGGCTCGGCGTGTCCAGACCATCCACGCCGCAGCCGCCTACGCCGGCGAACTGGCCACCGCGCCGGACGTCGGCGCGCCGGGGCGGACGATGAGCCACGGACAACGTGCCTGGTTGCGGTACGGCACCGGCGGAGCGTTGGCCGAGGCGCAACGCGGGTTCCCACACGTCGTGCACGTCGGACTACCAGCGTTGTGGGCCAGCCGCCGTCGGGGCGAGGCCGAAGAATGTGCGGCGCTCAACGCGTTGATCGCGATCATGGCCAGCCTCGACGACACCTGCGTGCTGCACCGCGGCGGGCCGCGGGCGCTGGACTTCGTACACCGTTCCGCGACAGGGATTCTCGAAGCCGGCGGCTGCGCCACTGCGACGGGCAGGCGCAAACTCGAGTGGTTCTGCGTGCGCGCCGACCGGCGCATGCTGTCGATGGGCGGAAGTGCCGACCTGCTCTCGGCCACCTTGTTCTGTGACCTGCTACCGCTGACGAACGGAGCCTGACCATGCGAACCTTGACGTTTCACTTTGCGGCGAGCCAGGCACCGGCGACGCAAGTCCACGTCGGCGTCGTGGCATCCGGCGACCTCGAGGTGCTGTTGGACACGCCCGACGGGACACCCGAGGTGGCCGAGGTGCGCGTGCGCACCAGCGTGGACGGCTTCGACACCGTGTGGCGCGAAACGCTCGAGCGGTTCTTCGCCCACACGCCGCTAGGCGGCCGGTGGCAGCTCAACGACTTCGGTGCGACACCTGCCGTCGTCACGCTGCGGCTGCGCCAAACCGCCGAAGCCGCAACGGAGGGGCGGTCATGACCATTGTCGATTGGCAGGCCGTGCTCCATCGGCGCAGCTTCCTCGAAGGCGACGCGCTGGTGCGGGCCCGCACGCTACTCGACCCGGACGGCGTGCAGGTGCTCTGCGGCCCGTTCGATCGGATCGAATCCCCGTGGCTGGAACCGCAGGGCATCGTCCCGCAATCGGATGACGGCGTCGTCATCGCCAGGGGGACCATCGACGGTCACCCGGTCGTGGTGGCGTCTATCGAGCAGGGTTTCCAGGGTGGCGGCACCGGCGAGGTTTCGGGCGCCAAGATCAGCCAGGCGCTGCGGCTGGCCTGCGCCGACACCCGCAACGGGCGAGCCACCGCCGCGGTGTTGCTGCTCGAGACCGGAGGAGTGCGGCTGCAGGAAGCCAACCTTGGACTCAACGCCGTGGCCGAAATCTGTTCGGCGGTACTCGAATTGCGCAGCGGCGCGCCGGTGATCGGAGTGGTGGCCGGTGAGGTCGGCTGCTTCGGCGGCATGAGCATCGCGGCCGGACTGTGTACGCGGCTCATCGTCACTCCTCAAGCCCGGATCGGACTCAACGGGCCAGCCGTCATCGAGCAGGAGGCGGGCGTCGACGAGTTCGACTCGTCCGACCGCGCATTGATCTGGGCGGTCGACGGCGGCGAACGTCGCACTCAGGCCGGGCTGGCGGACACACTGGTGCCCGACGACTCCGATCAGCTCCGCGCCGCCGTCAGTGCGGCCGTCGCCGCCGGCGTCCCCGCGGCCGACGACCTCCGGAGCCGACGCCCCGATGCGCTGGCTGCCCGCATCGCGACCGCACGTCCCCAGCCGCCGGCGCCCGTCGATGTGACGGCGACCAACGACTCCCGGGGCCGCATCTGGCTGGCGTCCCTGGCACACGCCGCCCCGACCGAGGTGGCGCCGTCGGTGCTCCGAGCCGACGATCCCGACGTGACCTTCCTTGCGGTGGTGCCGGATCCAAGCAGCCCATTCCACCGGGCCCGGCACGGCGAGGTGGGACTGACCGAGGCGTGGGCGCTGGCCGTCGCCATCGACGACGTCGTGCGGGCAGACGCGGAGATCGACGCCAAGCGTGCCATCGTCGCCGTCGTCGACCTTCCGAGCCAGGCCTACGGGCGCATCGAGGAGACGGCGGGACTGCATCAGGCCATCGCGGTCACCGTCGACGCCTACCACCGGGCCCGCACCTCGGGCCATCCGATCGTCGCGGTCGTGGTCGGCGCGGCGCTCTCGGGCGGGTTTCTCGCACACGGCTTGCAGGCGCAGCAGATTCTCGCGCTCGACGATCCCGGCGTCCAGATCCATGCAATGCACGAGTCGGCCGCCGCCCGCATCACGCAGCGCACCGTCGACGAACTCGAGCGGCTGGCCAAGACGATCCTGCCGCTGAGTTTCGACGTGCGCGACTGGGCCCAACTCGGGATGTGCGACGGACTGTTGACGGTGTCGGATGCCGACCACCCGACCGCCGCCGACGTCGCGGTCGTTCACGACGCGATTCACGAGGCGATCGCCGCCGCGCGCATCGGACCACGGGACCTCTCGAACCGGCTCGACTCACCCGGCGCGGTGCGGAACCGCAAGGCCTCCAGGACCATCCGCTCAACGATGGCCGAGCAGTGGACGTCCTGACGGACCCGCGACCACATGACCTGCTGCGGATCGCGGCGACGTCATCCCTAGCGCGCGGCGGCCCGGGCTGGATGGAGCAGGCGCTAAGGCGGGCGCCGTGGGTGGTGGTCCGTCGGGATGCCACTCGCCCTGGCGTCGTCCCGGTTGGGGTGCGCGGCACGACCCGCAACGAACGCCATCCTGGGCTCATCCGCTCCGAAGACGTCGTCGAAACCCGCTCTCCCGCAGAGTTACTCGACCGCATCGACCGGCTACCCGACGTGCCCGCGGCCGCCGCGCTGCATTGCGCCGTCGACGTGTTGAACCCGGCGGGTGTCGACTGGGGACCTGGCGGAAGCACCGGATTCAGCCTGGCCTCCGGCGTCACCGTGGTCACCCCTGACAGCGATCTCGACCTGGTGATCCGATTGCAACGGCTGCCACAGCCGGCCGAACTCGGCCGCTGGTACGACGGATTGAGTCGACTGCCCGCCCGCGTCGACTGCCAACTAGACCTGCCGGTGGGTGGCCTCGCCCTCGCCGAACTCGTCGGCCCATCCGAACACGTACTGCTGCGCACTGCGACGGGTCCGCGTCTCGTCACCCGATCCGAGCTGCGTTAGTGACCACCGCGTTCGTGTTTCCTGGCCAAGGCGCCCAACACCCCGGAATGCTTGGCGCACTTCCCGCTTCCGCCGCCACCCGATCCGTGCTCGCGGAGGCCGTCGACGTGCTCGGTCCGATCGACGCACTCGACACGGCGGCGAGCCTGACGTCGACCACGAATGCTCAACTGGCCCTGCTCGTCTGCGGAGTCGCCGCCGCCCGCACGCTCACCGACTACGGGGTGCCCGTGGACGTCGTCGCAGGCCATTCGGTCGGCGCCTTCGCCGCCGCGGTCACCGCGGGGGTACTGACGGTCCCCGAGGCCGTCGACGCGGTACGGGTACGCGGCGAGTACATGGCTCATGCGTGTCCACCGGGACAGTGGGGCATGGCCGCGGTGACCGGACTGAGCAACCGCGCAGTCGCCGACGTCGTCGCCACCGTCGCGACAGCCGACTCCGAGCTCTGGATCGCCAACGTGAACGCCGCCGACCAGGTGGTGCTCGGCGGGACACTCGCGGCCTTGGAGCTCGCGCGTGACGCAACCCGCGAGGCGGGCGCCCGTCGGTTCGAACTGCTGGACGTCGCGGTGGCGTCACACGGTCCCGTACAGCGGGCCTGCGAAACCGCGGTGCGGGAACGTCTTTCCGGCGTTCCGCTGCGCGCACAGCGTGCCGACTATCTCACCGACGTCGGTGCGCGCCGGATCCGAAACGACGCAGGGGCGGTACTCGCCGACCTGAGCGCGGCCGTCACCAAACCGGTGCGGTGGTATGACATCGCACGACTCTTGCCAGAGCTCGGCGTCGAGCGCGCGATCGAGCTGCCGCCAGGCCACGTGCTGAGCAGGCTCATCACGGCCACGGATGGCGACGTCGAGGTGCATGCGGTGGCCGATGAGGGGTTCGACCGATTCGCTGGCCGCTGACCGGAAATCAGCCGAGCCAGCCGGGTGGCACCCGTTCACTCCACGGCGTCGCCACCTCGAGTTGGCGGGCGAGTTGCAGCAGGATCGTCTCGTCCGGTGCCATCAGCTGAACGCCGATGGGAAGCCCGGTCGAACTGACTCCGAGCGGAAGCGAGACGGCGGCCCATCCCGTGACGTTGGCCAGCGTGGTCCAGCCCGTCGTGGCGAATTCGACGTCGAAGAACTTGCGGGTGGTGCCGCGGGGCTGGTCGAGCAGCCGATATGGCGGCGGGGGAGTGAGCAGTGTCGGTACGAGGAGCACGTCGTGGTCGGTCATCCCCGCGGCGAACCGGCGGGTCTGAGCGTGCACCGCGCTGATCGCCGCGGCGTAGGCGACGCCCGTCGTCTCGAACCCTTCGCGGATCATCACCCACGTGCTGGCCTCGAACTCGTCCTCCTGGGGCGTGCGGCCAAGGTGCTCTGTGGCGAACGCGTGAAGTTCGGCGTTGCTGACCGTGTGCAGCACGGCGATCGCGTCGGCGACGGCGTCGGGATCGATCGTCGGGGCGCCCGCGTCGACGTGATGGCCGAGCGCGCTCAGCGCATCCGCGACGGCGGCGACGGCGGCCGCAACCTCGGGATGCGTGGGCGTGCCGGGGAACGGCGACGCCGAAGTAGTCAGAATCCGTTGCGCCGCAGGCTGTTCAGCGATCGCATCGAGGAACGCCTTGGCGGGCGGCGGAGCCGAGTAGGGGTCGCCCGGCGCTGAACCGGTGACTGCGTCGAGCAGTGCGGCGCTGTCTCGGACTGTGCGCGTCAGCGCGTGCTCATTGACCAGACCCTCGAGGCCGTGGCCTGCGTTGGGCGCGAACGACGTTCGGCCGCGCCGCGGCTTCAGCCCGACCAGGCCGCAGCACGACGCGGGTACGCGGATCGAGCCGGTGCCGTCACCGCCGGATGCCGCGGGCACGACGCCAGCCGCCACCGCCGCCGCCGACCCACCGCTGGAGCCGCCTGGCGTGATGTCGGGTGACCACGGATTCACGGTGGCGCCGAACAACGTTGGTTCGGTGGTGCAGTGGTTGCCCCACTCGGGGGTGTTCGTCTTGCCGAACGGAACGAGCCCAGCGGTGAGGTAGCGGTCGACGATCCACGCCGATTCGGTCGCGACGTGAGTGCGCAACGCCCGCGACCCCATCGCCTCCGGTGCCCCTTCCAGGGACGCACCGAGATCCTTGAGCAAGAAGGGCACGCCCGCCAGGGGACCCGCTCGCCCAGTTCGCAGCATCGCGGAGTCGTCGAGTGCGGCGGCCTGCGCCCTGGCGCGCTCGAACAGGTCGGCGATGACGGCGTTGAGCCCTCGGGCCGCCTCGAGCCTGATGGTGGCCGCTTCGAGGAGTTCGACGGCGCTGAGCTCACCCGACGAACT
>Ga0207668_10000889_pt1 | contig 18036 bp, 17 predicted proteins | sample KBSS43metaG_FD_184323 | JGI IMG/M metagenome (GOLD analysis project Ga0207668, IMG submission 184323) | Switchgrass rhizosphere microbial communities from Kellogg Biological Station, Michigan, USA - KBS S4-3 metaG (SPAdes) (version 2) | ecosystem: Host-associated > Plants > Roots > Rhizosphere... | reverse complement strand
GACGGACAGGTCGATTTCGCCGGAGACCAGGAGTAGGACGATGCCGACGGCGACGATCGCGGCGGGGGCGGTGGCCTGGGCGATGTTGCGGAGGTTGTCGTGGGTGAGGAACACCTCGTTGGTGGCCCGGAAGTAGGCGGCCATGCCGAGCGCGACGATCAGCACGCTCGCCTCCCGCCAGCGGACCAGGATCGTGCCGATCTGCCGCAGGACGGACAGGACACGCCGGCCGCCTGAGGCGGCCGGCGTGTGCCGTCCGGCAGGGGGACCACCAGCCGGGCTGGTGGCCCCTTCCCGAACTGTTTCGTGCATCAAACTCGCTCCCCGGCAGGTTATTGGTGGGCGATGGGTCCGGACCGGTCGACGAGTTTCACGTCGGTGGCCGAGCCTTCGTACCGGGTTTGGGTGGTCTGGTAGGGGGTGACGTTGTCCTTGGTGACGAACAGCAGGCCGGTGTTGGTTTGCGGGGGTGAGATCAGCCCGCCGCTGACTTTGTACAGGTACAGGTAGAGCACCGGCAGGAACCCTTGCAGGTAGGGTTGCTGGTCGATGGTGTAGTCGAGGTCGCCGGCTTTGATCGATTCGAGGGTTTCCGGGATCAGGTCGAACCCGCCGGCGACTTTCAGGCCTTTGCCGCGCATCTGGTATTTCTTGACGACCTGCCCGACCGACTGGGTCGACCCGGCGTCCACGGCGAGCATGCCGGCCAGGGTGGGGTGGCCCTGGGCGTAGGCGTCGATGATGGACAGGCCCTTGGTGACATCGGCGTTGGTGGCCACCGCGGTGAACTTCACCCCACCGCCGGCGTCCTTGAACGCCTGTCCCGCCCCGTCGATACGGGGTTGGATGTTCAACTGCCCGGGAGTGGCGATGAACCCGACCACCTCCCCGGACTGCACCTGGGTCAACGCCCGCTGGCCGAGGGCGTAGCCGGACTCGTACAGGCCCTGCCCGACGTAGGTCAGCCGGCTGGTGCCCACATCGTCGCGGGCCCCGTCGGCGTTGTACGACACCACCGGGATCCCCGCGGACAGGGCTTGGTCGACCGGGGCCTTGAACGCGGTCTTGTCGACCACCGCGATGGCTAGCCCGTCGGCCTTGCCACTGATCGCCGTGTTCGTCGCGTTGACCATCTCGGCGACCACCGAGTTCGCCGACCCGGTCCACTGATACGAACAGCCCAGCAGCTTGCAGGCGTCCTCCGCACCGTACTGGGTCGGGGTGAAGAACGGGTTGGTGGTCACATGGTTGACGAACACGAACTTCCAGTTCGGCGTCGTCGGGAAGTTCCCGATCGCGTCCGCGACCGGCTCGTCCTTGCTGCACGCCGACAACAGGCCGGCCGCCGCCAACCCGGCACTGGCCAACCCCGTACCGGCCAGCAACCGCCGCCGCGACACACTCCCGTGTTGCAGTTTCTCGGCCGCCTGCGCGACCACCGGATCAACAGCACGCATCAGCAATCCTCAATCAATCTATCTATCTATTTCGCGCGGGTCAGCGCGCTACACCGAACTGATAGATGGTCGTGCTCCGATAGGTCTGCCCCGGCCGCAGCACCGTCGACGGGAAATTCGCATGATTCGGCGAGTCCGGGAAATGCTGGGTCTCCAACGCGAACCCGTCACCCATCCGATACATCCGCCCGGACGTACCGACCAGCGTGCCGTCCAGGAAATTCCCGCCGTAGAACTGGATCCCCGGCTCCGTCGTGATCACCGTCAACTGCCGGCCACTACGCGGATCCGTCGCCCGCGCCGCCAGCTCCAACTCACCGAAACTGGTGTCCCGGCGGTCGAGCACCCAGTTGTGGTCATAGCCGCGGCCGATCACCAACTGCGGAAACCCGGCCCGGTTACGGGCACCGATCGCGGTCGGCTCCCGGAAATCCATCGGCGTACCCGCCACCGCATCGATCGCCCCGGTCGGGATCAACGTCGCATCCACCGGCGTGTACCGGCCGGCGTTCAGGAACAACCGGTGCCCGTCGATCGTGCCGGACCCCTCACCCGCCAGATTGAAATACGCGTGATTGGTCAGGTTGACGACCGTCGCCTTCGTCGTGGTGGCCTGATAGTCCATCCGGATCTGCCGCCTACCGGTCACCGTGTACGTCACCGTCGCGCTCAACGCACCGGGATAGCCCTGATCCCCGTCCGGGCTGGTGAACTGCAACCGCAACGCCACCCCGTCCGCGGTCGTCAACGGCGTCGCCGCCCACACATGCTTGTCGAACCCGACCGTGCCACCATGCAAACTGTTCGGATCATTATTGATCGGCAACTGGTAACGGACCCCGTCCAGCGTGAACTGACCCTTCGCGATCCGGTTCGCGTACCGGCCGGTGATACACCCGAAATACGGACTCTTCGTCTCGTAATCCCGAAGATTGTTGAACCCCAACGTCACGTTCGCGGTCTTGCCATGCCGGTCCGGCGTCTCAATACTCTGCAAAATCCCGCCGTACGTGAGAACACGCACCCGCAACCCATCCACGGACAACGTATAACGATCAACAGCCACCCCCGCAGCCGTCCGACCCCACGCCTCCTTCGAGATCGACGCACGACCACCCGCCACCGAACCCGACGCCGCGACCGAACCGACACCACCGACCAACAACGCCACCACGCCGATCCGGACAAGTGTCCGGGCTGATGAAATCGTATGCATAGTGCCTCGCCTCTCTCCCAGTGGAGCCACGTCGTGTGGCGGGCTGGACAACATGGAGGGCCACCCGGGGAGGGGGAGTCGGCACCCCAAGGCGGGACAGAACGCCTCGCCATGTGACCGTGGTTGGCGAATACCAGTCGGTAACATGAGCGAAACCAAGAGCGCGGATTCGACGCTATAATTCGATCACAAAGGGTGTCAACACACAGCTATGTGTCGATCACAAAATCGAGTGTCGGTCATTTCCGGCTTTTGAGATCTGCGCCGATCCGGTATGTCGCTCCTGACCCGTGTGCTTATGCCGGTTGCTATCCGAGATCGGCTTCCTGCGGCGGCAGCGTGCGGTGGGGGCCTGCGGTGGGCGCCTGCAATGGCTGCCTGGGATGAGCGCCTGCGATGGGGGCGTGCGGCGGCCGCGTGCGGTGGACGCGTGCGGTGGACGCGTGCGGTGGGGCCTGCGGTGGGCGAGGGCCGGCCGGTGATCGCGGAGCGCGCGCTCAGCGCCGTGGGACCTTTCGGACGGCGGATCGGCCGGCCACATGGCCGGCCCGATCCATGGGGCTCGCTCGGGGACGGATCTGGTGCCGGCGGGCGGGCTGTGTGGCTTGCGGTGTCGGCCGGGCGGTGGGGCTTTGGTGTCGGGCTCGCGGGGCCGGGCCTGTCTCGTTGTGGGGTCGGGCTTTGTCGGCGGCGGGGCGTGCCGAGTGTGGCGGGGGACGGGCCTGTCGAGTGTCGTGGGGACGGGGGACTCGTCGAGGTCGGCGGTCTAGCGCGGCAGGGGGAGTGCGCGGGCGAAGGCCGGGACCGCCACCGCCGCGGTCGCTACGTGCATTGCCATCAGGGCGGCGACGGCCAGGCCGCTCGTGTGGGGCTGCAGGTCGGTGCGGAGCAGCGCCACGTCGGGCAGCAGCGAGACGAGCACGGCGGCGGGGACGAGGGGGCGCAGCACGCCGGCGGGGCGTCGCGACCACCGCCGTACCCCGGCCCAGCCGGCCGCGCCGGCCAGGACGCCGACCACGGTGAGGCCGATGTAGGTGCCGGGCTGCAGGGGGCGGAAGTCCGCGGACGCGCCGGCGGCCACCGCGAGCAGGGCGATCAGCGTGTTGGCCGCGACGGCGGCGACCGCGGCGACGGTCACGCCGGTGGCGATCCGGAGGGCGGTGGTGCGGGGCGCGACGTCGGACGAGGCGGCGCTGACCATGGGGACTCCCTCTGTCATCGAGCTTCTTGAAAGTTCATGTAGATGCTCAGAGAGTAGCGGCCCCCTACTTGAAGGGTCAATGATTCTACGGGAGATGTGACGGGCCGTCGGAGATCCGCTCGAGCAGCGCGCGGCTGATGTCCTCGAGTTGATCGACCTGTTCCGGGGTGAGCGCCTCGAAGATCAGCGACCGCACCGTCGCGACGTGGCCGGGGGCGCTGGCGGCGATCTTGGCGTAGCCCGCGTCGGTCAGCACCGCGACGCTGCCGCGGCCGTCCTCCGCGGTCCGCTCCCGGCGCACCCAGCCCTGCCGTTCCAGCTTGCCGACGACATGCGACAGCCGGGACTGCGAACCGTGCACCATCGCGGCGAGCTCACTCATCCGCCTCGACCGCCGCGGCGCCTCGGACAGGGCGGCCAGCACCCAGTAGCCGAAATGGGTCAGCCCGGCGTCGCGTTGCAGTTGGGCTTCCAGCTCGGCGGGCACCCACGCGAGCATGCCCGCGAGGTATCGCCACATCCGCTGCTCGCGATCCGACAACCAGGGAACATCCGTCATTCCGCCAACGATAGGACTGCTTGACGCTGCAAGCACGTCACCGCACGTGACAACCCGGCATCGATGATCGCCCGGAGCGCCAACCTGAGAGCCGGCTGAGGCACCCCTTGACGACAGTGCCGGCCGGCCTCAGCCTTACGTTGTAAGACTTACAACGTAAGGGAGGCCCGATGAAGGCGATCACCCAGGACCGGTTCGGCTCGTCCGGCGTGCTGCGGTTCAGCGACGTCGACCGGCCCGTGCCGGCCGACGACCAGGTCCTGGTCCGGGTCCAGGCCGCGGCGCTGAACGCCCGGGACTGGCACGTCATGCGCGGCGACCCCTACCTGGCGCGGGCCTCCGCCGAGGTCGGGCTGCGCGTGCCGGCCCACCGGATCAGGGGCACCGACTTCGCCGGCCGGGTCGAGGCGGTCGGTCGTGCGGTGACCGGGTTGCGGGCCGGCGACGAGGTCTTCGGTGAGGCGCCGGGCGCCTTCGCGGAGTACGTGTGCGCGCCGGCCGGCCACGTCGCGCCGAAGCCGGCCGGGCTGTCCTTCGAGGAGGCCGCGGCCCTGCCGCTGGCCGGCAACACCGCGCTGATCGGCGTGCGCGACGTGGTGCGGGCCCGGGCCGGCCGGCGCCTGCTGATCAACGGGGCGTCCGGCGGGGTGGGCACGTTCGCAGTGCAGATCGCCAAGGCGTACGGCGCCGAGGTGACCGCCGTCTGCGGCGCGCGCAACGTCGACCTGGTCCGGTCGCTGGGCGCCGATCACGTCGTCGACTACAGCCGCGACGACTTCGCCCGGGCCGGTCAGCGTCACGACGCCGTGCTCGACCTGGTGGGCAACCGGTCCCTGGCCGACCTGCGGCGGGTGCTCACCCCGGACGGCACCCTCGCGCTCTCCGGCGGCGGCGTCTTCACCGGCGGGAGCTTCTTCGGACCGATCGGGCTGCTCGTCCGGGGACGGCTGCTGTCCCTGTTCGTCCGGCAGCGGATCGTCCGGTTCGACGCGCCGCCGAGCCGGGCGAACCTGGTGACGCTGGCGGAGTTCGCCGAGTCGGGGAAGGTCCGGCCGGTCGTCGACCGGACCTTCCCGTTGGCGGCGGCCGCGGAGGCGATGCGCTACCAGGAGGCGGCGCACGCCCGCGGCAAGGTCATCATCACCGTGTAGGCGTCAGCCGCGTACGGTGCTCGGCTTGCCCACGACGGCCGGAGCGATCGTGATTTTGTCGATGTCCGGCGCGTACGCGTCCGGGTTGCCGAAGACGAGCGATCCGCCCGCCGTGGTCAGCGTCACCGGGATCGTGCGTTCCAGGAAGCTGTCCCACGCGTACGTGTAGCGGAAGTACCCGTACGCGCTGCCCCCACCGGTCTCCGTGACGTTCAGACGGCGGTCGATGACCTGCGGGTTGTAGTCGTGCCGCCCGCCGAGCTCGGCGTTCGCATAGCTCACCACGATGTCGTACGCACCCGGCTTGGCGAAACCCGGACCGCGGGGCACGGTGAACGTGTTGGCCGCGCCCTTGCCGATGAAGCCGAGCCCCTTGCCGCCCGACGCGTTGCTGCCCGAGTTCTCGGCGTAGGTGTTGACCACCACGGTGCCCTGCCGGGAGACGTTCTCCGCCTCGATCGTGACCGCGGCGCCGTCCGACTCGGCGGCCCGCGTCGTGGTGATCTGCTTCAGCAGGATGCCCAGCGGCGAGCCGATCTCGATCTCGTTGATGCCCTGGCTGAGGTGCACCCGCACGGTGGACCGCCAGGTGCCGGCGTGCGGCGCGGTGACCTTGGCGACCTGCCGCCCGTTCACGCTGACGCTGGTCGGGGCGGGCAGCGCGCTGCGGTAGTCCAGGCTCAGGTCGTAGTAGCCGCTTTCCCAGGCCTGCACGTACGCGTCGGCGCGCCCCTTGCCGGCGAGCACCGCGTAACCGCGGGACTTCGGGAGGTCGTACGTCACGTGCGCGCCCCCGGCGTACCGCAGGGTCGAGGCCGGATAGACGGTGGGTTCGCCGTCGGTGACGTCGGTCAGCAGGAATTTGTCCAGGGTGATGTCCGAGTTGGGCAGCACGGACGTGCCGTCGCGGCCGGCCCGCAGCGAGAGCACATGCCGGCCCGCGGTCAGCGGGATGGTCACCTCGGCGCTGCCGCGATACTGCCACCGCTGGACGTCGGTGAGCGCCAGGTCCGCGGTGTACTGGACGGTGGCCGCGTCGGCGCCGTCCACAAAGAGCGCGTGCCGTCCAGGCTTGCCGGGTGTGCCGCCGATGACCTGGAAGCGGTAGCGGCCGGTGCGCGGCACCGTCACCGTCCACTCGGCCTTGGACGTGGGCCGGTTGAACGAGCCGACGTCCTGGCTGCCGGAGGCGAGGAACTTCCACCCGCCGCCCTGCTGCGGGTCCTGGTAGTAGACGGTGGCCGCGGTCAGCGCGGTCTTCTCGGCCTCGATGCCGGCCGACCACACGGCGTTGGCGACCGGCGTGCGGTCCTGCTCCGGGGTGATGATCACCTGGTAGGCGGCGTACCGGTCGTAGGTGGGCACAGTGAGGTCGACGGCGCCGCGGCCGAGCGGGACGCCGTCGAGCACCTTGATGACGTTCGGGGTGCCCGAGACGCCCTCGGCGCCGGACAGGGTGATCTCGCGGACCTCGATGTCGACCCGGTTGCCGAAGATCCGGCGGTCCAGGCCGGACAGGCTCAGCGATACCGGTTTGCTGCCACCGCCGTACAGCACGGTGGCGCGCTTGTTGCGGGCGTCGAGCGCCGCGATGCCCTGCAGCGTGTCGACCGTGTCGAGGGCCGGCGGGGTGACCTTGACGGTGCGGCTGCCGGCCAGGTCGCCGTACCACTTGAACATCCACCAGCCGGCGTTGGCCGCGTTGGCGCGGGCGCTGTTGTCGCTGAAGTTCCCGGCGTACGCCCAGTAGGCGGTCTGCCCGTCGACCTTCAGATCCTCCATGATAGACAGCCACTGGACGAGCTGGCCGGGCGTGCCCATGTCGCGCAGCATGCCCCACTCGGTGATGTTGACCGGGATCGGCTTGAGGCCCAACGACTTTTCGAGCTTCCGGTAGTCGTCGTAGTGCGCGCGGAAGGTACGCAGGTTGTCGATGCCGAGCTCGTGCCAGATGAAGATGTCGGGCAGCGTCTTGTCGGCCTTGGCGTAGGCGAGGATGTCGGCCGACCGTTCCGGCTGCCATCGGGTGTCGCCGGGGCCGCCGATCCGAGCGTGGCCGAGGCCGTGCCGGGCGTACACCTCCTGGATCTTGCGGTAGGCCGCGGTCCAGTCCGCCAGGAAGGCGGCCTTCTGGGTGCCCCAGTCGGGATACCAGTTGCCGCCGTCCGGCTCGTTGAACGGGATGAAGACGTAGTCCTTGGGCCGCGCCGACCTGGTGGCGACCGCCTCGGCCACGAACTCGACCACCTCGAGGTAGTCCCAGACGCCGTTCGGCTGCTCGGTGAAGGTGCAGTCGGCCTGGTTGTACGTGCGGGTGTCGCCGGGCCGCCGGCCGCCGTGGTACGGCCAGTCGGGGTAGTAGTCCTGGACGTAGATGCACATGTCCTTGCCGTGCTTGCGGAAGAACCCGTCCTCGACCTTGAGCGCGTCGCCGCTGGGGTGCTGGGTGCCGTACGGCGCCTTCTGCGAAGTGTTGGTGATGTGCGCCCCGTTGATCAGTGCCTGGGTGGGCGCGCCGTCGTCGCCGAAGCCGTACAGGGTGCCGGTGGCGCCGCCCTGGAACGCGCCGGTGTCCGTGCCGAAGTCGACGGCCAGGGGGTCGGTGGGCGGCGCCGGCTCGGCCCCGGCGGGCCGTGTCAGGCCGGTGGCGGAGAGCGTGGCGGCAGCGAAAACCGCGGTCAGCCGCGCAGCATGTCTCATCGAGTCTCCCTCTGCTACCCCGTCATGTGATCGGTCACATGACGGATGCAGTGTGACCGATCACATCGGCGGAGGGGAAGAGATCGCTACCGGCTTGTTACGAACAGATGTCCACCCGCTCGGCGCAGGCGGCGGTGGCCCGGGCCGGCCAGGGGGCGGGCTGAGCGTGTCGGTCACGCTGCCCGCCCGTACGGCCTGAAGAGATCAGCCGCTGCGGCGGTTGCCGTACTGCCGGGGGCTCTGCACCGCACCGCGGCCGACCGGCCGCTGGCCCTTGGCGAACACCTCGGCGTGCTGGGTGGCCTTTTTGCCCTTCGCCCGGCGCTCGGCCCGGTTGGCGAAGACCTCCGGTTCGTCGTTGTCCTCGGCGGGTGTGGCGGTGGAATCGGACATTTGTCGCTCCTCGTGCGGGTCGGCGGCTGGACAAGACGGTAACGCAGGCGCGGACGCCGCCGCGGCCGGTCCGCCGGTGATTCCGGCGATCAGGGCCGAGCCTCCGCGGTCCACCGCCAGCTGACCTCGGCCTGGGTCGGCGGCGGCCCGGGTAACTCCGGGCCGTCCCGCACGCCGTCGAGCAGCACGGCCAGGTAGCGCCGGCGCAGGATGGCCGTGCGGGCCGGGTCGGGCACCCGGACGGCCGCGCACATCTCCAGCAGCATGGTGAGGTCGGCCGGGGTGGCGTCCGGGCGCAGCTGCGGCCGGGCCCGGTCGAACAACGCCTCGGCCAGGGCGTTCGCCCGGGCGGTGTCGGCATACATCTCGGCGGTGGGGGTGAAGGTGCCGGCCAGGTGCACGGTGAGCGAGTGGACGTCGGCGTCGACGACGCCCGCCAGGAAGGTCGCGAAGGCGACCCACGGATCGGGCTCGGCGCCGGCGCGCTCGGCCTCGGTGATGAAGACCCGCAGGCCGTCGTGGCACAGCTTGCGGAGCAGGTCCTCCTTGCCGGCGTAGCGCCGGTAGAGCGCGCTGATCCCGACGCCGGCCCGCTCGGCGACGGCGGCGATCGGCGCCCGGTGGTCGGCGAGGAAGACCTCCCGCGCCGCCGTGAGGATCGCCTCGTCGTTACGGGCCGCTTGGCGGGCGCGGCCCGACATCGTACCGGTCATGGGAATCAGCGTAGCAGCGGAACGAAGTATTCCGCTCCGCGTCCTAGGGTGCTACGCTATAGCAGAACGAAACATTCCGTTCCGTATCAGCAAGGGGAGCTGGCATGACCGAGATCCGTCCCTTCCGCATCGACATCCCGCAGGCCGACGTCGACGACCTGCGTGACCGGCTGACCCGCACCCGGTGGCAGCCGGAGATCCCGGGCCAGGGCTGGAGCCGCGGGGTCCCGGTCGACTACCTGCGCGAGCTGGCCGACTACTGGGCCACCAAGTTCGACTGGCGGGCGGTCGAGGCCCGGCTCAACGAGATGCCCCAGTTCCTGACCGAGGTGGACGGCCAGACCCTGCACTTCGCGCACGTCCGCTCCGACAACCCGGCGGCCGTCCCGCTGCTGATCACCCACGACTGGCCCGCCTCGTTCGCGCTCTACCTGCCGGTCGTCGAGGCGCTGCGCGCCGACTTCCACGTCGTGGTGGTGGACAACCCGGGCATCGCCTTCTCCGGCCCGCTCACCGCCCCGGGCTGGACGACCGCGCGGACCGCCGCGGCACTCAACGAGATCATGGCCCGGCTCGGCTACCAGCGGTACGGGGTGCAGGGCACCGGCGGCGGCGGTGCCACCGCCGTGGAGATGGGCCGGCAGGCGCCCGACCGGGTGATCGGCGTGCACGTCAACGGCCACCTCACCTTCCCGTCCGACGACCCGGGCGACTTCGCCGGGCTCACCGAGGCCGAGCAGGAGCGGCTGCGCCGGCTGCAGGAGTTCCGCGACGACAAGATGGGCTTCAACGTCATCCAGTCGACCCGGCCGCAGACCCTGGGCTTCGGGCTGCACGACTCGCCGGCCGGCCAGCTGGCCTGGATCGTCGAGAAGTTCAAGGAGTGGACCGACCCGGCCGCCGAGCTGCCCGAGGACTCGGTCGGCCGCGACCTGCTGCTCACCAACGTCAGCCTGTACTGGTTCACCGGCACGGCCGGCTCGTCGGCCAACCTGTACTGGGAGATGGCGCACGACCCGTCGGCGTGGGCGCCGAAGCCGAAGTCGACGGTCCCGCTGGGCGTCGGGCTGGGCGTCACCGACATCACCGTACGGCGGTTCGCCGAACGCGAGGCGCCGGTGGTGCACTGGACCGAGCTTCCCCGCGGCGGCAACTTCCTCCCGGCCGAACAGCCCGAGCTCTTCGTCGAGGACGTGCGAGCCTTCTTCCGCGCCCTCTGAGCCAGCACGGCCGCGAGTTCCCTCGCGCGGCAGGACCGGTGCCGGCGTCCGGCGCCGGTCCTCCTCGTTCAGCCGGTCTTTGCCGGATGTTCAGGATCTGAGACGTCTCCGTAGCGGTATCCGTACGGTCACCGTAGTCGGGCCGACGCGGGGCGTGAAGAGTGGATCCCACTGACGAGGAGGGAACAAACCATGTCTCCCGAACACGACTGGACCGCGTCGGAACAATCCCGGGGCGCGGACCTGGCCAGGACCGCCGAAGCCCTGCTCGCCGAGGCGCAGCTGGACACGATCGACCCGGCGCACGCCGTGCAGCTCGCGACCGCGCACGCGCTGCTGGCGTTGTACTGGGAGGTGCGGGACCTCCGTACCGGACCCCCGCTCGACCCGGATCCGCCGGTGCCGGCCGGCGCCGCCGCCCGCTGCCGGCGCTACCACCGGGAACGGGCTACCGAGCCCGGAGCCTGAAAACTCGGTATGGATATCCGTAGGGTCCCCGTGGCCGCGGCGGCCTCCGGCCAGCAGAGTGAGGTCATGTCGTCTGACGAGATCTCCGACCGGCTGTTGGGCCACGAACTCGCGCGGGCGGCCGAGGCACTGCTCGCCGGGGCCCGGTCCGATCCGGCGTACGCATTGCAGTTCGCCACCGTGCAGGTCCTGCTCGCGTTGTACTGGGAGTTGCGGCACCAGAACCCGGGTGCCGAGCCCCCGCCGTCGCTCGAGTGGCTCTCCGCCCTGGTGTGCACCGGCCCGCCCACCGCCGGCGATGGCGCCGGCCAGTAGCGGCCGCACCCCGGGCTCGCCGTGCCGTCCGTGGGACCGGGCGCCGGGACGAGCCTATCCGCGGCGTGGCGTGACCGGGCCGCGTCCGGGCCGCACCAGGGCCCAGACCACCTTGCCGTCCCGGGTCGGTGTCGCGCCCCACGCGCTGGCCCGGGACTCCACCATCCGCAGCCCCCGGACCGTCCGCGCCGCGCCGTGCTCGGCGGCCGGCAGGCGGGGCAGCCGGTGATCGCCGTCGTGCACCGCGAGGTGGAGACCGCTGCCGCGCATCGACATGGTGAGCGCCATGTCGGTGCCGGCGTGGGTGACCGAGTTGGTCACCAGTTCCATGACGATCTGCCGGCTCGGGTCCACCAGGTCCGGCAGTCCCCACGCGGCGCAGGCCACGACGACCGCGTCGCCCGCGAGGGCGGACGCGGACGCCTCGGGCCGCAGCCGGTTGAGATGCAACCGGTTGATCGACGGCAGCCGGCTCGCGACGGCGGCGCGCGCCTGCTTCATGGTCGCGTGGATCGGCAGGAACCGCACCGCACCGAGCCGCCGCAGGTGGCTGGTCAGCTGCCGGGTCGGGGGCAGGCAGAGCACCAGCTGGGCCGGCGGCTGCAGGGTGCTCGCCGCCCGGCTCGCGGCCACCCACATGGCCGTGCTCGCGGCGTCCAGGTCGTCGAGCCCGTGCAGGTTCACGATGACCGCCGAGGGATGCTCGGCCATCACCTGGCGCAGCGCCAGGTAGACCTCCATGGACAGGCGCCGGTCCCACCGGCCGCGTACCTCCATCTCGATCACCGCGGTGCCCACCTCGCCGGCCACCGACAGACGAACTCCACCACGGTGACCGGCAGTGGACAGGTACGGAGGATCGGCCTCCATGCGTTTCCCTCTCCACCTGCACAGCACGCCCTTTTCGCGGCCAGTCTGGGACGCCCGCGGCGGCCCGTCAATCACGGCAGACCCGATCGAGGGACATCGTCGCGCGCGGAGCGACGGATCCATGGCCCGGCAGTACCATGTGCCGTGGCCGCCCGGCGGCCCCAACGAGGAGTGACTCTCGTGTTCGCAGGATGCGGCGTCCCCGACCTGTCCATTCACGACCACCTGTGCTTTGTGTACGGCGACCACACGGAGGCCCAGCAGGCGCTCCTGGAGTACGTCGTGGCCGGCCTCGCCCGGCACGAGCGGGTCTGCGTGTTCGCCACGGCCGGCGCGGCCAGCGCCACCATCGACATCGAGCTGCGGCGTGTCGGGGTGCCGGTGGACGCCCTGGCCGGCGCCGGCGCGCTGATCCTCGGCTCGGCCGAGGAGGCGTACCTGTCCGGCGGCTCGTTCGACGCCGACCGGTGCCTGACCCGGTATGCGGAGGCCGCGCGGGCGGCCGTCGCCGAGGGCTTCACCGGCCTGCGGGCGTATGCGGAGAGTCAGTTCCTGCTCGGCCGGCCCGATTCGCTGGCCGCCTGGCCGGCGTACGAACTGCGCGCCGACCTGCTCGCCACCCAGCTGCCGATCACCGCGGTCTGCGCGTACGACAGCCGCCGCTGGCCCGCCGACGACCTGATGATGGCCGAGACGGTGCACACCCGGCGGTCCCGCAGCCACTCGGCCGTGCGCCTGCACGCCGGCCGCGACGGCGTCCTGCGGCTGTCCGGCGAGATCGACTTCTGCGTGGCCCGGCAGTTGCACCGGCTGCTGGTGAGCACGGCGGCCGCCCGCACCCGGCCGGTGCTCGACGTCAGCGGCGTGTCCTTCATCGACGTGAGCGCGGCCCGCAGCCTCGGCACCGCCTGCGAGGAGGTGGCCGGCCGGCTCGGGCCCACCACGATTCGCGGCGCCACCCCGCTGCTGCGGCAGATCTGGGATCTCACGTCCTGGTCCGACTCCTTCCCCAACGTCATCATCGAGGCGTGAGATGCCCGGATCGACGCTCGTCCACGAAGCGCTCATCTACGACACCGACGAGGAGTTCCTCGAGGCCGTGACGGCGTTTCTCACCGGCGCGCTCGACCTCGGCGAGGCGGCCGTCGCGGCCGTCCCGGCGCACGCCATCGACCTGTTGCGGCAGCGCCTGGCCGGCGACGCGCGGCTGGTCACCTTCATCGACCGGGACGCCTGGTATCAGCGCCCGGCGGCGACGATCGCCGGCTGGAGCGGCCTGCTCGCCGACGCCTTGGCCCGCGGGCACCGGTCGATCCGCATCGTCGGCGAGGTGGCGTACGGCACCGGCGAGCGGTACGACACCTGGACCCGCTACGAGTCGGCGCTCAACGACGTGTTCGCGGCCGCGCCGGCCTGGATCGTCTGCCCGTACGACACCCGCCGCCTGCCGGACACCGTGATCACCGGCGCCCGGCGTACCCACCCGGTGGTCTCCGCGGACGCGCGCCGCCCGAGCGAGCTCTACCAGCGGCCCGACCGCCTGCTGCCGACCCTGCCCGAGCCGTTGCCGCCGGTGGCCGGGGCCGCCACCGCCACGGTGCCGCTGACCGCGTGGTCCGACCTGCGCCGGGCGCGGCAGGCCGTGGAGAGCGCCGTCGGCAACCGCGGCTGGGACACCGCGCGGATCAAGGAGATCCTGCTGGTGGTCACGGAGATCGCCGGGAACAGCCTGCGGCACGGCCGGGGCGACCGGCGGCTGAACATCTGGGCCGGGCGCCCCGCGCTCACCTGCGAGGTGCTGGACAACGGCGACGGCTTCCGCGATCCGCTCGCCGGTTACCGCCCGGCCGGCCGGGCCGGCGGCGACGGCCACGGCCTGTGGCTCGCCGGGCAGCTGAGCGACTGGCTCGCGATCGAGCACCGGGACGGCACCACCCGGGTCCGGTTCAGCTTCACCCGGTGAGCCGCCGGGTGGCCAGTTCGGCGCCCTTGACCAGCGAGTCGAGCTTGGCCCAAGCGATCTGCGGGTGGACCCGGCCGCCGAGCCCGCAGTCGGTGGAGGCGACCACGTTCTCCGGGCCGACGAGCTCGGCGAAGCGGACGATGCGGTCGGCGACCACCTCGGGATGCTCGACCAGGTTGGTGGCGTGGCTGACCACCCCCGGCATGATCTTTTTGCCGGCGGGCAGCCGCACGTCGCGCCACACCTTCCACTCGTGCTCATGGCGCACGTTGCCGGCCTCGAACAGGTAGGCGCCGGCGTTGACCGACAGCATCACGTCGACGATGTCGCGCATCGGGATGTCGGTCACGTGCGGCCCGTGCCAGCTGCCCCAGCAGAGGTGGAAGCGGATGCGTTCGGGCGGCAGGCCGCGGATCGCGTGGTTGAGCGCCTCGACCCGGATCATGGTGAACTTCCGGTAGTCGTCGACGCTGGGTTCCGGGTTGATCTGGTCCCAGTTCTCGGCGATGCACGGGTCGTCCAGCTGCAGGATGAGCCCGGCGTCGACGATCGCCCGATATTCCTCCCGCATCGCCTCGGCGCAGGCGAAGAGGAACTCCTCCTCGGTCGGGTAGTGGTCGTTGCCGAAACGGGCGCAGCTGCCCGGCGCCACGGCGTTGAGGAAGCCCTGCTCGACGCCGGCGGCGTCGAGGGCGGCCCGGACGTTGGTGATGTCCCGCCGGACGGTCTCCTGCCCGGCGTACGTGAGGGGTCGGCGGCACACCGGGAACCTGTTCGGCGGGCGGCCGACCGTGATCCCCGAATCCGGGTCGTTGTACGCCTCGGCGAACAGCTGCCGGTCGCGCCGGTCGCCGAAGCTGGTCAGCACGACCCGGCCCGGCTCCGACCGATGGGCCGGCATGTCCCACGGCGAGACGTCGGCCAGTTCCAGCCCGCCGAGCCGCTGGAACACGTACGTCCACCAGGCTCCGTAGTTGACCGGTTCCCCCATGGCGTGGCCGTACTCGCCGTCGTTGGGCAGGTCGATGCCGATGTCGCGCTGGCGGCGCACCACCTCCCGGATGCCGTCGCTGAGCAGCTCCTGGAACGCCGCCTCGTCGGCCGTCCCGGCGAGCCGGGCGTGGTTGGCCTCGATCAGCGCGGGTGGACGCGGCAGGCTACCGGTGTGGCTGGTGCGGATGATTTCGGACACCGTGGACCCCCGTCCGGTGCGGTTATTGATCGACAGACGTCATCGTATCGGCGGCCCTGCGATGATCGGAAGTTCGCCGCCGCCCGGAAAGTGGGCGCCGAAGTGTGATCCATCCCCGATCTCGGGTAACGGAGAGTTACTGTCCAGACACGCTTTGACGGGGGAAGTCATGAACGGGCAACTAGCGGGCAAACTCGCACATACAGGACGGGGAGGATTCCGGTTGACCATCGCGCGGAAGATCGCCGCGCTGGTTGTCCTCGCCGTCGGTCTGCTGGCCGGGCTCGGCGTCCTGGCCGTGACCTCGGTGTCCGGTCTCCAGCAGCGGGGCGAACAGCAGGCCAAGGTGGCCAACGCCCGGGGCCGGCTGATCGACATGGACATGCAGCAGAGCAACGCGACGATCGCGCTGAACCGGGCGCTGCTCGCCACCACCGACGACGAGCGCAAGCACGCCGACGGGCTGATGGCCGACGCGGCCAAGGCCGCGCGCGCCGACATCGCCCAGATCCGGGGCATGAGCCTGCCGGCCGACGCGGCCGAGCCGTTCGCGGCGATCGAGAAGGACTACGAGGCGTACCTCGACGCGGAGGGGACGGCCCTCGACACCGCCAAGACCCTGGATCCGGCGAGTGCGGCGGCCAAGGCGTTGCTGGCGGAGGACGGCAAGCGGGCCGACGCGGTCCAGCAGCGGCTCACCGACACTCGCGAGTTGCTGAACCGGCTGGTCAAGGACGCCACCGACGCGGCGAGTGCCAAGGCGGCCTCGGTCATGGCCACGGTGGCCGGGACGCTTGTGGTCGCCGTCCTGGTGCTGGGCGCGATCGGGTTCGCGCTCGTCCGTACCGTCCGGCGGGCGCTGTTCGGGCTGCGTGACCGGATGACCGACATCGCCGAGGGCGACGGTGACCTGACCGCCCGGCTGCCCGAGGACGCCGCGGACGAGACCGGCGAGGTGTCCCGCGCGGTCAACAAGTTCATCGCCCGGGTGCAGGAAGTGATCCAGCAGATGGCCGGCGCCGCCGAGAAGCTGGACGGATCGGTGCAGACGCTGAGCGCGATGACCGCGCAGATGTCGGCGAACGCGGACGAGACCAGCGGCCAGGCCGCCGCGGTCACCCGGTCCGCCGACGACGTCTCGCGCAACGTGTCGACCCTGTCGGCCGGCAGCGAGCAGATGACCGCGTCGATCCGGGAGATCTCGGTGAACGCGTCCGAGGCCGCGCAGGTGGCGAACAACGCGGTCACCATCGCCTCGACCGCCCGGGACACGGTCGCGGACCTGTCCACCGCCAGCACCGAGATCGGCAACGTGGTCAAGCTGATCACCTCGATCGCCGAGCAGACCAATCTGCTCGCGCTCAACGCCACGATCGAGGCGGCCCGGGCCGGCGAGTCCGGCAAGGGCTTCGCGGTGGTGGCCGGCGAGGTGAAGGAGCTGGCGCAGGAGACCGCGAAGGCCACCGACGACATCACCCACCGGGTCGCCGCCATCCAGACCGGCACCGACGCGGCGGTCGACTCGATCGGCACCATCACCGACATCGTCGGCCGGATCAGCGACTTCTCCACCACCATCGCCTCGGCCGTGGAGGAGCAGACCGCGACCACCAACGAGATGTCCCGCAACGTCACCGAGACCGCCGAGGCGGCCGGCCAGATCGCCGAGAACATCACCCAGGTCTCGGCCGGCGCGTCCAGCACCTCGGAGGCCGCCGGCGAGGCCTCGCGCACCACGACCAACGTGTCCCACGTGGTCGGCGACCTCAAGGCGACCGTGGGCAGTTTCCGGTACTAGACGAACAAGCCCTGACCGAGGTCAGCGGTCGTCGGCGACCAATGACCTCGGTCAGGGCCGGCCGGGTCAGCGGCTTTCGGCGAAGTACTCGTAGTTGTCGGCGTTGTCGACGGCGTTGGCGGGGTTCGACAGGGCCAGTTGCTTCGCCGCGGTCTGACCGTACGCGTGGTCGTCGGTGCCGCCGTTGACGGTGAAGTGGCTCGACTCGTGGACCAGCGTTCCGGCCTTCGAGTCGGTCCCGGTGGCCGGCGCCGTCCAGAACGCGTTGCAGAGGTAGATGACGTACGGCTCGTCCGGGTAGACGTACGCGTAGTAGTCCTCGTTGCTGGTGCAGTCGAGCGTCACGGCCTTGCTGGTCAGCTCGCCGGTGATGCTGCTGTATGCGGACTTCACCCGGGTGAACCGCGACGAGCTGTAGGTGCCGAACCAGGTGGCGTAGGCGCCGCCGCCGGACGGGTTCGCCGCGAGCCAGGCCTCGGACTTCTGGGAGAGCTGTGCGGCGTTGCTGACGGCCTGCTTCAGCGCGGTCTTCTCGCTCGTGGTGCAACCACGGTAGGTGATGCTGACCGCGGCGGCGGCGAGCTTCACCCGCTCGGTGGTCGCCGGCGCGGCGCTGGACGCCTTGCCGGCGCCTCGGATGCCGGCGTTGGTGCGGACGGAGGCGCGACCGGCGTCGACCCGGAGCGTGTCCGGAGCGGCCGCGTTCGCCCCCTTCAGGGCCCGCACCTGGCCCGACGCCAGCGCGACGGTGAAGGTTCCCGGCCGGGACAGGTCATAGTCGTCCGCCAGGCTCACCGTCACGGCATAGGTGAGCCTGGCG
>Ga0207668_10000887_pt1 | contig 18048 bp, 18 predicted proteins | sample KBSS43metaG_FD_184323 | JGI IMG/M metagenome (GOLD analysis project Ga0207668, IMG submission 184323) | Switchgrass rhizosphere microbial communities from Kellogg Biological Station, Michigan, USA - KBS S4-3 metaG (SPAdes) (version 2) | ecosystem: Host-associated > Plants > Roots > Rhizosphere... | reverse complement strand
CGTAGAGGGCGGTGGCGGCGAGGTAGGGGCGATCGCGCAGCGGTGACCGGCGTCCGTGCCCGGCCGGCGGCGGGCCGGCCGGTCCGGGCACCGCGACCCGGCGTACGGACAGCGCGGAGACGAACAGCAGCGCCGCGGTCGCCACCATCGCCGCCAGGTAGGCCGGCCTGGTGTCGATCGCCAGGGCGATGGCCGCGAGCCCGGCGCCCAGGCCGATGAAGCTGTTCGTGACCACCCGGAGCCGGGCGCGCACCTCGACCCGGTCCGGTCCGGTGAAGCTCTGCGCGATCATCGTGTTCAGCGCGGTGCGCTGGACGGCCTGCTGGCCGACCGCCGCGCAGGCGACGGCGACGAACGCGACGGGCGTGCGCACCGCGACGTAGCCGAGCAGCGCCAGTCCCTGGCCGACGGTGGCGGCCAGCAGCAGGCGCCGCGCGCCGACCATCCCGGCCAGGTAGCCGGCCCCGAGCGAGGCACCGACGGCGATCGCACCGGCGACCGTGAGCCCGAACCCCACCTCGGCGGGCGACAGGCCGGCGACGCGGGTGAAGAACAGCGCGCTGACGCTGAAGAACACGCCCTTGGACAGCGAGCCGGACATGGTCGCCCAGGTCAGCGCCCGGGCGATCGGATCTTCCGGCAGGACGGTGCGCCGGACCCGGTCGACACTGAGAACGATCATGCAACTGTTCTCCCAGGATCCCGGGAAGCGCACCAACGATGTAGCGTTGCGCTTCATGGTCCGGTACGAGCTGGTCGGCATGGACCTGGCCGACGTGCGGTTCGCGGTGTCCCCGCTCAACGAGGTGGTGCTGTCCCTGCGCGCCTGGCGCGACCCGGGCCGCTACCCGCTGCACCTGCGCTGGCTGCGCGGGCTGGCCGAGGCGCGCCGCGACCTCGACGAGGCCGTGCTGCTCGCGCTGACCAACGACCGGCTGTGGGTGCCCGACTTCCTCAACCCGCGGCCGTACTCGCCGCTGACCCGCATCGACGACGAGCTGGCCCGGGTGGCCGGCCTCGACCCGGCCACGGTGCGGCACGGCCTGCGGGCCGTGCACCCCGCCGGGCCGCTCCCCCGGCCGCTGCGCGGGCGCCGGGTGCTCGCCCGGATCGTCGCCGCGCTGAGCGAGTACTGGCAGCGCTGCTTCGAGCCGCACTGGCCGCGCATGCGCGCGTTGCTCGAGGGTGACGTCACCTATCGGGGCCGGCAGATCGCCCAGGGCGGGCTCGGCACGATGTTCGCCGGGCTGACCTCGACCGTCCGGCTCGTCGACAACGTCGTCGAGGTCCGGCTGCGCTCCAAGGTCGACTACCGCCGCCCGACCGTCGGCGGGCTGACCCTGGTGCCGACCCTGTGGACCGCCAACGCGTCCACCCCCATCTCGGCCGACGAGCCGCCGATGATCCTCTACCCGGCCCGCGGCCTCGCCACGCTGTGGGAGGCCGAGGCCCTGCCCGCGCCCGACGCCCTGGTCGGCCTGCTCGGCGCCACCCGGGCCGGCCTGCTCGTCCGGCTCGCGGCCCCGGCGTCGTCCACCGAGCTCGCCGTCCGCCTCGGCGTCACCACCACCGCGGTCAACCAGCACCTGCGGGCTCTGCACGCGGGCGGGCTGCTGGTCAGCGCGCGACACGGCCGCTCGGTGCTCTACCGCCGCTCGGACCTCGGCGACCAGCTGACCGGCTCGGTCACGGCGGCAGCTCGCCCGAGCCCCGGTTGACCAGCGTGCTGGGCAGCGTGACGGTGCGGGCGGGCGCGTCCGGGTGGGCGATGCGCTCGACGGCCAGCGCGGCGGCCGCGCGACCCACCTCCTGCGGGTCCCGGCTGATCGCCGAGATGCCGAGGCCGGCGGAGAGTTCCGTCTCGTCCAGGATGATCAGCGCGTTGGCCCGCCGGTGGGCGATGCGGTCGAGCAGCAGGCCGGTGGCGATGCCGAGGTTGAGGCCGAGGACCGCGGTCGGCGGCGCGGTCCCGTCGAGCAGCCGGGCGGCCGCCGCGCGCGCCTGGTCGCTGCTGGTCAGGCCGGTCACGACGAGCTCCGGGATCTCGTCGACGCCGTGCTCGGTGAGCGCGGCCCGGTAACCACCGAGCCGCTGGGCGGCGCGGAACGAGTCGGCGCGGCCGGCCAGGGCCGCGATCCGCCGGTGCCCGAGCGCCAGGAGCTGGCTGGTGGCCTCCTGGACGCCGGTGTCGTCGCTGGTCATCACCACGTCGGCGGCGAGGCCGCCGGCCGGGCGCCCGGCGAGCACGACCGGGGTGCCGAAGGTGAGGTCGGCGCGCAGGAAGTCGCGGTCGTGGCCGTCCGGCATCATGATCAGCGCACTGACCCGGCGGTCGACCATGGTCCGGGCCAGGTCGGGTTCGCGCGCCACGTCGTCGTCGGTGGAGCCGATCAGCAGTTGCAGGCCGGCCCGGCGCAGCTCGCGCTCGGCGCCGGCGGCGACGCCGGCCTGGAACACGTTGGTGAACCCGGCGGTGATCAGCCCGACCGCGGCGGTGCGGTGCCCGCGGCGCAGGTCCCGCGCGGTGTGATCGGGGGTGTAGCCGAGCCGGCGCGCCACCTCCACGACCCGTTGCCGGGTCGCCGGCACCACCAGCGGGGACTCCTGCAGGGCACGGGTGACCGTCGCGGTGCTCACCCCCGCCGCCCGTGCCACGTCGCTGACTGTCACTCTCGCCCGGCCGTGCCCGCTCAACTTTGCCCCTTCGTCTCGACCTCACCAGGGTCTCACGGCCCAATGTAATCGTTGACATCACCCGTTGCATGCCCGACACTCACTGGAAATGTTATCGATTACATAGAGGTGGGAGGCGGGATGCGCCGATCGTGGAGAGCACCGCTAGGAGTTTTGACCGCCGGCCTCGTGTTGCTGGCCGGCACGGCATGCGGCGGCGACGACGCGGCCGAGGGGAAGGTCCTGACCTACTGGGCCTCCCAGCAGTCGCCGAGCGTTCAGCGGGACAAGGAGATCCTGACGCCGGAGCTGGCCAAGTTCACCGCCCGGACCGGCATCACGGTGCGGCTCGAGGTCATCCCGTTCACCGAGCTGCTCAACAAGATCCTCACGGCGACCACCAGCGGCCAGGGCCCCGACGTGCTCAACATCGGCAACACCTGGTCGGCGTCGCTGCAGGCCACCGGCGCGTTGATGCCCTGGGACGAGGCGAAGCTCGGCACCCTCGGCGGGGCCGCCCGGTTCGAGCCGGCGGCCCTGCAGACCACCGGCGCGCAGGGCAAGGCGCCGGCCGCCGTGCCGCTCTACAACAAGGTCTACCAGCTGTACTACAACAAGAAGCTGTTCACCGCGGCCGGCCTCACCAAGCCACCGGCGACCTGGGACGAGTTCGTCACCACGGCCAAGAAGCTGACCCGCGACACCACCGGCGACGGCAAGCCCGACCAGTGGGGGCTGTCGCTGCGCGGGCAGGCCGCGACGGTCGCGCTGCACTACGCGTACATTCTCGGCTCCGCGCAGGGCGCCGAGTACTTCCCGGGCGGCAAGCCGGCCTTCGACTCGCCGCCCGCGGTCGCCGGCATCCGGCAGTACCTCGGCTGGATGGGGTCCGACAAGGTGGTCAACCCGTCGGACGCGGAGAACGCCGACTGGGCCGACGTCTACGAGGCCTTCGCCGGCGGCAAGGCGGGGATGATGCTCGTGCAGACGCTGGGCCGGACCCTGGCCGACTACAAACTCTCCCCCGACGACTACGGCGTGGCCCCGATGCCGGCCAGCACCGTGGCCGGCGGCAAGGACGTGGGCTCCTTCGTGGGCGGCACCAACGTCGCCGTCTTCGCCTCGACCAGGAACGAGACCGGCGCGATCGACCTGGTCAAGTTCCTGACCAGCGCGCCGGAGCAGGTCACCCTCAACACCGCGTACGGCACCATCCCGGCGGTCAGGGACGCCACCGGCCCGGCCTTCGAGTCGCCGGAGATGAAGATCGCCCGGCAGACCATCGCCACCCGCGCCGTCCCGATGCCGCGGGTGCCGCAGGAGACCCAGTTCGAGACGCTGATCGGCAAGAACGTGGTGGCCTGGCTCGCCGACACGGCGACCGGCAAACAGCCCACCGACGCCCAGATCAGCGCGGCGCTGCAGGCCGCCGCCGGCAAGGTGAGCGCGGGCGGATGAGCACCTCCACCGAACGCGGCCGGGCGGGCGCGGCCCCGCCCGGCGCGGGCCCGGCCGGCCCGGCCCGCCGGAAGCCGGACAGTGCGCGCCGCACGGCCTGGCGGCGCCGCACCCCGTACCTGTTCCTGATCCCCGCGCTGCTCCTGGAGCTCTTCGTCCACTTCGGGCCGATGCTCGCCGGCGTGGTGATGAGCGTCCTCAAGCTCACCCAGTACCAGCTCGCGCGGTGGTGGGAGGCGCCGTGGGCGGGCCTGGACAACTACCAGGTCATGCTGGACGTGGACCAGCCGACCGGCGCCTCGCTGCTGCACTCGTTCCTGGTCACCACCGGCTTCACGGTGATCGTCGTGGCGGTCTCCTGGGGCCTGGGCGTGGCCGGCGCGATCTCCCTGCAACGGATGAGGGCGGGGCGCGGCACGCTGCGGACGCTTTTCCTGGTGCCGTACGCGCTGCCGGTCTTCGCCGCCGTCATCACCTGGCGCTTCCTGCTGCAACGCGACAACGGCATGCTCAACCACGTGCTGTCCGACCAGCTCGGGCTGCTCGACGGCAACGCCTTCTACCTGATCGGCGGCAACTCCTTCTGGTCGCTGTGCGTGGTGACGATCTGGCGGGAGTGGCCGTTCGCCTTCCTCATGATCATGGCGGCGCTGCAGTCGATCCCGGACGACGTCTACGAGGCGTCCGGGATGGACGGCGCCGGCCCGTGGCGGCAGCTGCGCAGCATCACGCTGCCGATGATCGCGCCGGTCAACCAGGTGCTGATCCTGGTGCTGGCGCTGCGCACGTTCCGCGACTTCGAGACGCCGTACGTGCTGTTCGGCGGCAGCGCCCCCGACGCGGCCCGGCTGATCAGCGTCGAGATCTACCAGAACTCCTTCCAGACCTTCAACTTCGGCCTGGGGTCCGCGATGAGCGTCCTGCTCCTGGTGTTCCTCATGCTCCTGACCGGCGTTTACCTCACCGCCACCCGGAGGCGCGCATGATGCCCGAGACACCGGGCTACCGGATCTTCCGCCGTACCACCCTGGTCGTGCTGACCGTCTTCGTCTGCGCGCCGCTGGTGGTCATGGTCACCACCGCCGTGAAGCCGCTGAGCCAGGTGCAGAGCGGCTTCCGCTGGATCCCCACCGAGCCGACGCTGCGGCCCTTCGTCGACATGTGGTCGACCGTCCCGCTGGCCCGGTACTTCGTCAACTCGGTCGTCGTGGCCGCCGTCGCCACGGTGCTGTCGGTGAGCGTCGCGGTCCTGGCGGCGTACGCGGTCAGCCGTTGGCAGTTCCGCGGCCGGGAGTCGTTCCGGCTCGCCGTCCTGTCCACCCAGATGTTCCCGGGCGTGCTGTTCCTGCTCCCGCTGTTCCTGCTGTTCGTCATGGTGGACCGGGCCACCGGCCTGGAGCTGGTCGGCAGCCGCACCGGCCTGGTGGTCACCTACCTGACGTTCGCGCTGCCGTACGCGATCTGGATGCTGGTCAGCTACTTCGAGACCATCCCCCGCGACCTCGACGACGCCGCGAAGGTCGACGGCTGCGGCCCGGTCCGGCTGCTGTTCACCGTGCTGCTCCCGGCCGCCCGGCCGGTGATCGTCGCCGTCTCGATCTTCTCGTTCATGCTGGCCTGGGGCGAGGTGCTGTTCGCGTCGGTGCTCACCGACGAGCAGACCCGTACCGTCTCGGTGGGCCTGCAGTCCTACGCCGGCGAGGCCAACGTGTACTGGAACCAGGTCATGGCCGCGTCCCTGGTCGTCTCGGCCCCGATCGTCCTGGCCTTCCTGCTGCTGCAGCGGCACATCACCTCGGGCCTGACCGCGGGAGCCGTGAAGTGACGGCCAGGCTCACCGACGGCCGGCTCGCCGCGCCGCCCGCGCCGCTGCTCGTCGAGCACGTCAACGCGGTCGAGCTCACCGACGAACTGGCGGAGGCGGAGAACTTCGTCCTGATCGACCTGGCCCACGCCGTCATGCTCACCCGGCAGGGCATCTTCGAGCCGGAGCAGGGCCGGGCGGTCGTCGGCGCGCTGCTCGCCCTGCTCGACGGCGACGCGGCCCAGGTGCTCGGCAACGATCCGGAGATCGGCACCATCACCCTGCACCTCGAGCGATACCTGTACGAGCGGTGCGGCCCCGCCGGCCTGGACATCCAACGCGCCCGCAGCCGGATCGACCAGAACGCCACCGGGCTACGCCTGGCCGACCGGGCCGGCACCCTGGCCGTGCTGCACGAGCTGACCCGGCTCGCCAAGACGCTGCTCGACGCGGCCGCCGAGCACGACGACGTCCTCGCCCCGGGCTACACCCATCTGCAGCACGCCCAGCCCACCACGCTCGGGCACTACTTCAACGCCCACTACTGGCCGGCGTCGCGCAACCTGCAACGCCTGATCCAGGGATACGGCCGGCTCAACGAATGCTCGCTGGGCGGCGCCGCGCACAGCGGCACCGGCTGGCCGATCGACCGCGACCTCACGGCCGCGTACCTGGGCTTCGACCGCCCGGTGCGCAACGCCCGGGACGCCGGCATGTCGGCCGTCGACGCGGGCGCCGAACTGGCCGCGAACCTCGGCCTGACCCTCTCCGCCGCGAGCCGCTGCGCGTCGGACCTCTACTACTGGTCGTCCTCCGAGGTCGCGATGGTGCGGCTGCACCCGTCGCTGTGCGGGACGTCGAGCATGATGCCGCAGAAACGCAATCCCATCGCCCTGGAACGTATCCGCGCCCTCGCGGGCGACGCGGCCGGCTGGGGCGCGAGCCAGCTCGGGCTGCTGCACTTCGGCAGCTCGACCGACGCCGACCAGGGATACGTGCACAACCGGCTGCCCGGCTACTGCCGGGAGACCGCGGGGGCGGTGGCGCTGCTGCGCGAGGCGATCGCCACGCTGGAGATCGACGCCGACCGGCTCGCCGCGTCGGCCGGCCGGCACGGCGCGACCTCCAGCGCCCTCGCCGACGACCTGGTCCGCACCCGCGGCCTGAGCTACCGGCAGGCGCACGACGCGGTGGCCCGCCACATCGCCGCCCAGGAGAACGGCGCCGGCGGGCTGCCCGGCGACTACTCGCTGCCGGACGCGCGGACCTTCGTCGAGAGCCGCACGAGCGCCGGCGGCACCGCCACCGCCCAGCGCCGCGAACTGGCCGCGATGGCCGCCGCCGACTTGCGGCAACACAGCGACACCGTGGCGGCGCTGGCGGATCAGGTGGCGCGGGCCCGCACCCGGCTCCGGGCCGACGCCGCCCTCCTGGCGGCAGGCGGCTAGCGTACGAAACGTACGTTGCGTACGGTATAGACATGCCTCCTGCCATGCCCCTGCCCGGCGACGACGGCGAGCTGGGCATCACCGACGCCCGCGACCGCCTGGCTGACATCGTGAACGAGGCCGCTTACACCGGCTCGGTCACCTACATCACCCGGCGCGGACGCCGGCTGGCGGCGATCGTGCCGGCGGTTGATGCCGAGCGCCTGGAGCGCGCCGAGGACGCCTACCTCGCCCGGCTCGCCGGCGAGGCCCTCGCCGAGGTCGAGGGGGGAACCCCGACCGTGCCGTGGGATCAGGTCAAGGCTGATCTGGAAGCCGAGCGGTGACCGAGGACGAGACCGACCCCGCACCGCCCGGCCGTCCCGAGGCCGACCCCACGGCGTCGGTCTGGAAGATCGAGCTGACCCCGGCCGCCGTGCGCCAGCTCCGCAAGCTTGACGGCATGGCGCGCCGCCGGATCATGACCGTGATCGACCGGCTGGCCGTGACCCCCCGCCCGGCCGGTGTGAAGGCGCTCACCGACCACCCCGGCCTGCTGCGCATCCGCGTCGGCGACCACCGCGTCGTCTATACCGTCCGCGATGAGCAACTCGTCGTGCTCGTCATCACCGTCGCTCACCGCCGCGAGGTCTACCGCGACCTGTAGGGGGTTCCCGCAATGCGTCAGATCTCGGCGATCAGGTCGGCGACCGAGTCGACGATGCGGGACGGACGGTATGGGTAGCGGTCGCCCTCGGCCCGGGTGCTGATGCCGGTCAGCACCAGGATCGTCTCGAGCCCGGCCTCCAGCCCGCACAGGATGTCGGTGTCCATCCGGTCGCCGATCATCGCGGTGCTCTCGCTGTGGGCCTCGATGGTGTTCAGCGCGGAGCGCATCATCATCGGGTTGGGCTTGCCGACGAAGTACGGCTCGACGCCGGTCGCCTTGGAGATCATCGCGGCGACCGAGCCGGCCGCGGGCAGGGCGCCCTCGTTGGACGGGCCGGTGGCGTCCGGGTTCGTACAGATGAACTTGGCGCCGCTGTCGATCAGCCGGATCGCCTTGGTGATCGCCTCGAAGCTGTACGTGCGGGTCTCGCCGAGGACCACGTAGTCCGGATCGAATTCGGTCAGGATGTAGCCGGCCGCGTGCATGGCGGTGGTCAGGCCGGCCTCGCCGATCACGTACGCCGTACCGCCCGGCCGCTGATCGGCGAGGAACTGGGCGGTGGCCAGCGCCGCCGTCCAGATCGACTGCTCCGGCACGTCGAAGCCCATCCGGTTGAGCCGGGCCTGCAGGTCGCGCGGCGTGTAGATGGAGTTGTTGGTGAGGATGAGGAAGGGCTTGCCGGAGGTCTTCATCCGGTTGACGAACTCGGGGGCTCCCGGCACCGGCACACCCTCGTGGACGAGCACGCCGTCCATGTCGGTGAGCCAGCTCTCGATGGCCTTGCGCTCAGGCATCTTTCTCCCTGTGGAGAGGTCGCTGTGGGGGTGGACAGCAGGTCGCCGGGCATTGATCCCAGACCGGCAGCCTACCGAGTCGCCGGGCCGGCTCCCCCGCGGTGCGCTCCCGGACCAGCTCGCCGACCATCGCGACGAACCGCGGGTCGACGCCGGGGGTGGCCGCCCGCGCATACCCCAGCCCGAGCTGCTTGGCCGTCTCGGCGGCCTCGTTGTCCAGGTCCCAGATCACCTCGAGGTGGTCGGAGACGAAGCCGATCGGGCTGACCACCACGTCGGTGACCCCCTGCCCGGCGAGGACGGCGAGGTGGTCGTTGACGTCCGGCTCCAGCCACGGCACCTGCGGCGGGCCGGAGCGGCTCTGCCACACCAGGTCCCAGGGCAGGTCGGCGGCGGCCGCCGCGTGCACCAGGCTCGCGGTCTCGCTCAGCTGCGCGGTGTACCGGCCGCCGTCCGGCCCGGCCGTCTCGGCCATGCTCACCGGGATCGAGTGGGCGGTGAAGACCAGCCGGGTGCTCGCCCGGCGCGCCGGGTCGAGGGTCGCGAGCGCCGAGCGGACCGCGTCGGCGTGCGGCTCGACGAAGCCCGGGTGGTCCCAGAACTGGCGCAGCTTGGAGATCACCGGGGCGCCCGGGCCGACCTTGGCCCGGGCCCGCGCGATGTCCTCCCAGTACTGCCGGCAGGAGGAATAGCCGCCGTACGCGCTGGTGGCGAACCCCAGCGCGTGGGTGACCCCGTCGTCGCGCATCCGCGCGACGGTGTCCTCCAGCATCGGATGCCAGTTGCGGTTTCCCCAGTACGCCGGCAGGCCGAGCCCGCCGGCCTCGATCGCCGCCAGCAGGTCGCGGCACTGCTGGTTGATCGGGGAGACGCCGCCGAAGTGCATGTAGTGCTCGGCCACGGCGGCGAGCCGCGACTCCGGCACCCCCCGGCCGCGCACCACGTTGCGCAGGAACGGCAGCACATCGTCGGGTTTCTCCGGGCCGCCGAAGGACAACAGGACGAACGCGTCATAGACCACGTTCACCATCCTCCCCCGGGTCACGCACCCAGCGCGTGGTAGCCCCCGTCGACGTGCACGATCTCACCGGTGGTGGCCGGGAACCAGTCGGACAGCAGCGCGCAGATGGCCCGCGCGGTGGGCTCGGTGTCGGTCAGGTTCCAGCCCAGCGGCGCACGACCGGCCCAGGCGTCCTCGAACTGCTCGAAGCCCGGGATCGACTTGGCCGCCATGGTGCGCAACGGGCCGGCCGACACCAGGTTGCAGCGGATGCCCTGCTTGCCGAGGTGCAGCGCGAGGTAGCGGTTGGCGGACTCGAGCCCGGCCTTGGCGACGCCCATCCAGTCGTACACCGGCCAGGCCTTGGTGGCGTCGAAGGTGAGGCCGACGATGCCGCCGCCGGGCGACATCAGCGGCAGGCAGGCGGTGGCCAGCGACTTGTACGAGTACGTGGAGACCTGCAGGGCCTTGGCCACGTCCTCCCACCCGGCGTTGAGGAACTCGCCGCCGAGCACGCTCTGCGGGCCGAAGGCGATCGAGTGCAGCACCCCGTCCAGGCCGTCGACGTGCTCGCGCACCTTGTCGGCCAGCCCCGCCAGGTGGTCAGGATCGGTCACGTCGAGTTCGATCACCGGGGCCGGCTCGGGCAGCCGCTTGGCGATCCGCTCGACCAGCGAGAGGCGGCCGAAGCCGGTCAGCACGACGGTGGCGCCGTTCTCCTGCGCCACCCGGGCCGCCGCGAAAGCGATCGAGGCGTCGGTGATCACACCGGTGACGAGCAGCCGCTTGCCGGCCAGCAGTCCAGACACTTTGTTGCGCTCCTTAAGCTTTTCAGTGACCCATACCGAGGCCGCCGTCGACCGGGATGACCGCGCCCGAGATGTACGCGGCGGAGTCGCCGGCCAGGAAGGTCACCGCGGCCGCCACCTCGTCGGCGCTGGCGAGCCGGCCGGCCGGTACCGCCTTGATGATCTCCGCCTTGCGGGCCTCGGGCAAGACGGCGGTCATCTCGGTCTCGATGAACCCGGGCGCCACCACGTTCGCGGTGATGTTGCGGGTGCCCAGCTCACGGGTAATGCTGCGGGCCATGCCGACCAGCCCGGCCTTGCTCGCCGCGTAGTTCACCTGTCCGGGTCCGCCGTACAGCCCGACCACCGAGGAAATGAAGATCATCCGGCCCCACCGGGCGCGCAGCATCTTGCCGCTGGCCCGCTTCGCGCAGCGGAACGCGCCGGCCAGGTTGGTGTCGATCACCCGGTCGAACTGCTCGTCGGACATCCGCAGCAGCAGCGTGTCGTCGGTGATGCCGGCGTTGGCCACCAGCACCTCGACCGGCCCGAGCTCCTTCTCCACCTCGGTGAACGCGGCGTCGACCGCGGCCGAGTCGGTGATGTCGCACTGCACGCCGAACAGCCCCTCCGGCGCGCCGCTGCCCCGGTGGGTGATCGCCACCCGGTCGCCCTGCTTTGCGAACGCCTCGGCGATGGACCGGCCGATCCCCCGGTTGCCGCCGGTCACCAATACTGTGCGAGCCACGACCAACGCTCCTCATACCCAGGTACGGGGTGCCGGTTGGCACCGCGGTGGCACGACGGCGCCGGTCAGCGCGCCGTAACCTGCCCGGGTGGAGACTATCGGCCCGGCGAACCGGCGCATCGCCACGGGGCCGCTGCGCCGGCTCCTGTGGGACCGGGAAGTGCCGCGGCCCAAGCCACGGCGGCGCTTCTGGGTGTACGGCAAGCCGCTCGGCCTGGTCGCCCTCGCCGGAAGCGGCCTGGCCACCGGGGCCTACCTGCAGGAAAACCGCGCCCTGCCGCAGATCGTCATCGTGGCGCTCGCGGTCGGTTCGGTGCTGCCGGTGGTGGTGGCCTTCCGGTTGCCCGTGCTGGCCTGGCGGTTGTCCTTCGTGATGCTGTTCGTCGGCACGATCAACATGGGTCCGGAGGAGCCCTGGCCGTGGAACACCGTGCAGATCCTCGGCTTCCTGGTGGTCCTGGGCCGGCTCGCGGTCACTCAGGAGTCCAGCGTGACCGTCTGGGCGACGGGCTTGAGCCTCGGCCCGCTCTTCATCTACGCGCCGCGCGCCAACGCCTGGGGCGCCGCGACGCTGCTGGTGGCGATCGCCGCGCTCGGCGAGATCGTCTACCGCCGGCGGCGTACCCGGCAGTTGCTCGCCGAGCAGGAGGAACTCAACGAGCTGGAGCGGGCCAAGCGGGCCCTGCTGGAGGAACGGGCCCGGATCGCCCGGGAGATGCATGACGTGGTGGCCCACCACATGTCGATGATCGCGGTGCGGGCGGAGACCGCGCCGTACCGGGTGGACGGGCTCGGCGAGGCCGCCCAGGAGGAGCTGGCGACCATCGCGACGGCGGCCCGGGCGGCCCTCACCGACATGCGGCGGCTGCTCGGCGTGCTGCGGGCCGAGGACGGTACGTCGCCGACCGCGCCCCAGCCCGGGCTGGCCGACCTGGACAAGCTGGTCGAAACGGCCCGGGACGCCGGCGTGGAGGTCTCGCTGCGGGTCACCGGCACCGACGCCATACCCGACACGGTGGGGCTCACGGCGTACCGGATCGTGCAGGAAGCGCTGGCCAACGCGGCGCGGCACGCGCCCGGCAAGCCGGTGACCGTCGAGGCCCGCGGCTTCCGCGCCCGACTGGAGATCGTCGTACGGAACCGGCTCGCCGGGCCGGTCGGCGACGGCGCCGGCGGGCACGGCCTGATCGGCATGCGCGAGCGTGCCGCGCTGCTGGGCGGCACGCTGACCGCGCAGCCGGACCGGTTCGACTTCGTCGTGACGGCTATCCTGCCGGTCGAGGAGAACGAATGATCAAGCTGTTGATCGCGGACGACCAGGCGATGATCCGCGAGGGGTTCGGGGCGCTGCTCGGCGCCCAGCCGGACATCGTCGTGGTGGGCGACGCGGCCGACGGCGCGGCCGCCGTGGCCCAGGCCCGCGACCTGACGCCCGACGTGGTCCTGATGGACATCCGGATGCCGGTGATGGACGGCCTGGAGGCGACCCGGCGCCTGGCCGGCGGCCCGAAAGTGCTCATCCTGACCACCTTCGACCTGGACGACTACGTCTACGAGGCGTTGCGGGCGGGCGCCAGCGGCTTCCTGCTCAAGGACGCGCCGGCCGCCGACCTGATCGCCGCGGTCCGGGTCGTCGCGGCCGGCGAGGCCCTGCTCGCGCCGTCGGTGACCCGGCGGCTGATCGCCGAGTTCGCCAGCCGGCCGCAGGCCCACCGGGCCCGGCCCGCCGCGCTGAACGCGCTCACCCCGCGCGAGACCGACGTGCTGCGGCTGATCGCCCGGGGCCGGTCCAACCAGGAGATCGCCGCCGACCTGGTGGTCGCCGAGCAGACCGTGAAGACCCACATCGGGCGGATCCTGGCCAAGCTCAACCTGCGCGACCGGGCCCAGGCGGTGGTATTCGCGTACGAGACCGGGCTGGTAGTACCCGGGTAGCACCCCGAAGTCCGGTCCGTGGGGTGACGATCATGGTGCCGTCCGGGCCGCACGCTGCCGCCCATGCGAATCCTGCCGATCAGCCTCGTCCTGGCCGCCCTGCTGCTTCCGGTCCCGGCGCCCGCCACCGTCGCCGCGCACGTCCCGCCGTTCACCCTGCCCGCGTTCTCCGTGGCCTACCGGGACAGCGCCACCCGGATGCTGGCCACCGGCTGCCCGTATGCGCAGTGGGCCGGGCAGGGCCGGCACTTCCTGATGTTCGACCCGGCCGGCGACGGGCGGGCCGTCGAGGTGCTGGGCGACCTGGCCACCGCCCGCCGGATCGCCGTGCTGGTGCCCGGCGTGGACACCGTGCTGGCCGACTTCGACCGCGGGCTCGGCGGGGTGCCCCGGCGGGCGCCCGGCGTGCAGGCCCGGACCCTCTTCGAACAGCTGGCCAAGCGCAGCCCGGACGTCGCGGTGATCTCCTGGCTGGGTTACGACCCGCCCGAGGGGGTCGGCCTGGCCGCCGCCACCGAGGGCCGGGCCCGGACCGGCGCGACCGCGCTCACCGGCTTCGTCCGTGAGGTGCTGCGGCAGCGGCCCGGCGCTCAGGTCACGCTGATCGGCCACAGCTACGGCTCGGTCGTGGTCGGGCTCGCCGCGACGCAGCTGCCCGAGGTGACCGACGTGGTCGCCCTCGGCGCGCCAGGCATCGGCGTGGACCGGGCCGCCGACCTGGGCGGCGCGCGGGTCTGGTCGGCGCTCGCGCCGGACGACTGGATCCGCCGGATCCCGCAGGTCCGGCTGTTCGGCCTGGGGCTGGGCCGACGCCCGTCGGCGGCGGATTTCGGGGCGACCGCACTGCCCACCGACGGGGTGGCCGGGCACGACTACTATTTGGTCGAGGGCAGCGCCACCCTCCGTGCGGTCAGCGACATCGTCCTGTCGGGTGGTCCTCGCCACGACGAGCCGGCCCGCGTTTCTTAACATTGAATTAAGCGGTACAGTGCTCGACGGTCCTGACGCCGAAACGACTTGTGGGAGGTGATCGCTGTGCGAGATAGCGATCCTCCTAGTCGTGGCCGGGCCGCTCGTCAGCGTCTCTGACCGCTGACCTCATCCCGCCCCGCATCCACCGGTTCCGCCCGCACCCCGGCGTGACCGGTTCTGGTCGTGTGCACCGCGACCCCGGATGCGCGGGTGCCGGCCGCGACATGACGTGTGCGCGTTCCCATCGCCCGTCATCAAGCGGAAAGCAGCAAACCGATGAAGAACTTCGTCGCCCCTCTCAGCTTCACCATCGCCGCCATCTGGGTGGTCGTCCTGTTCATCCTGGTGCACGGCAGCCGGTGATCAGGGCAGGCGGCTCGTCCACAGCAGGCTCGCCGCCGCCGCGCCCAGCGCCAGCAGCAGCGCCACCCCGGCGTACCACTGGGTGACCTCGCGCGGCTCCACCCGGTGGCCGATCGAACTGCCCATGTCCTCGTAGACCTTCTTGAGCTCGCTCACCGACGCGGCCTCGTAGAAGAAGCCCTCGGTCTTTTCCGCCAGCTGCTGCAGCGACAGCCGGTCCACCGGTACGCGCTGCAGGTTGCCGCGGATGTCGACCACCCCCGTGTCGGTGCCGAAGGCGATCGTCGACACCGGCACGTTCGCCGAGGACGCCGCGGTCGCCGCGTCCTCGATCGACCGGCCGGACGTGCGATAGCCGTCGGAGAGCAACACGATCCGGGCCGGCGGCGCCCCGTCGGCCCCGTCGGCCGGCACCGACCGGATCGCGTCCAGCGAGGTGAAGACCGCCTCACCGGTCGCGGTCGCCTCGGCCAGGGTCAGGCCGTCGATCGCGGTGATCACCGCGGACCGGTCCTTGGTCGGCGAGACCAACACGTTCGCCGCCTTCGCGAACGACACCAGGCCCAGGTTGTAGGTCGGCGGCAGCTCCTTGACGAACGCCTTGGCCGCCTCCTGCGCCGCCTCGATCCGGTTGGGTGCCACGTCGTCGGCCTCCATCGACAGCGACACGTCGATGGCCAGCATCACCGTGGCCCGTTCCAGCGGCTCCTCCTTGTCGACCGACGGCCGGGCCAGCGCCGACGCCAGGATGAACAGGCTGAGCAGGAACGCCGCGGCCGACACGTGCCGGCGCCAGCCCAGGCCCTTGGGCGCGAGCGTGCGCAACAGGTCCACATTGGTGAAACGCATCGCGTACTGCCGGCGGCGGAACTGACGCCACACATACACCGCGGCGACGGTGACCACCGGCAGCAACGCCAGCAGCCACAACGGTTCCAGGAAACGGATCATCGCGTGGTCCCCCGGGTGCGTGCGTGTCGCTGGGCGGCCACGAAGCGGACCATGTCCAGCAGCCAGTCGGTATCGGTGCGCAGACGCAGGTGAGCGGCGCCGGCGGCGCGCAACGCGCGGGCGATCTCGCCGCGCTGCACGGCCGCCGCCTCCGCATACCGTTGCCGCAGTTTCGGGTCGGCGGTCTGCACCTCGTGCAGCACACCGCTCTCCGGGTCGGCCAGGGTCAGCACGCCGACGTCGGGCAGCTCCAGCTCGCGCGGGTCGACGACCTCGATGCCGACCACGTCGTGCCGCACCCGCAGCTTGCGCATCGGCCGCTCCCACTGCTCGACCGGCGCCAGGAAGTCGGAGATCACCACGGCCACGCCGCGCCGGCGCGGCGGCCGGTTGAGCATCTCGACCAGGACACCCAGGTCGGCCCGCCCCGGCCGGATCTCGGTCCGGGCGATCGCCCGCAACAGCCCCTGCGCCTCCTTGCGGCCCGGCCGAGCCGGCAACCGGACGGCCGGCGCCACCGGCTGCTCCGCGGCCCGGCGCCGGCGACCCGTCGCCGGCAAGCCGGACCCGGTGCCCACCACCGCGCCGATCCGGTTGCCGCCGCGCACGGTCAGGTGGGCCATCGCGGCCGCGGCGGCGATCACCAGGTCGCGCTTGAGCCAGCGGGCCGTGCCGAAGTCGAGACTGGCCGACAGGTCGACGGCCAGCCAGGTCTCCAACTCACGGTCGGCCACCGTACGGCGTACGTGCGGCAAGGTGGTCCGGGCGGTGACCGGCCAGTCCATCCGCCGCACGTCATCGCCCGGCCGATACTCCCGGGACTCGCCGGCCTCGCTGCCCGGCCCCGGCAACAGGCCCACATAATCGCCCTGGAGCAACCCGTCCAGCTTGCGGGTGACCAGCAGCTGAAGCCGCGACAGGACGGCCTCGGCACGCCCCCCGGCATCGCTCACGGACGCGGCGCCGGCCATCCGCCACCTGCCTGCGGAACGCCGCTCACCGGCGCCGGAACGCCGTTGGTGTGCCCACCGTTCGGCGAGGTGCCCTGCCGGGCCGCGACCGACGGCATCGGCACACTCTGCATGATCCGGGCGACCACGTGGTCGGCCGGGATGTCGTCGGCGAGCGCGTCATAGCTGAGCACCAGCCGGTGCCGCAGAATGTCCGGCGCGATGTCCTGCAGATCCTGCGGCAGCGCATAATCCCGGCCGCGGAGCAGAGCCAGCGCCCGGGTGGCCCGGACGATACCGAGCGAGGCGCGCGGGCTCGCCCCATACTGGATCAGCTGGGCGACATCCGGCATGCCGTGCTGCGCCGGGGCCCGGGTGGCGAGCACCAGCCGCACCGTGTAGTCGACCAGCGCGTTGTGCACGAAAACCTGATCGGCGCGGCGCTGCAGGCCCAGCAGATCGGCCGGGGTGAAGACCGGCTTGGGTTGGGGCGCGCTCACCCCCATCCGGTAGACGATCTCGCGCTCCTCCGCGTCGGTCGGGTAGCCGACCAGAATCTTCATGAGGAACCGGTCACGCTGCGCCTCGGGCAGCGGATAGACGCCCTCCTGCTCGATCGGGTTCTGCGTGGCCATCACCAGGAACGGGTCGGGCACCTCATGGCTCTGCCCGCCGATCGACACCTGATGCTCGGCCATCACCTCGAGCAGCGCCGACTGCACCTTGGCGGGCGCCCGGTTGATCTCGTCGGCAAGCAGAAAATTGACGAACACCGGACCGAGCTCCACGTCGAACTTCTCGCTCGACTGCCGGTAGATCCGGGTGCCGACGATGTCGGCCGGCACCAGGTCCGGGGTGAACTGCACCCGGGAGAACGTGCCACCCACAACCTTGGCCAAGGTCTCCACGGCCAACGTCTTGGCCACCCCCGGCACACCCTCCAGCAGGCAGTGGCCGCGGGCCAGCAGCGCCACGAACATCCGCTCGACCATCCGGTCCTGCCCGACGATCACCCGCTTGACCTCGAACATCGCGCGCTCAAGCTGCGACGCGTCCTGCGCCGGGGGCACCGGCGCGGCAGCGCCGGAGCTGGTGTCGGATTCGGGCGTGAACGGCTGGGCCACCGGTCCTCCACAAGCGGGTACGAAAGTCGCGCCGGCTCGATGCCGACCCCCAAGCCTTACACGACGACCCTGAAAGCATGCTTGGGGTTCCGCATTACGCGCCGCCGCTGGTCCCCGCCATGGTCCGCTCGTGTCGATCTTTCTGCGCGATACGCCGGAACGGGCACCCACGCCGGGAGGATGCGCCCCGGCCCGAACCGTGTAACATTCATCCCGTCGCCGGGCGACTTCCCCCGTGGTCGCCCGGCGATTACCTAATTGCCCTCTGTCCGCATGACGCGCGGACCGGGGGCAATCGCTATATCTGCTCCGGGGGCCGAGCCCCCGGAAACCCCACGGTGCGGTGGTTGCGGTGGGGGGCGGGCTGTGGTGGGTGCGATCGAGCGCTCGG
>Ga0207668_10000886_pt1 | contig 18050 bp, 19 predicted proteins | sample KBSS43metaG_FD_184323 | JGI IMG/M metagenome (GOLD analysis project Ga0207668, IMG submission 184323) | Switchgrass rhizosphere microbial communities from Kellogg Biological Station, Michigan, USA - KBS S4-3 metaG (SPAdes) (version 2) | ecosystem: Host-associated > Plants > Roots > Rhizosphere... | reverse complement strand
ACCGCCGCAACGAACCGGTGTTCCTGTCGCACATCGTGGAAGAGCTGGCGCGGGACCGTGGCGAGGATGTGCAGACCACGGCGGCAAACGCCACGGCTGCCACGCGTGCGTTCTTCCGGTTGCCGGACGCCGCCTGATCGGCAAACGGTAGTGCCGGCCGCTGGCCGGCAACCTCACGATCTTCGCAGGGATGCCGCAGTTGCCGGCCAGCGGCCGGCACTACCCGTCAGCCGGGAGCGCCGGGCCATGCCCGGCGAGCGAAGCGGCAAGATCCGTCAGCCCTTCCCGATACGTTGGAAACTGCGGCGTCCAGCCCAGCGCGTCGCGCGTGCTGCGGCTGTCGATGCGCTTTCTGCTCTGGTAGAAACGCCGCAATGTCGCGCTGACTGATGGATCGTCCCAGGCCACCGCGGGCGGCAGGGTAAATCCCCCCAGCTGTGCAGCGAAGGCCAGTACATCCTGCGGTGGCGCCGGTTCGTCATCGCTCGGCAGATACAGTGCGTTGGCCATGGGGCGTTGCATCGCCGCGATCACCACCGCAGCCAGGTCGTCCACGTGCAGGCGATTGAACACCAGCCCTGGCCGCACCACGTGCCGCGCGCGGCCCTGCGCCAGCTGCAGCAGCGCGTTGCGCCCGGGTCCGTAGAGGCCCGGCAGGCGGAACATCGCCGAGGCGATACCGCGCGCATCCGCCAGCGCACGCCATTGCGTTTCGGCGAGGCGACGCTGCCTGCCTGCCGGCTCGGTGGCATCGGCCACGCTGTGCTCATTGATCCAGCCACCGTCGCGGTCGCCGTAGACCGAGATCGACGACAGGTAACCGAGCCAACGCAGTGAACTGCTGTCGCGCAACGCGGCATACAGCAGGCGCAGCGCCGGGTCGCCCTCGGCATCGGGAGGGACGCTGCAAAGCACCGCGTCGGCATGGGCAATCGCAGCGAGCAGGCTCGGGGCAAGCGCGGCGTCGGCACGCAGCTGATGACGCAGCAGGCCATCGTCAGGTGCCGACGCCGGATCGCGCACCGTGCCTTCCACGTGTATGCCCTGGGCCTGAAGGCGCGCGGCCAACACGCGGCCACTCCAGCCCATGCCGAGGATCAGTACGCGCTTCGGCAACGGGCCGGGCATGTTCATCGGATCACACCGAGCGCTGGGCCTGGTAGGCCTGCAGGCTGCTGTAGGCGACCTGCAGCAGCAACGCTTCCTGGCCCGCGGCGCGCGCACGCGCCAGCATGTCGCCGACGATCTGGGCCGCTTCCACCTGCTGGCCTGCTTCCAGATCGCGCAGCATCGACGCCTTCAACGCCGAACCGGCCTGGGTCAGGGTGCCACGCGCGGTGTCCTGCGCCGCCTGCGGGACCGGCTCACCCGCTGCTTCGGCCACCGCCAGGCATTCGTCATAGAGCCCACGCACGATGGCGTCGCCGTCGTCGGTGGCCACGATCGTGCCGATGTCCGCACGCAGCAGGCAGGTGGCCGCCGCCAGCGCGGTGAGGAACGTGTACTTGATCCACTGTTCCTGGCCGATGTGCTCACTGGCCAGATGATCGAGATTGGCCTGCGCACACGCTGCTGCGAACGCCTGCACGCGCGCGGAGATCGCACCGCCATCGCGTTCGCCGAAGGTCAGCTTGGCCGGCTTTCCCAGGTGCAGCACCGCCCCATCAGGCGCCTTGGTCGCACTGATGAAGCACAGCCCGCCGAACACGGCGTCGCGGCCGAAGCGCGCGTCGAGCGCGTTGTAGTGATGCAGGCCGTTGAGGATCGGCAGCACGGTGGTGCCCGCGCCCACCGCCGGGGCGATGGCATCGATCGAGCTGTCCAGGTCGTAGGCCTTGCAGCTGAGGATCACCAGATCGAACGGCTTGTCCGCAGCCAGCGCAGGCAGGGCATCTGCGGTGACATGCTGCACCGGGAACGTGGCATCGCCCACCGGGCTGCGCAGCACCAGGCCATCACGATCCAGCTGTGCGGCGCGCGTGGGGCGCACGAGGAAGGTCACGTCCACGCCAGCCTGGGCCAGGCGACCACCGAAGTAACCGCCGGTACCGCCGGCGCCGAGGATCAGGATACGCATTGCACGCTCACTGCAGTTGGGGGATTCACTGCAGCGATTGTGCCGGAGTTTGCGGCCAACGGCTGAGCCCCTCGTGGTGGTTCGCGCAAAGCGCGGTCCATGAGGATGGCCGGGTGGGTAGGTTGCGCAGGGGACGCCGTAAATACGTCCTTGTAGGCTCGGTCGCCGCATCCATGCGGCTCACGCCCCTGCGCAACCTACCCACCCGGCCACGGACGCGTTCCGTGTGCGTCCACCACGGAAAACAAAGAAGAAAATCAAAAGCAACAGCGGGTCGCTTCGCTCATTCCCCGCGATCATCTTTCCGATGGATCTATATCCATCAGCTCACAAACGAAAAGAGCCGAGCAGATGCTCGGCTCCATCGCGAATGCTTCATCCACGCATGGCGTGGACCTACTGTGTCGACCAGGGTCGACACCCACCAACAGCAGCACAGACGCCGTTCCGACAGCAGCGGAAAACTGTCGAAGGCGGGGTGGGTCCGGTTTCGGGGGTGTCCGCGGCATGGATGCCGCGGCCAAGCCCCCAGGGTGAAGTGACCCCCAGGAGTTGGACACCTGATCCGACCCCGAGGGTTACATGAATAGATATGAGGTTTGTTTCAAATTGCAGGTCGCCAAAGAGGCCTGCAAGACCTCCACATCGGTCAAGGCGGTTGCCCGCCGCCATGGCCTGGAGTTCTCCACGGTCAGGCGGTGGGCTGCGACCTACCGGCTGCATGGTCGGCAAGGGTTTGACCGCAAACCCCGATCCTATGATCTCCAGTTCAAGCTGGAGGTGCTTGAAAAGATGGGCCAGGAGGGCATGTCCGCGCGCGAGGCCACCACGCACTTCCAGATCGGAGATGCCGGCGCGGTGGGGCGATGGCAACGGTTGTATGCTCGCGCTGGCGCTCAAGCGCTGGCACCACCTCCACCACCGCCACCAAGACCGATGAAAAAGACCCGCTCGTCCAAGCCCGCCGAGGACATGAGCCGCGATGAGCTCCTCAAGGAAGTGGCCTATCTGCGTGCGGAGACCGCCTACCTAAAAAAGCTCGATGCCTTGATCCAGGAAGAGCAGGCGGCGCAGCGCGCAAAGCGCAAGCCGTCCAAGGATTGAGGCAGGCCCATGCGTTGCCGCTTTTGCTCGAGGCGGCCGAACTGTCACGCAGCACGTTCTATTACCAGGTGAACGCCTTGGCCCATCCAGATGAGGGCGAGGAGGAACTGCTTGAGCGTATCCGCGCGATTTACGATGAGAACCAAGGGCGCTACGGCTACCGTCGCATAACGCTGGAACTGGCCAATCAGGGCGAGGCCATCAACCACAAGCGGGTGCAGCGGCTGATGGCCGAGCTGGGCCTGCAATCGCGGGTACGCATCAAGCGCTACCGCGCCTTCAAGGGAGCGGCCAATGTCGTGGTCTCCAACGATCTGGGCCGCCAGTTTGAGGCCCAGACGCCCAACCAGAAGTGGGTGACCGACGTAACCGAGTTCAAGGTGCAGGGCATGAAGCTCTATCTTTCGCCGATCATGGATCTCTACAACGGCGAAATCGTGGCGTACCAGATGAAGCGTCGACCGGTGTTCGACCTGGTGGGGGACATGCTGGACCAAGCGATCAAGAAGCTTTCGCCCGAAGATCGACCGATGATCCACTCTGACCAAGGCTGGCATTACCAGCACGAAAACTACCGCCACAAGCTCGCGAAGCACTCGCTGAAACAGAGCATGTCCCGGCGTGGCAACTGCTTGGACAACGCGGCCATGGAGAGCTTCTTCGGGACACTGAAGTCGGAATTCTTCTACCTGAACAGCTTTGACAGCATCGAAAGTCTGGAAGCGGGACTGACGGAGTACATCCGGTACTACAACGAAGACCGTATCCGACTGAAACTAAAGGGCCTGAGCCCGGTAAAGTACCGGGAACAGGTCGCGCTGGCTGCCTGATCCCCCAACTGTCCAACTTTAGGGGGTCACTTCAAGGACGGGTTCACGGCGGCCCCGCAAACCCACACCGCCCCGCCTCCCCACAGGACGTCGGCTTTTGATGTTGCCGTTGCGTCTGCGGGTGCCGGGCGGCAGCCCGGCCCAAGCCCCCCATCCACGCAGGTAGAATGCGCACATGGCTCTTTCCCTGCTCAAGTCCCTCAAGCCGGTCGCTGGCCGCGCTCTGCAGATCGCCCTGAACCGCGCGCTGGCGCTGGATCCGGATACCCGCCACGCACTGGCCAGCCTCGACGGTCGCCATATCGACCTGACCCTGGACGCGCCGCCGCTGGCAATGCGCATCAGCGTCGACGGCGACCAGTTGCGGGTTGGCCCGGTGGATGCGCAGGAAGCCGACCTGGCCGTGCGCAGCAGCCTGGCCGGCGTGCTGGCACAGCTGCCGCTGCTGGCGCGTGCCCGCCAGGGCGCTGACAACGGCAAGGGGCGCGTGCGCGTGGCCGGCGATGCCGAGCTGGCGCGCCGCCTGCAGCAGCTGGCCAAGGGCTTCGATCCCGACTGGCAGCAGCCGTTCGTCAGCGTGTTCGGCGACGTGCTGGGCGTGCAGGTGGCCAACACCCTGCGCAGCGCCCTGCAGCATGCCCGCCAGGGTGCGATCGACCTCGCCCATAGCGCCGCTGAATTCATCACCGAGGAATCGCGCGACGTGGTACCACGTGCCGAGCTGGATGCCTTCCACGATGACGTGGACGTGCTGCGCGACGATGTCGAGCGCCTCGGCGCACGCGTGCAGCGCCTGCGGGGTGCCGCATGAAGGCGCTGCTGCGGGCCAGCCGCATCGGCCGGGTGATCCTGCGTTATCGCCTCGACGACCTGCTGCAGGGCACCCCGGCCGAGCGCTGGCTGCGCCTGGCCAAGCCGTTCGTGCCGCGCGCATCGGCCGCCATCGCGGCACAGTCGCGGGGTGCACGCCTGCGCCTGGCGCTGCAGGACCTGGGGCCGATCTTCGTCAAGTTCGGGCAGATCCTGTCCACCCGTCGCGACCTGGTGCCGCCGGACGTGGCCAATGAACTGACCCTGCTGCAGGACCGGGTCAAGCCCTTCGACGGCGACGCGGCACGCCGCATCGTCGAGGAAGCGCTTGGCCTGCCGGTCAGCGAAGCCTTCGCCAGTTTCGATACAGAACCGCTGGCCTCGGCGTCGATCGCGCAGGTGCACGCGGCCACCTTGGCCGATGGCCGCCAGGTGGTGGTCAAGGTGCTGCGCCCGGGCATCGAAAAGCAGATCGACGCCGACATCGCCCTGCTCAACTCGCTGGCGACGCTGGTCGAGCGCACCCATCCGCGCGCCGACAAGATCCGCCCGCGCGAAGTGGTGGCCGAGGTGGAGAACACCCTGGCCGCCGAGCTGGACCTGCAGCGCGAAGGCGCCAATGCCAGCGTGCTGCGCCGTTTCTGGGAGAACTCCGACGACCTGTACGTACCGGAAGTGATCTGGAGCCATACCGCCGAGCGCGCGCTGACCTTGGAGCGCGTATGGGGCATTCCTTCCGACGACATCGCCGCGCTGGACAAGGCCGGCATCGACCGCAAGGCGCTGGCCGCCAAAGGCGTGCGGGTGTTCTACACCCAGGTGTTCCGCGACAACTTTTTCCATGCCGACGCGCACGCCGGCAACATCTGGGTCGACATCGATCCGATGCGCCGCGACAACCCGCGCTTCATCGCGCTGGACTTCGGCATCATGGGCCAGCTCTCGCAGGAAGATCAGTACTACCTGGCCGAGAATTTCATGGCCATCTTCAACCGCGACTACCGCCGCATCGCCGAACTGCACGTGCAGGCGCGCTGGATGCCTGACAACGTGCGCATCGATGATCTTGAAGCGGCTGTGCGTTCGGTATGCGAGCCGTACTTCACCCGCCCGCTGTCGCAGATCTCGCTGGCCGAGGTGCTGATGAAGCTGTTCCGCGTGGCCCAGCGCTATCAGTTGACGTTGCAGCCGCAGTTGATCCTGCTGCAGAAGACCCTGCTCAACATCGAAGGCGTCGGCCGCCAGCTCGATCCGCAGATCGACATCTGGGCCGTGGCCAAGCCGGTGCTGGCGAAAATCCTGCGCGAGCGCTACAGCCCGCGCCGCGTGGTGCGCGAGATCGGCAAGCGCCTGCCGGAAATCATGACCCATGCCCCAGACATGCCGCGCCTGGTGCACGCCTGGCTGACCCAGCAGGTGGAAGGTCGCCATGAACTGGCGATGCGCTCGCGCGATCTGGTTGCGCTCGATGCGAGCCTGCAGCGCCTGCAGAAGCATGCGGTCGGTGCGATCACCGGCGTCGGCCTGCTGGCGATCGCCGCGTTGATGTACGTGCTGCAGCCGCCGGGCTGGTACTGGGGCGACGTGCCGGCGTGGAGCTGGGTGTCCGGTGCGGTTGGAGCGTTCGCACTGGCGCGTGCGTGGTGGCGATGACCGCAGCCTGCTGAAGCAGCGACGACGGCGGACCGTCGTCGCCGATGTGCTTACCAGCGGTAGCCCAGGCCCACCTGCGAATGCAGGCTCTGGAAACGATCCAGGCGCGTCTTGTGCCAGGTCTTGCCCAGCCCGACGTCGAGTACCAGGTGCTCTCCCAGCGGCTGGCTGCGGCGCAGGAACACGCGCCGGGCATCGTGCTCGCGCAGCAACAGCGGATCGGCCTCGGCGCTGTAGCCGGAGGTACCGCTGCCCAGCCACAGTTGGGTCGAGCCACGCCCCTGGGCATCTTTCAGCCGTAGCGACACGGTGGTGCCGTACCCGTCGGGGCCGTTGGACTGGCGATGGCGCTCATGCTTGATCGAGGCCATCACCCGCGGAAAGTAGTGCGAAGCACCCACCGACCAGCCGCTCACGTAGCCGCTGCCGTGGTACTCGGCGTACTTGCCGCCCACGCTCAGCACGGTCTGTCCGGCCACCTTCCACAGCATGTCCTGGTTGATCTGGCGGTTGACGAAGACCGGATCGTCGTTGGACGCAATCACCGACGTACGCGTGGCGACGGTGGCTGACCAGTCGTGATGCAACGAACCCTGCACCCGGTTTCCGCTGTAGCGCGAAGTGCCGTAATCGCGCTCGCCGTGGGCCAGGCCCAGGTGCCAGCGGCTGGCGCCAGTGCGACCTGCCACATCCATTGTCTGCACGTCGCGCTTGCCGAAGCCTTCGTTGTAATCGGTGTGGTCCAGCTGCAGGGAAACACGGTCGACGCCGGCATGGGCGCTGGCGGCGGCCAGCAGCAGGGCGCACGGCAGTACGCCACGATTGATGAATCGCATGGTGATTACTCCAGGGGTTGGGAATGCAGGTGTTGCAGCAGGCGATAGCGGCCTGCGGGCAGGTTCCGTTCCACGGTGATCCGCGGACCGAACTGGCTGCCCGGTGCGACGATGCGACCGGGCAGGATGATCACGCCGACGCCCAGCGCCGCGCCTTCGCCAATCCATGCGCCGAGCTTGTCGCGCTGGCTGTCGACGATCTGGCCATCGACATGCACGGCGATCGACGCGCCGTCGAGGCGGTGATTGCTTGTGCGTACGAGAGCGCCAAGATATGCGTCGTCGTCGATGCGGCTGTCACCGATGAAGCACTGCGGACCGATGCTGACCCGCTGGCCGACCACGGCGTTCTTGAGTTCGCTGGCAAAGCCGATGCGGGTGCCATCGCCGATACGCAGCGGACCACGCAGCAGCGCATGATTGCCGATCAGACAGTCGCGTCCGATCAACACCGGACCCTGGATGTGGGCGCCGTGGCAGATGCGGCTGCCGACGCCGACACTCACCGCGCCGCGTACCGTGGCTTGTGGCGATATGTCCGCGCATGGATCGAGGTGGGGCTGTAGCAATGCCAGTTCGCTGGCCATTGCTTCCAGTTCACTCCACCACATGCGGATACCTCGTTGGCTTGTCGCGTGCGGGCTCGCGGCCGGTGAACAGCCCCTTCAGTCCGTGGATCAGCCAGACCGCATAGGCCAGCAGCACATACAGCACGGAGAACGCTGCCGCCGGTACCAGCCATGGACGCCGGTGGTGCACGGCACTGACCACACCCAATGCCATCACGATGCCGATCCAGACCAGCGGCACCATCGCCACTACCAGGCCAGCGGGGCCATGCACCGTAGCGGCGCCAAATCCCACCTGCAGCCCAGCGGCGATCCCCACCAGCGCCAGCAGGATCATCGGCAGGATGCTGAAGAGCCCGAAGCGGGTCAGCAGCAACCGCCGATGCAGGCGCATGCATACGGCGTAGCCGACGATCCAGCGCCGCCAGCGTCGCCATTCCTCCACCAACGTGCTGCATTCCTGCGGGTACACCACGCAGCGGATGCTCTGCCGCACCTTGTAGCCCTGGGCCACCAGCGACCAGGACATGTCCAGGTCTTCGACCCGGGTGCGGTCGGAAAAACCTACCTTGCGCAGCACGCTGGTGCGGAACAGCCCGCAGGAGCCGGAGACAATGAACGGCGCTCCGCCGAGCCACTGCTGGAAGCTGCGCTTGATGACGATCATCGGCAGCTTCAGGCTGGCCCGCACGTGCGGAAGAAAGCCGGCGCCCTGCAGGCAGGACGATGGCACACCACCCACTGCGTCGGCACCCCGTTCGATTTCCGCCAGCAGGTGGCCCAGGCCGGTACTGCGCGGATCGATGCGGGTGTCAGCATCGGTCAGGAACACCTGGGCGGTGGTCACATGCTGCAGCCCGTGCATCAACGCGCCGCCCTTGCCCGTGTTGGACTGGTGCACGGCGAGCAGTCGCCCCGGCCATTGCAGCTGCAGTGCGTCCAACACCTGCGCGGTGGAATCGGTGGAGCCATCGTTCACGCAGATCACCCGCGCGATGTACGGATTCTGCAGCAGATCGGTGAGCGAACGCTGCAGGCATGGTGCTTCGTTGTAGGCCGGCACGATCGCATCGATGCTGCGCAGCTGCCCGCTGGGCCTGCGCGTTGCGTGGACCAGCAGGCGCACGACGATGAAGGCGCACATCGCCAGGAACAGCAGGGTCTTCATCACAGCACCAGCCGATGGGGCAGGAAGCCCTCGCTGGGGCCGATGCCCACCTGCTGGCCGCGGAACTGGGCATGGCAGCGCAGGTGGCTTTCCTGCATGTAATGGCGATCGCCCTGGCTGGCGTGTTCGCGTAGTGCGCGGATCTTCAGCTCCAACTGCACGCTGATGTCTTCAAACACCTGCGGTGCGAACTGCGGCAGCGTGCTTGGGCTTTCGTAGCACAGGATCTGCGGGACGCTGCGACAGGCGACGATCGAGGCTTCATGGACGGTGCGATGATCCTGGTGATGGTCTTCGCCGCACATCGTGTAGACGCGTTGCGGTTGGATGGCTTCGCACGCCTGTTCCAGCGCGCTGATGATGGCGTTGCGGCAGGACGGAAAACAGGTGTCCGGGAAATCATGCTGCAGTACCTGCCGGGCGCCGAGTTGCCGCAGCGCGCGATGCGATTCGTCGCTGCGGTCAGCGCCATCGTGACAGCCGCGTCCGCCCCGGCTGAGTACCAGGGCGTGGATGCGGGCGCCGGCGAAGGCGAGCTTGGCCAGGCTGCCGCCACAGCCCAGTTCGATGTCATCAGGGTGGGCGCCGATTGCCAGGATGTCGTGGGCCATGGCCGTGTCCTTGCGGGAATCCAGAGGGAATGCGGCAGACGCGTTGAACGCACTGCTGCGGGCGCGGACTATCGCAATGGCCCGGTGAAACAGGGACTAAGAAAATTACGAAAATGTGTCGACGCTCCCCCCAGGCTTTGCTGCGCAACGAGAAGGACAGGTGCAGCGTCCGCCACCGACTGTTGACGGTGGAGTCCATAGGAGGTGGATGACGTCAATGCGCGGATACGGACACGCGCTGTGGAAGCAGCGAGAATGGTGCTGGCGCATCGCCATCCGGCGATTGCCCGTACCGCGGAGATCGAGCCGATGGACCTGGCTGCACTGAAGGATGAACTGGCCCGCTTCGGCACCAGCAACGATGCGCGCGAAACCGAGCGCGACCGCCGCATGCTCAACATCACCGCCGACACCGGTGAACTGCTGTCGGTGCTGGTGCGTTTCGGCAACGCACGGCGAGTGCTGGAGATCGGCACGTCCAACGGCTATTCCACGTTGTGGCTGGCCGAGGCCGCCGCTGCCATCGACGGCCACGTAACCACGCTGGAGTTCGCCGCCGACAAGGTGGCGATGGCCCGCACGAATTTCGCCCGCAGTGGATTGGGCGAGCGCATCAACCTGGTCCACGGTGATGCCGGGCAGTGGCTGGCGCAGGCCGACGAGGGCTGCATCGACCTGCTGTTCCTGGATTCGGATCGCGGGCAGTACGCGGGCTGGTGGCCGCAACTGCGTCGGGTACTGCGCCCCGGCGGCCTGCTGGTGGTCGACAACGCCACCTCGCATGCCGGTGAGATGGCGCCGCTGCGCGCCCTGCTGGCCGCCGACGCGGCGTTCACCACCAGCCTGGTGCCGGTGGGCAATGGCGAACTGCTGGCGCTGCGCAACACCTGACCGGGCGTCACCCCGGTAGCACGGGTCGCTGGCCTGGTGCGGTAGTGCCGGCCGCTGGCCGGCAACCGCAGTCATCGGGCGACCTCGACGTCGACGTTGCCGGCCAGCAGCCGGCACTACCCTATTCAGCGTGTCATCCGGATAATCGCGCGGTGAGCACCGAACCTGACACCCTCGCCGCGGTCGAGATTGAAACCGCGCCCCTGCAGCTGCTGCACCTGGATGAACGGCTGGCCGTGGTCAACAAGCCGGCCGGGCTGATGGTCCATGACAGCAAGCTGGCCCGTGGCGAAGATGATTTCCTCGCCGATCGCCTGCGCGAGCAGCTGGGCCGGCCGATCTTCCTGGTCCACCGCCTGGATCGCGCCACCAGCGGCTGCCTGTTGCTGGCCTTCGACCGTGATACGGCCAGTGCGCTGGGCAAGTCGCTGATGGGCGGGGAGGTAAGCAAGGATTACCTGGCCGTCTGCCGTGGCTGGCCGGCCGAGGAGGCGTGGCAGGTCGACCACGACCTGGACGGCGGTCCCGGCAAGCCGGTGAAGAAGCCGGCGGTCACCGACTTCCAGCGCCTGGCTACCGGCGAACTGTCGGTACCGGTGGGCGAGTTCACCAGCTCGCGCTATGCGCTGCTGCGCTGCCAGCCGCTGACCGGGCGCTTCCGGCAGATCCGCCGGCATCTGAAGCACCTGTCACATCACCTGATCGGCGATACCAGCCATGGTGATGGCCGGCACAACCGCAACTTCCGCATGCAGGGTGTGCACCGCATGCTGCTGCACGCCGAGCGGTTGCGCTTCCCGCATCCGGATGGCGGCACGCTGGACGTGCGCGCCCCGGTCGACGGTGAATTCCAGAAGGCGCTGGACCTGTTCGGTTGGCAGGTCGTCGACGCCTGAGGGTGGTGCCGGCCGCTGGCCGGCAACTGTGCGATTCCAGAAGTCCAGAGGTTGCCGGCCAGCGGCCGGCACTACCTCACTTCTTTTCCGGCTCGTTGACGATCGCTTCCAGATCCTTCTGCAGATCGGCGAACAGCGGCTGCATGCGCGTCTGGATCGCCACCATCACGTTCTGCATCAGCGCCGGGGTCTTGTCGAGCAGGCTCTGGCCGGCCGGGCTCTCGTAGAACTCGGCCATGGCCAGCACGTCTTCCTTGCTGAAGGTCTTCTTGTACAGGTCCACGTACATCGGCCGCAGCTGCTGCCACGACAGTGCCTGGCGCAGGGTCTGGCTGGTACGGGCCTGGATGCGCTGCAGCTGTTCCTGCTGCTGGGCGTTGAGCTTGCGCTGTGCGGCGACCTGCTGGAACTGCTGCTGCTGCATCGCTTCGATCTGCGGCAGCATGGTGTCGATCATGCTCTGCGCACGCGAGGCCGACAGCAGGCGGTTGATGTCGCCATCGGTGGGGGCTGCGGCCAGCACCGGTGCGCTTGCTGCGGCCAGCACCAGCAGCAGGGCCGCGCGGCGCAACAGGGAGGGAACGAAGCGGATCATGCGGAGCGTCCTGCAGTACACGGGATGGCAAGCATACCCCCGGCAAAGGCGAAGGCGGCGTGTTCGGTGCCTGATCGGCGGCATACGGGGCGTGATGGCAGCCACGGCAACGCGGCTGCCGCTACAATGCGCGGATGGGCAGTGGACCGGTCATCATCAGCGCGCAGCTTGAAATCCCCGACGGCGAGATCGTCGAGCGTTTCGTGCGTGCCAGTGGCGCCGGCGGCCAGAACGTCAACAAGGTCTCCACCGCGGTGGAACTGCGTTTCGACGTGGCCGGCTCGCCCTCGTTGCCCGAGCCGCTGCGCGAGCGCCTGTTGGCGCGGCGCGACCGGCGCATGACCGGCGAAGGCGTGCTGGTCATCGACGCGCAACGTTTCCGCACCCAGGATCGCAATCGCGAGGATGCGCGCGAGCGGCTGGCGGCCTTCATCCAGGCCGGGCTGAGCGTGCCCAAACCACGCAAGGCCACCAAGCCGACCTTCGGGTCGAAACTGCGTCGTCTGGACGCCAAACGCGGGCGCGCGCAGATCAAGCGCGGGCGCTCATCACGTGACTGGGAGTGATTGCTTGAACAACCCGACGCCGTTGCTGCCGGCCATTCCGCCGAACATGCCGCAGGTCAAGCCCAACCGTTTCCTGCGCTGGCTGGCGCGCTGCACGCTGCGCATGGGCGGCTGGAAAGTGACCGGTACGCTGCCGAACGTTCCCAGGCTGGTCTTCATCATCGCTCCGCATTCGTCCAACTGGGACGGGCTGTGGGGCATGGCCGCCAAGATCGCACTGGGCATGAAAGTGAAGGTGCTGGGCAAGGCCTCGCTGTTCTGGTGGCCACTGGGCCCGCTGCTGCACAAGCTGGGCGTGATCCCGCTGGATCGCAGCTCGCCGCAGGGCACTGTCGGCCAGGCCGTGGACCTGCTGCGCAACAACGAGAAGATGTGGTTCGCCATCACCCCCGAGGGCACCCGCAAGGCCGTGAAGGACTGGAAGGCCGGCTTCCTGAAGATTGCGCGGATGGCCGACGTGCCGATTCTGGCCGCGTATTTCCACTACCCGGAAAAGACCATCGGCATCGGCCCGCTGTTCACGCCGACCGGCGATGATGCCGCAGACATGGCGACCATCCGCGAGTTCTACCGGCCCTGGATCGGCAAGACCCGCGGCACGGTCTGAGCCAGCCGCTGCCGGCAGCGTAGACGCCACGTCCGGCACATGCCGGACGCCCGTGACAGGAGTAGGGTGGACGGCTGCCATCCCGTACCGTCTGCCCAAGGAGCGTTTTACATGTCGCGTACCGTAGTCCTGGCCGCCGCCATCAGCCTGGCGCTGGCGGCCTGTTCCGGCAAGGAGTCCACCCCCGTGTCCGAAGCCCAGAATGCACCGGCCCAGCAGCCGGCCGAAGCCTCCACCAATCCGCTGCTGACCGCCAGCAGCCTGCCGTTCCAGGCACCGCCGTTCGACAAGATCAAGGACAGCGATTACCTGCCGGCCTTCGAAGAAGGCATGCGCCAGCATCTGGCCGACGTGCGCAAGATCGCCGACAGCGCCGAGCCGGCCACCTTCGACAACACCATCGTGGCGATGGAGCGCAGCGGCGAGACCCTGACCCGCGTGTCGCGCATCTTCTTCGGCCTGGTCCAGGCCGACACCAACGATGCCCGCCAGAAGATCCAGGAAGAAGTGGCGCCGAAGCTGGCCGCGCACCAGGACGAGATCAACCTCGATCCGAAGCTGTTCGCGCGCGTGAAGTCGCTGTACGACCAGCGCGAGACGCTGGGCCTGGATCCGGTGCAGAAGCGCCTGGTCGAGCATTACTACGACGGCCTGGTGCGCGCCGGCGCGCAGCTGTCCGACGCCGACAAGGCGAGCCTGCGCAAGCTCAACGTGGAAGAAACCACGCTGTCCACCCAGTTCCACACCCGCCTGGTGGCTGCAACCGCCGCTGCTGCGGTCGTGGTGGACGACAAGGCCAAGCTGGCTGGCCTGGACGAGGGCGCGGTCAACAATGCCGCCGCCGCCGCCAAGGAGCGCAAGCTGGATGGCAAGTTCCTGCTGCCGCTGCAGAACACCACCCAGCAGCCGGTGCTCGGTTCGCTGACCGACCGCGACCAGCGCGCCGCCGTGCTGAAGGCTTCGGAAACCCGTGCCGAGCGTGGCGATGCCAACGATACCCGGCAGACCGTGCAGCGCCTGGCCCAGCTGCGTGCGCAGAAGGCCAAGCTGCTCGGCTTCGACACCTTCGCCGACTACCAGCTGGGCGACCAGATGGCCAAGACCCCGGCGGCCGCACTGAAGCTGCTGACCGACACCGTGCCTGCCGCCACCGCCAAGGCGCGTGCCGAAGCCGGTGAGATCCAGAAGGTGATCGACGCCCAGAAGGGTGGTTTCCAGGTGGCCGCCTCGGATTGGGATTTCTACGCCGAGCAGGTGCGCAAGGCCAAGTACGATCTGGACGAGTCGCAGATCAAGCCGTACTTCGAGCTGGACAACGTGCTGCAGAACGGCGTCTTCTACGCCGCCACTCAGCTGTACGGCATCACCTTCAAGCCGCGCACCGACATTCCGACCTACAACCCGGACATGAAGGTGTACGAAGTGTTCGACAAGGACGGCACCTCGCTGGCCCTGTTCTACACCGACTACTTCAAGCGTGACAGCAAGTCCGGTGGCGCCTGGATGGACGTGTTCGTCGAACAGGACGGCCTGACCGGTGCCAAGCCGGTGGTCTACAACGTCTGCAACTTCACCAAGCCGGCCGCTGGCCAGCCTGCGCTGATCAGCTTCGACGACGTCACCACGATGTTCCATGAGTTCGGCCATGCACTGCACGGCATGTTCTCGAACGTGAAGTACCCGTCGATCGCTGGCACCGCCACCTCGCGCGATTTCGTCGAGTTCCCGTCGCAGTTCAACGAGCACTGGGCGCTGGACCCGAAGGTGTTCGCCAACTACGCCAAGCACTACAAGACCGGCGAAGCGATGCCGCAGGAACTGGTCGACAAGATCCTCAAGGCGCGCAGCTTCAACCAGGGCTATGCGACCACCGAGTACCTGTCGGCGGCACTGCTCGACCTGGCCTGGCACACGCAGAAGGCCGATGCCCCGCTGCAGGATGTCGGCGCCTTCGAAGCCAGCGCGCTGAAGAAGTTCAAGGTCGACCTGCCGCAGGTGCCGCCGCGTTACCGCACCACCTACTTCGACCACATCTGGGGTGGCGGTTACTCGGCCGGCTACTACGCCTACTTCTGGGCGGAAGTGCTGGACCATGACGCCTACCAGTGGTTCACCGAACACGGTGGCCTGACCGCCGCCAACGGCCAGGAATTCCGCGACAAGATCCTCTCGCGCGGCAACAGCGTGGAGCTGTCGACCCTGTACCGCGATTTCCGCGGCAAGGACCCGTCGGTGGAGCCGCTGCTGAAGTTCCGCGGCCTGAAGTAAGCGCGGCCAGAAGTACGAAAGAAAAAACGGCGGGGGCAACCCCGCCGTTTTTCGTTGTGCCGCTCATCCACGCATGGCGTGGATCCATGTGTCGACCAAGGTCGACACCCACCAAGAGCAGGCCATCACGTCCCTACATGCACCCGGTTCGCCTGCTCGGCCAACCCCAGGTGATCCAGCGCGATATCCAGCGCCAGTACATAGCTTTGCGCGCCGTACCCGGCGGCGATGCCGAGGCGCTGGCCCACGCCAGCCGGCAGGCACGGCTCGGCCACCGCGCCATCGTCATGCACCTCCACGTACGCGTTGTGCAGGTACGGCAGCAGCCGCTGCAGGCGCAGGCTGTCGGCACATGCGCCCGGATCCAGCAGCGTCACCTCGCCACGGCTGTGATCGGCCACGCGCAGCGCGTCCAGCAGTTCCTGCTCCGAACCGCAGGCGCGGATCGCCACGCTGGTGCCCGCATCGATTGCGCGGTGCACCAGTGATTTCAGTACCGGCGCCGGCAGCGGCGCGGCGGTGCGGATCAACGCGCCCGCCGCTTCCGGGCCACGGATGATGAAGATCGACATGGCTCAGCCCTCCCGTGCCAGGCGACGGCTGACGATGGCCAATGACAGCGGATAACCCGCCTGCTGGCTGCGCTGGTCGACCACCACGGCGGCCGGGCCGTGCTGCAGGCGCAGGCGCGCCTCCAGACCGGGCTGGTGCGGCGACTGCAGTTCGATGTACTCCGCCGGCAGACCGTCCAGCGCCGCCTGCAGCGCACCGCCCTCGGCACACCATTGCGCCTCGTCGGCGACGCCGACATCAAGCAGCACCCAGTCCGCGGTGCGCGCCTGCGGCTGGCACAGACACTGGCGCACATCGGCCAGGCTGGCGCAGTCGGTGCACAGCACCGGATGGCCGGACAACTCGGCCGGCAGCAGCGGACGCGGCACCGACGGCGACGCATGCCGGATCACCAGGAGGGTCATACAACACCTTGCGCAAAGCGCCCTGCGGCGCGGTAGGCACACGATGCGCGTGGGGGCCGTAAAGGTGCGATGCCCAGTGCCCGGCCCGGGCGTAAAACCTTCATAACGTCCGGCCGGAATGCACCCGGTGGCTGCCGACCGTTGATTGGCACGGGCATGGAGACCGGCATGATGCGCGGGAACCTCACGCCTGCCCTTGCGGTCTGATGCCCACCCACCACCCGGAGCCTGACATGGATGCTGTAGCCCGTCCGCCGTTCCCAGAGCGCGCGCTCACCTGGCTGAAGAAGGAGGCACTGCCGCTGCTGGTGATGCTGGGCTTGCTCGCTGCCGCCCGCGACACCCTCGCCAACCACTACGTCGTGCCCAGCGGTTCGATGCAGCCGACGCTGCAACCGGGTGACCGGGTGGTGGTGGACATGCGCGCCTACGGCCTGCGCCTGCCGTTCACCAGCCAGGAGCTGCTGGCTACCGGCACGCCGCAGCGGGGTGAGGTGGCGGTGTTCGATTCGCCGGCCGACGGCACCCGCCTGATCAAGCGCGTGGCCGCAGTAGCCGGCGACCACGTGCAGCTGCGCGATGGCCACCTGAGCATCAACGGCCAGCCGCTGCAGATCGCTGACCTGGCCGACACCGAAGCTTTCGGAGAGCGCCGCGCCAGCCTCGATCTGGACAGCGGCGGTGGCCCGGACATCGCGGACCTGCAGGTGCCCGCCGGCAAGGTGCTGGTGCTGGGCGACCATCGTGGCAACAGTTTCGACGGTCGCTTCTTCGGCTTCGTCGATGCGGACAAGATCTATGGCCGCGCGGTGGCGGTGTACTACCGCCGCGGCGACGGCTTCGAGTGGCAGCGGCTGTAAGCTGATCGATATGCCAGAAGTATCAATCATGACCTAACAGGTTATGGATCGACTGGATGGGCGGGCCTAGTCTGGGGCCCGTCCCCTCCAATCCGGCCGCCCCCACGGCCCACCGCTCCCATGACTGGCGATACTCCGGCGGCCCTCGCCGACCGTCCCCGTACTGACGACGCTCCCGTCGACACCCGTATCCAGCAGGGAACGCCGGCCTTCCGCCGCACCGCGCTGGCGCTGTTTTTGGCTGGCTTCTCGACCTTCGGCCTGCTGTACACGGTGCAGCCACTGCTGCCCGAGTTCAGTCGCCACTTCGGTGTGTCTGCTGCCGGCAGCGCGATGTCGCTGTCGCTGACCACCGGCACCCTGGCCGTGGCCATGCTGCTGGCGGGCCTGCTGTCCGATGCGGTCGGCCGGCGCCCGCTGATGATCGTTGCGTTGCTGGCGTCGGCCACGCTGTCGCTGTGCACCGCACTGGTCGACGACTGGGCCACCCTGCTGGTGCTGCGCACCCTGCTGGGGCTGGCGTTGAGCGGGGTGCCAGCGGTGGCGATGACCTACCTGGTGGAAGAGATGGACAGCCGCGCGCTGGGCCTGGCGATGGGCCTGTACATCGGCGGCAACGCCATCGGTGGCATGAGCGGGCGCCTGCTGGCCGGCATCATCGCCGACCACTGGGGCTGGCGCTGGGGCATCGGCGTGGTCTCGATCATCGCCATCGCCAGCACCGTGCTGCTG
>Ga0207668_10000880_pt1 | contig 18107 bp, 19 predicted proteins | sample KBSS43metaG_FD_184323 | JGI IMG/M metagenome (GOLD analysis project Ga0207668, IMG submission 184323) | Switchgrass rhizosphere microbial communities from Kellogg Biological Station, Michigan, USA - KBS S4-3 metaG (SPAdes) (version 2) | ecosystem: Host-associated > Plants > Roots > Rhizosphere... | reverse complement strand
ACGGCGACCACCGAGACCAGCACCAGGATCACACCGTTGGCGACGTGGTAGACCGTGGCGCCGAAGAGGCCGCCGATCAGCCAGTCGCGGCTGCTGATCTCGCGCCAGCCGGCGCCCAGTTCGTGGAGCATCGATTCGCGGGGGCCGCGCTCCGCCCGTACGCATAGGAGCAGCGCCGCCGCCATCGAGGCCAGGAAGCTCGCGGCGTTGACGGCGAAGCCGGCCGGCGCGCCGAAGGCGGCGACCGTGAGACCGCCGGCCGCCGGACCCACCACCGTGCTCGCGGTCTGCAGCAAGCTGAGGGTGGCGTTGGCGGACTGGCGTCGGTCGGCGGGAACGAGCAGCGGCTTGAGCGAGGCCATCGCCGGGCCGAAGAAACTGCCGGCGGCCGACGAGCCGGCCGCGAGCGCGCTCAGCAGGGCCAGGTGATAGCCGTCGCCGGCGAACATGACGGCCATCCCGGCGGCGGCGAGCAGCCGGATGAGGTCGGAGCCGACCATGACGCGTTGCGGCTGGAGCCGGTCGGCCCAGACGCCGCCGAAGAGCGTGCCGGCGAGCATCGCGGTGACCGAGCAGGCCATCACGACGCCGAGGTCGCCGGCGCCGCCGCCGGCCCGCATCACGGCGACGGCCAGGGCGACCGTCTGGAAGCCGTTGCCGATCCAGGAGAGCGTCTGGCCGGCGGCGAGCAGGCGGAAGTCCGAGATCTTGAGCATGGGGGGAGATTAGTTCGCCGTCTAACTATTCACAATCTAAAAATCAGACGGTGGCATAATGGCGGGCGTGACGGAGAAGAAGGCGACCGGGGCGGATGCGGAGACGCTGCGAGCCGCCGAGATGCGAGCCGTCGCGGCGGAGGCGGAAACCGCGCGGGCCGCGGAGATGACAGCCGCGGCGGAGGCGGAAACCGTGCGGGCCGCCGAAATAACAGCCGCGGCGGAGGCGGGGCGGCGGCAGGCCGCCGGGATGACAGCCGCGGCGGAGGCGGGACGGCGGCAGGCCGCCGGGATGACAGCCGCGGCGGAGGAGCCGGGCGACAGCGTCGACCGGCACGTCGCGCGGTGGGCGGCCTTCTGGAAGGACGATCCGCGCTTCGTGCCGGAGGTCGAGGGTGCCTTGGTGCGGATCTACGACATCCGCAAGCGGTCGCAGCGGGCCGACGTGGCCGCCTTCGCCGGCAGCCCGGATGTCACGCTCGAGGACTACAAGACCCTGCACGCCCTGATGATCCGGCCGGACGCGACCGAGGCGACCCCGGCTCAGCTCGCCGATGCCACCCACGTGACCCGGGCCGCGATGACGAGCCGGCTGGATCGGCTGGTCGACGCCGGCCTGGTGACCCGCGACGTCGACCCGGCTGACCGGCGTCGCGTGCTGATCCGGCCGACCGCGGCCGGGCGGACGGCCTGGGACAAGCACATCTTCGAGGGGATGGCCCGCGACCAGGAGATGCTGAGCGCGTTGTCGGCCGACGAGCTGAGGCAGCTCAACGCGCTGCTCCGCAAGGTGATGCGGTCGCTGGAGTAAATGCATGCCGTTGGAGTAATTGCCACCGCGCCGCCGGTGATGCCACTCACGGCGGCGGGCGGCCGGCGGGTGCGAGAGTGCGGGCATGGAACTTGATCCCCGCGGGCAGCGGTTCGCCGCCGCCCTGACCAGCACGGTGCTGGTCGTGGTGCTGGCGACCGGCTGGGGCTGGGCGGCACTCGCGCAGACGGTGGTCTTTGCGGTCACGGCGGCCGATCCACGGCTCGGCCCGTACGCGTACGTCTATCGCGCGCTCGTGCTCCCGCGACTCGGTCCGCCCGCCGAACGCGAGCCGGCCGCCCCCGTACGTTTTGCGCAGTTAGTCGGATTTTGCTTTCTGGCTGTGGCCAGCATCGGCTACCTGACCGGTGCGACCACGTTGGCCGTGGTGTTCGCCGCCTTCGCGCTGCTCGCGGCGTTTCTCAACGCGGCCTTCGGCATCTGCCTGGGCTGCGAGGCCTATCTGGCTATTCGCCGCTTAACCGCGAGAAACGCCTAAGAAGCCCTAATTATCCGGATCAGAACTTGGGCGCGTCCGGCGCTTCGAGCAGACCCAGCCGCAGCGCCGTCATGAGCGCCTGCGCCCGGTTGGCCGCGCCCAGCTTCTCGTACAGCTTGGAGATGTGGGTCTTGGCGGTCGACTCCGACACGAAGAGCTGCTTGGCGATCCCGGCGACGCTCATCCCGTCGGCGAGCAGGCGCAGCACCTGACCCTCGCGCGGGGAGAGCTGCGGACCGGACGGGGCGAGCCGCCGCTTCATGGCCTCGGCCAGGTCGGCCGCGGTGAACGCGCTCGGCGCCGACGCGGCATGCCGAGCGGCCGCCACAACCTCGTCCGCGGGCGCGGTCTTGGGCACGAACGCGCTGGCCCCGGCCTCGAGCGCACCGAACAACTGGTCATCCCCGGCATACATGGTGAGGACCACGATGCCCATGTTGGCGTTGTTCTTGCGGAGTGCCTTGGTGGCCTCGAGTCCGCTGCCGTCCGGCAGACGCAGGTCCATGATCACGACATCCGGCTGGAGGGCGCCGGCCTGGCGGACCGCCTCGGCGGCCGTGGCCGCCTCGCCGACGACCTCGAACTGCCGGTCGCGCTCGAATGCGTGTCGCAGCCCCTTACGAATCAAGTCGTGATCGTCGACAAGGAGGACCTTGGTGCGCGTCGTCGGCGCAGGACTGGTCGACATGCTCGGGTTACTCCCCTTCTGGAGCGGAAACGCTATCCCGCACGCTATCGCGCCTAGCCGGAGATCCGAGCACTACGGCCACGGTTGTCCCGCTGGGGTGTCGCGGCGTGATCTTGAGTCGGCCCCGGATGCGTTCGGCCCGCTCGGCCATGATGGTCAGGCCGTAACGACCGTCCGGGCGGTCGTCGGCGAAGCCCTTTCCGTCGTCGGAGACCTCGATCTCCGCGTACGGCGGGTCGACGGTGCAGGTCACCCACAGATTAGAGGCTCCGGCGTGCTTGCGCGCGTTGGTGATCGCCTCTTGCGCGATGCGCAGCAGTTCGGCCTCGGTCGCGGCGGGCAGGCGCGCGGTCGATTCGTCGAACGTGAAGTGCACGCGCAGGCCCGCCGAGGTGCCCAGGGTCCGCGCGTACTCGGCGATCGCGGCCGCCAGGCCGCCGTTGCGGTCCACCTCGGAGCGCAGCTCGAACAGGCTCAGCCGCAGCTCGGTGATCACCCGGGTCACCTCGGCGCGCAGCGTGCGCAGCTCCTCGGCCGTCTCCTCGGCGCCCTCCGGCAGGGTGGCCTGTGCGTTGTCGATGCCGTAGCCGACCATCACGAGCTCCTGCGCGACCCCGTCGTGGATCTCCCGCGCGAGGCGCTGACGCTCCTCATTGGTGGCCAGCGAGCGCACGTCGTCGAAGAGCAGCGCGGCCTCCAGCCGCAGCGCGGCCGGGTCGGTCACCCAGGTCACCTCGGCGACGACGGAGGGCGGGTAGGCGTTGGCGACGTCGGTCTCGAGGATGACCAGACCGATCGTACGGACGCCGGCCACCAGCGGCACGACCAGTGACGAGGTGTCGCCGCGCCGGCTCGACCGGGCCTGCGACCGGCTCGCGGTCTGCGGCTGCTGGGTGGCCCAGGCGTCGGCGATCGCCGAGTCCGCGTCGAGCGTCGTCTCCCAGTCGACCCGCTCGGCGCCGGTCTGCGCGAGCACCACGAGCCGGCCGCCGCCGCTGGCCGACAGCACCGCGGACCGGTCCGACGGGGTGACCAGCCGGAGCTCCTCGAGCAGGTGCTCGGAGATGCCGCCGGGATCGAGGGTGGCGCCGGGCAGCGACCGCGCGACGCTGCGCAGCTGGGTGAGCAGCCGGGTGGCTTCCGCGTACGGCTGGGGGGTCGGCTCGGCCGGCTGCATGAACTGGCGGATGGTGTCGGCCGCGAAGGTGACGATCGCGCCCTGCACCAGCCATTGGCCGCCGGCGGCCAGGAAGCCCGACTGGGTGATCGGGCTGACGTCGCCGATCAGCGTGCCGCCGACCACCAGCGCGACGGCGGCGAGGCCGAGCAGCGCGGCGCCCTCGGTCGGCCGGCGGCGCAGCGCGGCGGTCAGCAGCGGCACGGCCAGGTACGGCAGGATCGCCTCGGCGCCGAAGCCGGCCGCCACGTTGCTGGCGGCGGCGACCGATCCGGCGGCCAGGCCGGTGATCGCCACCTCGGCGGCGCGGCCCAGCGGGCCGAAGACCCGGTGGTCCGGAGCCAGGAAGGCGGGGACGGCGGCCACCGCGAGCAGGGCGACCCAGCCCAGCTGGGCGGGCTCGCCGGTGGCGATCAGGGTGAGGGCCGCGACCAGCGCGAGCATGATGACGCGCGCGGCCACCGCAAGCGGCTGGACACGCTCGGAGACGCTGGTAAGGACCGGCACCTGACGGATGGTAGTCGCGGAACTCTCTTCAGTCCGCTCAAGGGTGGCCGGACAGGCCGTTCGGAGCCGGCGCGACCGACGGTCGGCCCGGTCACCAGGAATGTCGTAGGCACACGGTAGCCTCCGTGCATGGCGGATACGTCGACGCAGTCGATCCAGGTCCATGCGCCCATCGACCGCGTGGCCGCAGTCATCTCTGACTTCCCGCGCTACCCCGAGTGGGCCGACGCGATGAAAGAGGTCGAGGTCCTCGAGGAGTATGAGGACGGCTACGCGGCCCGGGTGCGGTTCGTGATCGACGCTACGGTGCTCTCGGACGACTACACGCTTGAGTATGCGTATGCCGACGATCTCTCCCGGATCGAGTGGCATCTGGTCGCCCCCTCCAAGACGCAGAAGTCCCAGTCCGGGTCGTACGATCTGGCCGACAACGGCGACGGCACGACCACGGTGACCTACACGCTCGAGGTGGAGCTCTCCATCGGCATGCTCGGCATGTTCCGCCGCAAGGCCGAAAAGATGATCATGGACACGGCGCTGAAGCAGCTCAAGCGCCGGGTCGAGAGCCTGCCCGCGAGCTGAGGAGCGAGGAGCGACATGCCCGGGTCAGCGCGCGAGGAGGCCGAGCGCCTGATGGCTGCGGTCCTCGGGCAGGTCGTGGGCGCGGCCACCGGGCATCGGCCGGCCGGTGGCTGGGCGACCGGCAGCTGGGCGACCGGCAGCGCCGAGTGCTGCGTGTGCCCGGTCTGCCGGGTGATCGCCACCATGCGCGACCCCAGCCCCGAGTCGGCGGCCCGGCTCGCGGCCGGCGCCGGCGATCTGGCCAGCGGGCTCGCGAGCGTGATGCGGGCGTTCTCCGCGATGGCGGGGGAGCAGAGGCCGGCGCGGCAGGCTCCGCCGAGCCCGCCGCCGGCCAACCCGGATGAGACGTGGTCCGCCGCGACCAGGCGGGCCGAGCCGGCGGCGACCCGGCAGGCCGAGCCGGCGGGCGACCACAACCGGCCGGATGACGCCTGGTCGGCGGCGACCAACGCGGCCGGCGCCGCCGAGGGGCCCGGCGCGGCCGGGGGCGTGCACGCCGATCCGTGGGCGGCGGCCTCGGCGGCCAGTGCCGCGGCGGCCGAGGCCGAGCGGGCGCAGCTGGCCGAGCGCCGGGCCGCGGCCCGCGCGGCGGCCGAGGAGGCGGCCCGGCGGGTGACCGAGGCGGCCGCGCGGGCCCGCGCCGAGCGCGCACAGGCCGAGCGGGAGCGCGCCGCCGCGGGCGGGGAGCCGGCCGATGGCGACGCGGGCGGGGGCTCCGGGCGTACCGCTCGGCGGTTTGATGTCTGGGCCGCTGCCACCGCCGACGCGGGCGGTGCCGGGGCGCCGGTGGACCATGATGTTCCGGACGCCCCGGCGTCCGAGGATCGCGGCGGTGCGGCGGGCGACGAGGCCCGCGACGGCGACGCGAAGTGAGCTGGTTGCAGAGGGGACGGGCAGCGTGACGCTGACCATCGGAGTCGACGTCGGCGGCACAAAAGTGGCCGGGGGCGTGGTCGACGAGCACGGCACCGTGGTGGCGTCCAACCGCCGGGACACCCCCGCCGAGGACCCGGCCGGCACCCGGGACACGATCGTCGAGGTGGCCGCCGAACTGGCCGCCCGATACCCGCAGGCCACCGCGATCGGCATCGGGGCGGCCGCGTGGATCGACGCGGCCGGCTCGACCGTGCTGTTCGCGCCCAACCTGGCCTGGCGCGACGAGCCGCTGCGCGACTACGTGACCAAGGCCGTCGGCCTGCCCACCGTGCTGGAGAACGACGCCAACGTGGCGGCCTGGGCCGAGTTCCGCTTCGGGGCGGCCCGGCACGCGGACGACTCGATGCTGATGATCACGGTGGGCACCGGCATCGGCGGCGGCATGGTGCTCAACGGCCGGCTCTGGCGCGGCGCCAACGGGATGGCCGCCGAGCTCGGCCACATCCAGTCGCTGCCCGACGGCCATCCCTGCGGCTGCGGCCGGATGGGCTGCCTGGAGCAGTATGCGAGCGGCAACGCCCTGGTCCGCTTCGCCCGGGCCGGCGCGCGGCAGGAGCCGGAACGGGCCGCCCGGCTGCTGGAACTGGCCGGCGGCAACCCGCTGGCGATCACCGGGCGGCAGATCACCGAGGCCGCGCAGGCCGGCGACGGGGTGGCCCGGGACGCGTTCGCCCAGATCGGCTACTGGCTCGGGGTCGCGATGGCCGACCTGGCGCAGAGCTTCGACCCGCAGATCCTCGTCGTCGGCGGCGGCGTGGTGGACGCCGGCGACCTGCTGATGACGCCGACCCGGACGACCTACCGCGATCAGCTCAAGCAACGCGGGCGGTTCCCGGTCGCCGACGTGGTGGCCGCCGAGACCGGCAGCGCGGCCGGCGTGGTCGGCGCGGCCGACCTGGCGCGGCGCATCTGAGGAGGCCGCGATGTCCGGGGTGCCGCTGCGGGTGCTGAGCTACAACGTCCACGGCCTCAAGGACGACCGGGCGGCCCTCACCGACCTGGTCCGCGACCTGGCCCCGGATGTCCTGGTCGTGCAGGAGGCGCCGCGCCGGTTCCTGTGGCGGCAGCGGTGCGCGACCCTCGCCGACGACGTCGGCATGGTGGTCGCCGCCGGCGGCCTTCCCTCGCTCGGCAACCTGCTGGTGGTCAGCCTGCGGGTGGCCGTGCACGAGGCCTGGTGCATGCGCTATCCGCTGACCCCCGGCCGGCATCTGCGCGGCGCCGCCTTCGCCCGCTGCTCGGTGCGCGGCGGCACGTTCACCGTCACCGGCTCGCACCTGGCCACCGACCCGGCCGAGCGGCCCGGCCAGGCGGCCCTCTGGAAGCAGGCCCTCGACGGGCTGGAGGGCCCGGTGATCGCCGCGGCCGACCTCAACGAGGGCCCCGGCGGCGGCGCCTGGCGGATGGTGGGCGACGGGCTGGTCTCGTCCGGGGACGGGCGGCCCACCTTCCCGGCCAGCCTGCCCGCCCGGCTCATCGACGGGCTGTTCGTCACCCCGGACATCGCGATCGAGAAGTACGAGGTGATCGAGACCGATCAGGCCCGCCGGGCCAGCGATCACCTTCCGGTGCTGGCCGACCTCAAGCTCCCTTCCCGGTAGCCGCGAGGTCTGGCAGGATCGCCAGGTGCACGACACCCCGGAGATCGCCGACCGGCACGACGCCGTGTGCGTCATCGGCGCCGGCGCCAGCGGCCTCACGGCCGTCAAAAACCTGCGCGAGCACGGCTTCGCCGTCGACTGCTACGAGCGGGAGACGTCGGTCGGCGGCGGGTGGAACTGGCGGCACGATCGCAGCCCGGTGTATTCGGGCACGCACCTGATCTCGTCCCGCCCGCTGACCGAGTTCCCCGACTTTCCGATGCCGGACACCTGGCCCGACTATCCGCACCACAGCCAGGTGCTGTCCTACCTGGAGCGGTACGCCGCCCATTTCGGGCTCGTCGACCACATCTGGTTCGGCACCGAGGTGGTGTCCGCGGTGCCGGTCGGCGACGGCCGCTGGGACGTGACCACGCGGTCGACCGGCGGCGGCGCGTCCCGGGTGCAGCGGTACGCGGCGGTGGTGGTGGCCAACGGGCACAACTGGTCGCCCGCCAAGCCCGACGTCCCGGGCGACTTCCGCGGCGAGGTGATCCACGCGTCGGCGTACAAGGATCCCGCCCAGCTGCGGAACCGCAAGGTCCTGGTGATCGGCGGCGGCAACACCGGTTGCGACATCGCGGTCGAGGCGGCCCAGCAGGCCTCGACGGTGTGGCATTCCACCCGGCGCGGCTACTGGTATGCGCCGAAATACCTCTTCGGCCGCCCGGCCGACCAGGTCAACGACCGTGCGCTGCGGTGGCGGCTGCCGCTGCGCCTGCGGCAATGGATCTATCGCCGGGTGGTCGCGCTCACCACCGGCGACCTCACCCGGTACGGCCTGCCGGCGCCCGACCACCGCCCGTACGAGACGCATCCGATCGTCAACAGCCAGCTGCCGTTCTACCTGGCGCACGGCCGGATCACCCCGGTGCCGGACGTGGCCCGCTTCGACGGCGGCGTGGAACTGGCCGACGGCCGGCGCATCGATCCGGACCTGGTGATCACCGCGACCGGCTACCGGCCGACCTTCGAGTTCCTCGCGCCGGAACTGCTCGGCTGCGACGCCGACGGCCGGCCCGACCTGCACCTGCACGCGTTCGCCCGGAAACATCCGACGCTCACCGTGGTGGGCCTGGTGCAGGCCGACGCCGGGCTGTTCCCGCTGGCACACTGGCAGGCCGTCGCGATCGCCCGCTGGCTGCGGCTGCGCACCACCGACCCGCAGCGGGCCGCCGCGGTGCAGCAGAAGGAGTCCGCCCGGCCGGTCCGCGGCTGGCAGCGGGTCGAGGTGGTGCCCACCCGGCGGCACTGGTTCGAGGTCGACCACGTCCGCTACCTGCTGGCCGTGGAGAGTCTGCTGCGCGAGATGGAGACGGCGTCGTGAGGTCGCGGCTGCTGCGGTTCGACGACTGGACCGATCCGGTGCCCCCGGTCGAGCGGGAGGTCGTCTCGCTCGACGCGGAGGGTGACCGGCCGCCGGTGCTCTTCGTCCCGGGCCTCGGGCATGGCGCCTGGGCGTTCGCCGCACACTGGCTGGCACACACGGCGGCGCGCGGCTTCCCGGCCCACGCGCTGACCCCGCGCGACGGCGGCGACCTGCGCGCACACGTCCACGACGTGGTCCAGGTGGCCGCGTCGCTGCCGCGGCAGACCGTGCTGATCGGGCATGGTGTCGGCGCCCTCGTGGTGGCGCGGGCGCTGGCCCGCTATCCCGCGCGGGCGGCGGTGCTGGTGGCCCCGGTGATGGACGGCTGGCCGGCGCTCGGGGCGGCGTTGCGCGCCAACCCGTTCGGCACGTTGCCCGCGCTGGCCGGCGGCCGGCTGCGGCTCAGCCGGCGCCAGTTGTTCAGTCCGGCGCTGCCGGCCGAGGAGGCGCAGGCGCATCTCGCCCGCCTCGTCGCCCGGCGGCCGCGGCGCGAACTGGTCACCGCCGGCCCCGCCCCGCGACCGGTGGGCGATCCGCCCACGCTCGTCGTGGGCAGCCCGGACGACCGGGTGGTGCCGCGCAAGTCGCTGGACCGCACGGCCGCCCGGTACGGCGGGGCGCCGCTGCTCTTCCCCGGCATGGGCCACGACCTGATGCTGGACGCCGGCTGGTCCGAACCGATCGACGCCATCCTGGACTGGCTCGGCAAGGAATTACCGGGTGGTGCCTGAGTGCATGGCCGGCTTTCGCTGGCGGGGGAGGCGGCGGGCCAGGCGCCCGGTGTGGTCGAGCGCGGTCAGGTAGGCGCGGGCCCACGCCAGGATGTCGTGGCTGGTGATGTGGGCGCGCATCGCCGCCATCCGGGCCGCCAGGTCGGCCGGGTCGGCGTCCATGGCCCGCAGCAGCGTCTCCTTGAGCCCGTCCACGTCGTGCGGGTTGACCAGGAACGCGTCGGACAGCTCGGCGGCGGACCCGGCGAATTCACTGAGCACCAGCGCCCCGGTGTCGTCCCGGCGGGCCGCCACGAACTCCTTGGCCACCAGGTTCATCCCGTCCCGTAGCGGGGTCACCACCATCACGTCCGCGGCTTGGTAGAGGGCGGCCAGGTCGGCCCGGTCGAACGGCTGGTTGAGGTAGTGGATGGCCGGCTCGCCGACCCGCCCGTACTCGCCGTTGATCCGCCCCACCTCGCCCTCGATCCGGTCGCGCAGCGACCGGTAGCTCTCCACCCGTTCCCGGCTCGGCACCGCGACCTGCACCATCACCGTCTCGCCGACCTTCACCCGCCCGTCGCGGAGCAATTCGCTGTACGCCGTGAGGCGGTGCTCGATGCCCTTCGTGTAGTCGAGCCGGTCGACGCTGAACAGCACCCTTTTGTGCGGGCCCAGGTCGTGCCGGAGCTGTTGGGCCCGGGCCAGCACGGTCGGCTGGGCGGAGAGCGCCCGCATCTCGGCGACGTCGATCGAGACGGGGAACGCGCCGGTGCGTACGACGCGGCCGTCGCGCAGCCGGATCGCGTCGTCGGCGCCCTCGGTACCGAGCAGCTTGGTGGCGAGCTGGGCGACGTTGTGGGCCGCCTGCGGCCGCTGGAAGCCGACCAGGTCGGCGCCGAGCATCCCGGCGAGCAGCTCGGCCCGGCGGGGCAGCTGCATGAACAGCTCCGGCGGCGGGAACGGCACGTGCAGGAAAAATCCGATCAGTACGTCCGGGCGCAGCTCACGCAGGATCTGCGGGACGAGCTGCAGGTGGTAGTCCTGCACCCAGACGGCGGCGCCGGGCTCGGCCACCTCCGCGGCGGCCTCGGCGAAGCGCCGGTTGATCGACCGGTAGGTCTCCCACCAGCCGCGGTCGAAGACCGGCTGCTCGACGGCGTCGTGGTAGAGCGGCCAGAGCGTGGCGTTCGCGAAGCCCTCGTAGTAGCCCTGCAGCTCGTCGTCGGCGAGGGGGATCGGCCGCAGCCGCAACGTGCCGATGTCCGGCAGGGTGCGCGCCGGGCCGATGGTGCCGCCCCAGCCGACCCAGGTGGCCGGTGTCTTCTGGAGGAGCGCGTGCAGGGCGCTGGCCAGGCCGCCGGGGCTGCGCCGCCATTCGCAGGCGCCGTCGGGGGCGGCACTGTCGTCGAGCGGGAGACGGTTGGCGACCACGACCAGCGAGCTCTGGCGCATCACCGAAGGTTACCGGATCGCTACCTTGTTATATACCGAAGGTGATCTATACGACCGCGCCGTCGTCGTAGTCGTCCTCGTCGTCGTCGCCCGAACGCAGCCGCCACACCAGCATCACCGCGCCGGAGACGATCGCCGCGAAGCCGACCAGCGTCACGTAGTCGGTGTCGATCGGCAGCAGCGTCGGGAACAGGAAGAGCAGGAAGCCGACGATCACGCTGAGGACGCCGATCACCGCGTACTTGGAGATGTGCGGCAGCGGCGGGGGAGGCGGCGGCGTGTAGCGCTCGTCGTCCTCGTCCTCGTCGTCGTCGAGGTCGGCACCGAACGTGTCGAGCCCGTCGACCAGCGACGGCTCCTCCGGCCGGTCGGTGCGGCGCCGGTTGAAGGTGACGGTCTCCCCGGTCGGCTGCGCGGAGGCGGCCGGCGGGGGCGCGGGCTGCTCGGGCTGCGGGTCGATCCCCTCGGCGGCGGGCCAGGGCGGCGCGGTGGGGTCGACGGCGGTGTGGAAACCTGCGACGATCTTGGCCCACTCGGCCTCGATGTCGGGCTCGGCGGTAGGGTCGGCCGGCGGTGGTGTGGGCGGGAGGCCGCCGGTCACCTTGTTGAGGTGTTCGCGCGCGGCGTCGAGCTGCGTGCGGTCGACGTAAAGCCGGTCGATCGGCCGGGCGGGCAGCGTGGTGGCCCGCAGAATGGGGTTCAGGTCGGCGGTGGGCTGCAGGTACGCGGCTATACCGCCGGCCGCAAGCACGTCGAGGAGGTGCTCACCGACGCGTGGATCCACGTCACCCGCGACCGCATAGTCGGCCGCGTCGATCCCGTTGTCCCGCCGCCCGCGGCGGGCGCCACCCGCTGTCACCCTGCACACTCCCTCGCCGACCGTGCCTTGAATGGTGACACGACAGGTACCGGTTGCGGGAGTGCGTTGTGGCGCGCCGTCCCGCTTCGTACGCTTCCTCTGCGCCTGGATGTCCCGAACGTCCGCCGAAAGGACACCGTGTTCTACTGGCTGCTCAAGCACGTCGTTCTCGGACCACTGCTGAAGCTGATCTTCCGCCCGCAGGTCACGGGGCTGTCAAACGTGCCCCGATCAGGTCCGGTCATTCTGGCCTGCAACCATCTTTCGTTCTCGGACTCGATCTTCACACCCCTGATGGTCGATCGCCGGGTGACGTTCGTCGCGAAAGCGGAGTACTTCACCGGCAAGGGGATCAAAGGCTGGCTCATGCGCCAGTTCTTCGCGGGCACGGGGACCATCCCGGTCGACCGATCGGGCGGAAAGGCCGCCCAGGCGGCGCTGGACACCCTGCTGCGGGTGCTGGCCGAGGACGGGATCGCGGGGATCTATCCGGAGGGGACCCGGTCGCCGGACGGCCGCCTCTATCGCGGCAAGACCGGGGTGGCCCGGCTGGCGCTGGAGAGCGGCGCGGTGGTCGTCCCGGTGGCGCTGCTCAACACCGACGAGATCCAACCCACCGGCACCATGATTCCCAAGATCAAGCGGGTACGGATGAGGTTCGGCCACCCGCTGGACTTCTCCCGCTACGCGAACGCGAAGGGCGACCGGTTCGTCGAGCGCGCGATCACCGACGAGATCATGTACGAGCTGATGACGCTCTCCGGCCGCGAGTACGTAGACATCTACGCCGCCAGCCTGAAAACCACAATCGAGATGCCCGCGCGCCCAGCGGCCGACGAGATTTCGGACCGCAACCCAGGTCGCACTGCGCCCGCTGGCGTCGAGGGCTCCGAAAAAGGCTAGGCGCAGCCGAGGCCTTTTTCGGCGCCCTCGACGCCAGCCCCGAAGGGCGCAGTGCCCGCCGAGCGGAGCGAGGCCATGAGCTCAGTGCCCGCCGAGCGGAGCGAGGCCATGAGCAGAGTTCAGGCACCCATGCCGGCTCGGCGGCGTAGGGCCGCCAGGTCGGTGACCACGATCCGGCGCCCCTCGGTGCGCAGCCAGCCCCGGCTGGCGAACGACCCGATCGCCTGGTTGACGCTCTGCCGCGAGCCGCCGGCCATCTCGGCCAGCTGGCTCTGGTTGAGCTCGATGGTGATCATCGGGGCCTGGCTCTCGCCGGCCAGCCGGACCAGCGTCTTGGCCACCCGGCCGGGCAGGTCGAGGAAGACGTGGTCGGTGTTCTGCTCGGTCAGCCGGCGGATCAGCGCGCCCACCGACCGCATCACCGCGTCGAGGATCCGCGGGTTGGAGTGCACGAGATCCATGAACGCCGCCCGGGACAGGGTCAGCGCCTGGCAGTCCTCGATCGCCTCGGCCGAGGTGCTGCGGGTGGAGGCGTCCAGCAGGGACACCTCGCCGAGCACGTCGGGCGGGCGGACCACGGTCAGCACCGCACGCTCGCCGGTGGGCGCCGTGCGGAAGATGGCGACCGCCCCGCGCTTCAGGATGATCAGCGACTCGCCCGGGTCGTGCTCAACGAAGAGGATTTGTCCTTTTCGGTACGTGCGCGGGACCGCGGTGGCGATGACCCGCTGGCGTACGTCCGGCTCCAGGCCGGCGAACATCTCCACGCCGGTGAGCGCGTCGCCGGGATCCGGCAAACGATGGTCCACGGCGCAATCCCTCCCCCGGTGAAGACCGCGCCGACGAACCCGGCCGACGTCGGCCCCACGACGCGAACGATCACTAATAGCACGATCCGACCCACCAGCGCTATTTCTGCGCACGTTTGCCGTATCGGCCTCATAGGATCATGTACCGTGGGTCGCTATCTGTAAACCTCCTGGTTGCCATCCGTGACAGGGATCTTGTCACCGCCGGGTGTCGCGACCAGCCGCAACCACCCAGGCTGTCCGTCGGATTTACCTGTTGTGCCGCGATAATCCCCGCCGTGCCGGATGACGACCTTCTTCGCTCGACGTTGCGAGAGACGTTGCGCGATCAGTGGCATCTCGCCGCGGGGGAGATCACCGCCCTGCCGGCGTCGCTGATGTCCCACGGGTGGGAGGTGACCGCCGGAGCGGACCGGTATGTGGCCCGGCTCAGCGAGCCCGCCGCCCGCCAGCCGGTCGAGGCCGGCCTGGTGGCGGCCGAACACCTGCGCGGCCGGCGGATCGCGGCCGGTGAGCCGGTGCGCACCCTCGGGGGCGGGCTGACCGTGCAGACGCCGGACGGTGCGCTCGCGGTGCTGCGCCGGGTGCCCGGCCGGCTGCTCGACGGCGGCGACCCGGTCGATCAGCAATGGTGGGGCGACCGGCTCGGCGCCGTACACCGGGCCCTGCAGAGTTTCCACCATCCGGGCCTGCGCCCGTGGCAGTTGCTCGACGCCGAGGCTCCGCATCTCGCCGTGGAGCCGTGGCTGCGCGGCGCCGTCGCCGACGCGGTGAGCGCCGCGGTCCGGCTCACCATCACCGACCGCCTCACCTACGGCGTGCTGCACGGCGATCCGGCGCCGGACGCCTTCGTGGTCGACCCGAGCACCGGGCGGGCCGGCCTGCTCGACTGCGGCGCCAGCGGCGTCGGCCCGCTCATCTACGACGTGGCCGCGGCCGTGGTCTATGCCGGCGGTGTGGAGCGGGCCGGCGAGCTGATCGACGGCTACCTGGCGGCCGGCCCGGTCGGGCCGGACGAACTGCACGCCGCGCTGCCGGTGCTGCTGCGGTTGCGCTGGGCGGTGCAGGCCGACCGGGCGGCCCGGTTGGGCCTGCCCGAGCCGCTGCGGCGGGCTCGTGCCGCCCTGACGTCCATGCCCGGGTGACGATGGGCAAAGATGGTGGAGGGTGGGCCTTTCAGTCCTCTCTTGAGCGGTGATGGGGAGGTTGGATGGGGGTCTACCGCTACTTCTACGACTGCGAATTCATCGAGGACGGTCGGCTTGTCGACCTGGTCTCGATCGGCGTGGTCGACGAGTTCGGCCGCGAGTTCTACGCGGTCAGCACGGAGTTCGACGATGCCAGGGCGATTCCCTGGGTCCGCCGCAACGTGCTGGACAAGCTCCCGTCGCCGGCCGACAAGGCGTGGCGTTCGCGCGAGCGCATCCGCGACGACCTCTACGAGTTCCTCACCGAGCCGGTGCGCGGCCGGGGCGAGCAGATCGAGCTGTGGGCGTGGTTCGCGGCGTACGACCATGTGGCCCTCGCCCAGCTCTGGGGCGCGATGCCGGCGCTGCCGCGCGAGATACCGCGCTACACCAAGGACCTGCGGCAGCTCTGGGACGACCGCGGCCGCCCGCCGCTGCCGACCGTCGCCGGCCGCCACGACGCGCTGGTGGACGCCCGGCACAACCTGTCTCGCTGGCGGGCGATGACCGGCTGAGGCCGGGTCAGTGCCGGCGGCGCCCGAGGGCCAGGTAGGCGAACGGGCCGAACGGCTGGACGGTCAACGTCGACCACCAGAGGGCCTTGGGGCCGCGGACCTGCGCGCGCGGGCGGCGGACCAGGTCGACGACCGCGACGGTGGTCGCGACCAGCTCGACCGAACTCAGGATCACGGTGCTGGTGCGCTGCCAGGACGGTAGTGCCTGCCATTGGTCGCGCAGCGACTCCGGCTTTCCCCTGCCTGTCATGTCTGCCTCCCGGAGGACACTCTGTCACCCCGGGCGCCTCTGGTGTGCGTGGATGACCCGTGGTGGGGAAAGAGGCATGCGTAGGCTGGATGTCGGCCCGCCTTCGCCGGGTTGGGACACGGCGGCTAAAGTGCGCTTGCGGCCCGCCCCGGGCCGGCAACGCTGCCGACAGTTCGCTCCCTGGGGCTCGTTGGGCTATCTGCATCTCGCAACCCGATCAGGGAGGACGAGCAAACATGCGCATCGGCGTGCTCACCGGTGGCGGCGACTGCCCCGGTCTCAACGCGGTGATCCGGGCGGTGGTCCGCAAGGGCGTCGCCGCGTACGGTCACGAGTTCGTCGGATTCCGCGACGGCTGGAAGGGTCCGCTGGAGGGCCTGACGAAGCCGCTCGGCATCGCCGAGGTCCGCGGCATCCTGCCGCGCGGTGGCACCATCCTGGGCTCCTCGCGCACCAACCCGTTCAAGATCGACAACGGCGTTGAGCGGATCAAGGCGAACCTGGCCGAGCAGGGGGTCGACGCGCTGGTCGCGATCGGTGGCGAGGACACCCTCGGCGTCGCCACCAAGCTCAACGACCTCGGCGTCAACGTGGTCGGCGTGCCCAAGACGATCGACAACGACCTGAACGCCACCGACTTCACCTTCGGCTTCGACACCGCGGTCAACATCGCGATGGAGGCGATCGACCGGCTGCACACCACCGCCGAGTCGCACCACCGCACCCTGGTCGTCGAGGTCATGGGCCGGCACGCGGGCTGGATCGCCCTGCACGCCGGTCTGGCCGGCGGCGCCAACGTGATCCTGCTGCCCGAGCGCAACTTCGACGTCGACCAGGTGGCCACGTACGTGACCAAGCGGTTCCAGGTCGAGTACGCGCCGATCGTCGTGGTCGCCGAGGGCGCGCAGCCGCTCGAGGGCCAGATGGTGCTGCACAACCAGGAACTGGACTCGTTCGGCCACGTCCGCCTCGGCGGCATCGGCCAGTGGCTGGCCAACCAGCTGGAGGAAAAGACCGGCAAGGAGGCCCGTACGGTCGTCCTCGGCCACATCCAGCGCGGCGGCACGCCGAGCGCGTTCGACCGGGTGCTGGCCACCCGGTTCGGCCTGCAGGCGATCGATGCGGTCAACGACGGCGATTTCGGTAAGATGATGGCGCTGCGGGGCACCGACATCGTCCGCGTGCCGCTGATCGAGGGCACCGGCGAGCTGAAGACCGTCCCGCTCTCCCGCTACGAAGAGGCCGAGGTCTTCTTCGGTAGTTAAGGCCGGCTTTCGATGTGAGAGGGGTGACCGACGGTCGCCCCTCTTCTTCTTGAGAGGGTTCAGATGACTGAGCACAGTGTCGCCATCCTCGGGGCCGGCATGCTCGGCGAGCTGGTGCTTGCCGGGCTGCTGCGGTCGGGCTGGCAGCCGAGTCGGGTGCTGGCCGTCGAGAAGCGGCCGGAGCGGGCCGCCGAGCTCGCCGAGCGGTATGGGATTCGGCTGGTCACCGACGAGGTCGCGATCGCCGAGGCGGACGTGCTGCTGATCGCGGTCAAGCCGCAGGACGCCGGCAAGCTGCTCGACGGCCTCGGTGGCCAGGTGCCGCAGGACCGGCTGGTCGTGACGCTCTGCGCCGGCCTGCCGACGAGCTTCTTCGCCGCTCGGCTGCCGGCCGGGGTCGCGGTGGTCCGGGTCATGACCAACACGGCGGCCAAGGTCGGCGAGGCGATGACCGTACTCTCTCCGGGGGTGTATGCGTCGGAGGAGCAGGTCGATCTCGCCGAGCAGATCTTCCGGCCGCTGGGCCGGACGATGCGTCTGCCCGAGTCGCAGCAGGACACGGTCACCGCGCTCTCCGGCTCCGGCCCGGCGTATTTCTACCTGCTGATCGAGGCGATGGTCGACGCGGGCGTCCTGCTCGGCCTGCCCCGGCCGGTGGCGCACGAGCTGATCGTGCAGACCGCGGCCGGGTCGGCGGCGATGCTGCGCGATTCCGGGGAACACCCCGCCAAGCTGCGCGAGATGGTCACCTCGCCGGCCGGCACGACGGCGGTGGCGCTGCGCGAGCTGGAGAACCACGGCGTACGGGCGGCGTTGTTCGCGGCGCTGGAGGCCGCCCGCGACCGGGCCCGGGAGATCGCGGCCGAGATGTCGCCGCCGGAGAAATAGCGCCGGCGTTCAGTACCAGATGGCGATCTTCGAGCCGTTGTTCTCCTCCGGTGGGCTGGGGTGGCTGAGGGCCGTCCCGGTCGCCATCCGGTGCGCCGACCAGGCGACCGCGGCGGCGTCGAGGATGTCGTCCGGCGGTGCCTGGCCGGCCGGGCCGATCTGGTCGGGCAGCACGATGCCGTTGCGGGCCAGCAGCTCGCGGCGGCGGGCCTGGCCCGTCCAGGTCTTCTTGGCGTACTGAAGGGGCTCGCCCGCCATCGTGCGGAACGACACCTCCGGGTGAGCCTCGAAGAGCAGGCGGGGGTGCCGCTCCCAGATCGCGTTGGCCTCCAGCAGCTTGG
>Ga0207668_10000876_pt1 | contig 18152 bp, 22 predicted proteins | sample KBSS43metaG_FD_184323 | JGI IMG/M metagenome (GOLD analysis project Ga0207668, IMG submission 184323) | Switchgrass rhizosphere microbial communities from Kellogg Biological Station, Michigan, USA - KBS S4-3 metaG (SPAdes) (version 2) | ecosystem: Host-associated > Plants > Roots > Rhizosphere... | reverse complement strand
CACCAGTTGTCGACCGCCGCCCTGCTCGAACCCATCACCCCACCGTGACCGTTCCCATCAACCATGCCCGGCACCACCATCGACCGCCGCCCTGCTGGTAACGGCGGAGTGCGAAGCCCCGGGGGGGAAGGGCGATGCGCCGTCGCTACCTGGCCGGACACGGCACGTCGGCGCGCTTGGCTGCTTACGGTTCCGGTGGGTTCAGCTCCCGCCGACCGGTAGGCGGCACTTCGATGACACGGCCCCGCCCGGTGGGCCCTGGACGGGCCGACCCGACCGTGCTGCGGCCAAGGGCCGGCCCGGAGCCGCGTACGGCTGCGATCATGGGAGGATCCGGTCGTCGTGCGTCCCGCGCCGAGTCGGGACGAGATTGTTGCGGCTTTCCCGGGAGGCTTGTGGTGAGTGCGGATCTGTCGGTCACCGTCGAGGATGGTGTCGCGCTGCTGGAGATGCGCCGGCCGCCGGCCAACCACTTCGACGAACAGCTGATCGGACGGCTGGTGGACGCCGCGGCGGCGCTCGACGACGACCCGGCCTGCCGGGTGATCGTCCTGGCCTCGCAGGGCAAGCACTTCTGCGCCGGGGCGGACTTCGGTGACGGCGACTTCGTGCGGGATCAGGTGGGCGCGGCCGGACGGCTGTATCACCGGGCGGCTGAGCTGTTCGACGTGCGTACGCCGATGATCGCTGCGGTGCAGGGCACGGCCGTCGGCGGTGGCCTGGGCTTGGCGTGCGTGGCCGATTTCCGGGTCGCGGAGCCGTCGACGCGGTTCGTGGCAAACTTCGCACGGCTCGGTTTCCATCAGGGTTTCGGCCTGAGCGTCACCCTGCCGGAGTTGGTCGGGCGGCAGGCCGCGGCCGACATGCTGCTGACCGCGCGCCGGGTCGGCGGCGAGGAGGCGGTACGCATCGGGCTGGCCGACCGCCTCGCCGACCCCGGCCGGCTGCGGGAGACCGCCTGGGAACTGGCCGCTCAGATCGCCGCGTCGGCGCCGTTGGCGGTCCGGTCCATCCGGGCGACCCTGCGCGGCGATCTGTCGGCCCGGATCCGGCAGGCGCTGGATCACGAACTGGCCGAGCAAAAGGTCCACTGGGCGACCCGGGACAGCGCCGAGGGCATCAAGGCCAGCCTGCAGCGGCGCACACCGGAGTTCCTCGGCGAGTAGACAACCCGCCGGCAAACCACCCACCGCGACGTCCGACGCCGCCACCAAACCAGGACCCGCCACCGCCCGAAACTGCCGAATTGAACGCCTGCAGCCTGATGTTGAAAGCGCTCCCGGCAACCGACAGCCGATCCCGACCACTCACGTATGCGATTCCCATTCCCCGCAATTGACTGTACGAGTGGTTGGCCGCCACCGGTATCGCCAAGCCGACCGAAAGAGCAGCCATCCCATTCCCATTCCTGGGCTTTTCCACCCCAGCCACAACATGATGACCCGCACGGACCCGCGGCGTCGGACGGCACCGAGAGGGGTCATTCAAACCGGTGCGGTGGTTCTGAAGATCTCCAGGGCGGTGACGGTGCGTAATGCGTCGGGGAAGTCGGTCATGATCCGGTGGTAGCCGGTCTTGACGATCCGGCGGCCAGGTGGTTGGCCCAAAGATGATCTATCGGATCCTGGCCGCCGCGTCCACTCCGGACAGCCGGCGGACCCTGCTCACCCCGACCGGCTTGGCCCAGAGCAGGGGCCGCCGGCCGAGGCCGGCTCGTCAGCGGCCGAGCACCACCAGCAGCATCACGAAGAATACCGACGGCAACAGGCCGAGGATCATGCCGGTCAGCACCGCCGCTCGGTCACCGCGGGACGGTTCCGTCGGTCCCAGCAGGAGCACGGCGCCGAGCACAGCCGAGACGATGCCGAGCAGCGCTCCCCACGGGGTCCAGAAACTGGCGGAAACTGCTGCGGCTCCGGCCACCAGCGTGGCCACCGAACCGACGTGGACGGCCCTCGACGAGGCAACGGGTCCCTCCTCCTCGTCCTCCACGGGCTCGGGCTCAGCGACGACCGGCAGGTCGTCGATCAGCGGATCGAGGTCGGACCACGTCTGAGCGGCAAGCGCCCTCGTCACCCGGTCGTCGAGTTCGTCGAGGTGGAGCCGACCCTCGGCGGTCGCTCGCTGGAGGATGTCGATGATTCCGTTCCGGTCAGCGTCCGAGATCCGCATCCGGCTGAGGTCGGTCATCGCCGGATAGTACCGGCTTCTCGTCATCTGCCGTCCGCGTCGTCGTCCGCCGGGAACGACCACACCCCGGCGCCCAACTGACCTTGTCAGCCCCGACCCCACGACCGCAGACACCAGGCCCGGCCGTGCCTGGTCCGGCCGTGCCTGGCACAGCCGGATCTGGTCCAGCCGCGAACGGTCCAGCCGCACGGCGTTTCAAGGGGGCGACCGCTCGCCAAGGTAGCGCCGCTCGGCAGGTGGCGGCTTGGTCCGTACGGCGAAGTCGAAGGTTGCACCTGCCGGATCCTGCGCTCGTGGCTGAGAAGGCGCGGTGTCATCGTGCGTGCCCTTGCCGGATCTGACGCGATGGCCGATAGTGCCGCTGTGCGGCGATGGATCAAGGCTTGGTTGACCGCATGGCGGAGCGAGCCGATGTTGATCTTGTCGCCACTCGCCGTGCAAGTGGCTCGGCAACGGTTGGCTGCGGGCCGGATCTCGTACTTCCGCGCTGCGTTCACGTTCGGCGGCGTGGGCGGATACCGCGTAGTCGGCCGTGTCGGTGCGCGCCGGATCGTGCTGGAGGCCGCCAAGGCGGGCGTGCGGAATTCGTGGCGGCCGGTGTTTCGCGGCCGCCTCGAACCCGCGAGAACCGGGTCCAGGCTGGTCGGAACACTCGGTTGGCATCCGGTGGTCAAGGCAATCACCGCGCTGTGGCTCGGCGCCGTGAGTTGTCTCTTTCTGGGGCTCGTGGTGCGCCTCGTTGCTCTCGCCTGGAACGGCAACGCCACCGGTGACGACGTCCTGTTCTGCCTTGTTCCGCTGGCTTTCGTCGTCTTCTTCGCGGGCCTTTCCGCGTGGGCGATCCTGGCCGGGCGGGGCGAGGTGAGGTACCTGCGATCGTGGCTGGCGGATCGGCTGCAGACCCCTGATGCCGGGATCCCGGGATACCGGCCATGGCAAGGCCAACAGCAATTCGGGGATTCCTGAGGCCGGGCCGTGAGTGGCGGTGTTCCAGGTCCGGGAATCAGCCCCGGCCTCCGGCGTTCGACGCCTGGGTGTGCTGTCTCGTAGAGTGCCGGGGTGCTTGATCATGTGCCTGGTTGCTCGTGCTGTGGCGCGCCCCTGGACGGCGTTGACCTCGACATCCGGTCGGCGTTGCCGGACGCGATGCTGGCGCTGACCGCCGAGCAACGGGCGTCGGCCTGGGGCAACCGTGACTTCCAGCGGCTCGAGGGCGTGGGCGGCTTCCTTCGTTGCCTGATGCCGGTGCGCCTGACCGGGGGCGCAAGCGTGACCTATTCCGTGTGGTTGAGGCTCGACGACGCCCAACTACGTCACGCCAATGCGGTCTGGACGACACCTGAATACACCGATCTGACGCTCCACGGCGAGGTCGCCAACGCGATCAAACCATGGCCCGGGCTTCTCGGTGAGACCGCCGGGGCGGAAGTCCGCGACTCCGGAAAATTGCCGTATCTGGTCGCGCAAGAGGGCAGCCTCCTTTCCCGCGTGCTGACCGACGTGTGGGACCGCGACGACGTGCTCAGCCCGATCTGGCACCCGCTGCCGGTCCCGGTGCGACAGCAGATAACCACGGACTGGTCGATCGAACGCACTACCGGCCTGGGCCCGCGCAGGGCCGACGGCATCATGATGTTCACCGGACCCGGCCGGACCGTTCACGTCGAGGCGTTCGGCACCCCCGCCGCCATGACCCCCGACGAGGCGATCGGCGAAATGAGTGCTGGTCTGCCCGAACGATGCGACGGCGAGCTGTCGGAACACGACGGCGAGTTGGTACGACGTGCGTTCTGGCTCACCGCGATCGCCGACGGCAGGCGCCAGCACGAACTCTACGGTTATGCCGCGGTCCCCGGCGGCCTCCTCGGTATCAGCTGCATGTACGACGATGTCTCCGACCTGGCCTGGGCTCAGACCGTCTGGCGATCGGCGCGCCACCGTACAGGCATCGCCGAAAAGCCACCGGGCTGAGGAGCGCGGTCAGACGGGATCGGTGAAGGAGACCGGCTTGCCGGTGGCGTGCGCGTACGCGATCTCCCGGCTCGTGGACTCGCCGATGTACCCGCCGGGGTTGACCACCAGAACTCGGTCGGCCAGGTCAATTTTTCGCAGGTGGAGTGCGCCCAGCGCGGTCTCCTGCTCGTCGGTGATCTTCTCGTCGGTCGCGCGATCCGCGGAGCCGCTGAAGACGCCTGGTGCGACGACGATGACACCCGCGAGGGTCAGGTCGCGGTTCGCCGCGAGCATCTCCGCCATGAACCGGGTGGAACCGCAGATGCACACGATCTCCGGTCGGTCGGGCACGGCTCAGTCCTTCGGGGTCGAACGGCATAACCATTGGCGCGTGCCGTGACCTTACTGACTTTTTCGGGTCAGGATCTGCGCGGGTCCGGCCAGACCGGTTGCAGCACATGCCAGTCGTGTGGATGCCGGCGGACGGCGCCCGTGAAGACGTCGGCCAGCTTCTGCGTCATCGCAGCCACCCGGGCACGGGTGGCGCCGTCCTGACCGGGGACGATCTCCGGGTGGATCCGGATCCGCAGCCGCGGACCGTCGTACCAGAGTGACGCGGGCAGCAGCGCGGCCCCGGTGCGCAACGCCAGCTGCGCCGGCCCGGCCGGGAACGTCGTCGGTGCGCCGCAGAACCGTACGCCGATGCCGGCCGCGGACGTGTCCCGGTCGGCGACCAGGCAGACCACCTCGCCGGCACGCAGCCGCCGGGTGAGCGTGGTGACCGCCCGCCGGGTCTCGTCGGCGGGCAGCACCTCGATGCCGAGCGCCGCGCGGTGGCTCACGAACCGCTGGTAGAGCCGCTCCGGCCGCAGGCGTTCCGCGACCGTGGTGAACCGGTGCCCGCTCAGCACCAGCGCGGCGCCGGCCAGGTCCCAGTTGCCGCTGTGCGGCAGCGCCAGCATCACTCCGCGGCCGGCGTCGCGGGCGGCGGCCACCCGGTCCAGCGACTCGAAGACCACCGCATCGCGGATCCGGTCGCGGCTCCAGCCGGCGAGCCCGAAGAACTCCCGCCAGTAACGCAGGTAGGAGTGCACGCCCCGGGCGGCCGCGGCAGTCACCGCGGGGCTGTCCGCGGCCTGGCCGAGCACTTGGGCCAGGTTGACCCGCAGCTGCCGCACCCCGCCGGCGCCGGACCAGCGCATCCCGGCGGCCACGGAGTCGAAGACGAGCGCGGCGATCGGGCCGGGCAACCGTGGCGTGACCCGCCAGGCAACGTCGTAGAGCCGGCTGGTCAGGTCGTCTTCCACGCCGGGATGGTAGCTGCCCGCGCGCGAGTCTTTTATCGCGGACCACCCGTCGCGCTCGGCCACGGCCGGCCGCGGATTTGTGTCGTACCCGGGCCATAGGGTGCCGGTCGTGACGACGATTCAGGATCGCTTGTACTTCTTCTCCGGGTCGGCCGACCTGCCGCCAGGCGCCGGGGTCCACGAGCGGGCCGCCGATGCCGCCCGCTACGCCGAGCTGGCGGAGGTGCGGCACTGGCGGCGGATGCTCTCGAACTTCTGGCCCGCGGAGTTCACGTTGGGCCGACACACCTACCGTACGGTCGAGCACGCGTTCCAAGCGGCGAAGACTGCCCTGGTGGATCCCGTGCTGGCCGAGCGGTTCGCGCTGGCGAGCGACACCGAGCTGGCCCGCGGCGACGGCGCTGCGGCGCGCCGGCACCGCAAGCTCGTGCTGCTGGACGAGGTGCAGCTGCGCCGGTGGGACGCGTGCAAGGACGAGGTGATGCGCGACGCGATGCGTGCCAAGTTCGGCCGGCACGAGGCCCTGCGCGCCGTGCTGCTGGCGACCCGGCCGGCCCAGTTGTGGCACGGCACCGGCCGTGGCCGGCCGCCCGCGCGCATCCACATCCTGGAGGCGATCCGCGACGAGCTGAGCCGATGACTCAGCACGACCCTGGACAATGATGACCGTGACTTACCAAGAAAGACCGACCGCTACGGTCGAAGTTGTCGCCTACGACGGCACGTGGGCGGAGACCTTCGACGTGGAACGGAGGTTGCTCGCTCGCGTCATCCCGGAGGCGCAGGCGATCGAACACATCGGCTCGACCAGCATTCCGGGTCTCGCCGCCAAGCCCACGATCGACATCCTGGTGGTGGTCGACGAGATCAACAGCGTCGTGGATCGACGAAGCGGCCTGGCGGAAGCCGGCTACGAGTATCGCCCGGGATCCTTCGCCGACGACGATGAGCACCTGTTCTTCCGCAAGGTTTCCGGTGGCAGGCGCACGCACCACCTGCACGTACTCGCATCGTCGTCGCCGAAGCCGGAACGCTACCGACTGTTTCGCGACTACCTGATCATGAACGGCGACGCGGCAAACCGATATGCGGAGGCGAAGAGGGCTCTTGCCCTGCAGCACGCCGACGAACGGGGTCGGTATGTCGCCGAGAAAGTGGATGTCGTCTCGGAATTGCTGTCGGAAGCGTTGCGGTGGAGGCCGATTTCGTAGGGCATGCGGTGGTCGTGGGCGCCTTCAGGCCCGTCGCCGATCCGGCTACCCGCGCCGGGCCTCCGCCGTGTCCTGGAGCTGACGGATGCGAGTGAGGACCTCGTCGACATGGGCCGCGACCCGGGCCGTCAGCGCGTCGCTCCAGGTCTCGTCCGCATAGGTGGTGCTCAGGTACAACTCCCGCGCGTGTTCGAGCACCGGCCGATGCTCGGGCGGGAGGCGGGCGAGTGCCCAGTCCGCGGCGGTGTCCTTGGCGACGATCGTTCCGGTGGCCAGCGTTGTCCAGATGCGTGCGAAGGTCAGCAGTACGTTGCGGGTGTCGTGGGGCAGATCGGCAAGCAACCCGGGAATCCCGTCCGTGCTGGCCAGCAGCAGCGACTCGCGGGGCACGGGGTCGAGAACCCGTGCCGGCGGCGGCCCGGCCAGGGGGTGGTCGGCGGCCAGGGCCACGGCGATCTCCACCGCCAGGCCAGGCATCGGTTCGGCGGCCGGCACGACGCCGGCCTGATAGTCGGCGCGCAGCCACTCGCCGTACCGGAAATCGCCGGTCGGTGGGTACCGCCACGGGCGGACGTCGGCCTGGACCACGACGGTGAGCTCGACCGGTCGGGCAGCCACCGCCACACCGGAGATCGGCAGCAGGCCGGCGACCAACGCCCGCCGTTGCCCCTCGTCGAGAGACCGCCGGGTGACGGCGAGAAGGTCCACGTCACTGGCCGGCCGTAGCCCACCGAGCACAGCCGAGCCGTGCAGATACGCGCCGATCAGGTCCTCCCCGACGACGTCGGCGATCAGTCGGACGACCTGCTCGACCTGGCTCATCCCGCGATTCTGGACAGCCGGCCGCCCGCCCGCAATCGGTATCTGCACACCTCGCCCCTCGGTCCCCGGCCCGCGACCTGCGCAGCTCGCTGCCGGAACGGAAGTGCCGCCGAGTTGCCGTGCCCTCGCCGCGTGACGGACGAAGAGACTTGGCGCCGGCGGCGCAACTCCGCGCGTCGCGGGACGCGAACCTGTCCGCCGGCGTTACCTGACCTGGTCCATCCAGCCCGCTCGCTCAATGATCTCGGAGGCAACCTCGGCGGCGGTGCGGTCATTGGTCACCGTGAAGTCCGCAACGGCGGTTGTGGTGGGTCGATTCAGCGCTTCGAGGTGCTGTTCGAGCTTTGCGCCCGTGTCTCGGCGACGCAGACGGCTGCGTACGGTGTCGTCGTCCGCCGTCAATGCGACGAGCTGGACCGTACAGCCGGCGAGGCTTTCGGTGTACAGCTCCCGCAGCGGCACGCTGTCGACGACGGCGGCGACCACGACGAACCGGGCGCCGGCGGCCTTGAAGTTCGCCCATACCGCCGCCAGGTTGGCGCATTTGAGCCGGTCGTAGAATCGGCCGTCGGCAGGGTGCGGTCCGAACTGTGCGAGCGCGTCCGCATCGACCACGGCGGTGACGCAACCCGCCGTGGTGAGAACTCGCCCGGCCGCCTGCGCCACAGTGGACTTTCCGGCCCCGGCGACCCCGGTGAGTAGGAGAGCGCGGTACACAGGTGCTCCTGACGTGTTCCGTGCCGAGGAAGGGCACGAGCCGATGTCTTCCTACGGATTCAACACGAACCAGTAGTTGACCGTGGGCCCCTGTGTGGCCGGGCCGCCGCCCATCGAGTCGTACAGGGCCCGGGCAGCGGTGTTTGTCTCTCCCGTAGTCAAGAACATCTTGGTCGCGCCAGACTGCGCGCCGGCGCGCATGAAGGCGTCCAGGAGCGCCCGGCCGACGCCCCGCCCGCGATGGCCCTCCGCCACCTCCAGCTCGTGGAGGTAGAGCATCGACGAGCAATCGGGCCGGGTCAGGTGATAGCCCCAGCACCATCCGGAAATGACATGGCCGTGCGAGGCGACGAAGGCGAGCGCGCCGGGACTTTCCAGGTACGCTCGACCGCCGCCGGCCGTTCCTCGAAACGTGCGCACGGCTCGGTCGAAGAGCCCGCTGTCGGCCGCGAACACTCTGCTGATCACACGCCATTCTGCAACGGACCGGCGACTCCCGATCGGTGTCATCGTCACCCGAAGGGTCATACAATAGACGTACGTCGATATCCGGCGGCCCGGGTCGCTCGCCGCCGGATCCAGCACGCGTCGCGGGAGGCCGCCCCATGCCGTCGATCCTTGCCATCGCCGCCGCCACGTTCTCGGTCCTCGCCGCCATGCTCGGCGCACCGGCGGCGCAGCCGCAGCGGGCGGCGCCGCCGGAGGGAGCGGTCAGCATCGATGTCGTCACGGCCAACGGCTCGGGGTGCCCGCCGGGCACCACCGCGGTCGACGTGACCTCCGGCAACGACGCGTTCGTGGTGACCTACGGCGCCTACCACGCCCAGGTCGGCGTGGGCGCCGGTCCGACCGACTTCCGGAAGAACTGCCAGCTCAACGTCGTCGTGCGGATGCCCGAGGGATACCGTTACGCGATCAACGGGGTGGAACATCGTGGCCGCGTGAGCCTGGCGGCCGGTGCGTCCGGCGTGCAGCGATCGAATTACTACTACGCCGGGGTGCCGGCGAACGCGTCGAGGGAGCACCGGTTCACCGGGCCGTTCGACGAGCAATGGCAGACCGTCGACGAGTTCGATCCCGCGTCGTTGATCTTCTCGCCGTGCGGCGCGGTGCGGAACCTCAACATCAACACGGAGCTCCGGGTGATCGCCGGAACGTCGGACCGGACCACCACGAACAGCTCCATGACGATGGACTCGACGACGAGCAGCATCTACCACTTCATTTGGCGGACGTGCGACTGAGCCGATTCGGGCGCGGCAGCCCGACGCCACGACGGCCTGGGCCGCAATTGACTTGTCGCAAGTCTTGTCTCAAGATGGTGAGACAAGACTTACGACAAGCCGGGAGGCCACCATGCTGAGGAAGGTGCGTCCGACGGAGCTCGAGACGGCCCGTCTGTGGTTGGCCGCGCGCGGCCTGGCCGACGTCGCCCCGACACCGATGCTGGCGGCGCGCCTGACGGTCCGGCGACGCGCGCGGCTGGCCGCTGCCGTCCTGCCGGCCGCGTTCCTCTGCGCAAATGCCCTCGTCTACGTCTCCGCCTTGCCGATCCGTCCCGCCGATGACGGGTTCGGGACGCAGCGGCGCTGGTCGCTGGTGGTGCTGACGGCGCTGGTGGCCGGGTTGGTCGTGGGCCTGTCGCTGCTGGACCGGTGGGTGCGGCGGGTCGATCAGCAGGCCGGCGCGGAGTTGCCGCGACGGGCGACCCACTCCGTCCGGCCCGGCTGGCGGACCGTGCTCGGCGGGCCGCGGGCCGTGTTGCTGGCGATCACGTACGCGGGCGCGGCAGGGCTGGCGATCGCGGCCCTGACCATGCGGGAGGGCGCCGCGAGGTACGCGGCGGTCGTCCTGCTCATCGGGCTGTGCGGGGTCGCGGTCGGTACGGCCGTCCGACTGCGCCACGTGCTCACCCACCCGGTGGTGGCCGCGGACGAGGGCTCGCTGAGGGCCGACTTCCTCATGCGCGTCGAGGACGCCCGCGAGGTGGCCGTGCCGACCGTGGTGTGGTCGCTGCCGGTCGTCTCGGTGTTCGACACCGGGCTCGACCCGTGGAACACGGGCTGGCTCGTCTTCATCGTCCTCAGCGTCGTCGCGCTCGCCCTGATCACGGCCGGGGACGGGCGGCGCGCCCTGGCGGCCCAGCACGGCCCCGGCGCCCGGTGAACCGCATGATCGTCATCGACTCGGCCTCGCCCGTCCCGCCCTTCGAGCAGCTCCGCGCCCAGCTCGCCGGGCAGATCCAGGAACGTACGCTGGCCGTGGGCACCCGGCTGCCGACCATCCGCCGCCTGGCCGCCGACCTCGGCCTGGCGGTCAACACGGTCGGCCGGGCCTACCGGGAACTGGAGGAGGCGGGGCTGATCGAGACCCGCGGCGCGGCCGGCTCCTTCGTGTCCGCAGCCGGCGAGCAGGGACGCGAACGGGCCCGCCGCGCCGCCGCCGAGTACGCCGCCGTCATCGCCGGCCTCGGCATCGACACCACCGAGGCCGTCCGCATCGTCCAGGCGGCGCTGACCCAGCGCGTTCCGGAGGTCAGCTGAACGCCGGGAAGACCGCCATCGATGGTCGGGCAGCTGTGGCAGTCTTGCCCGGTGGGCGGGACGGTGTTCATCGGTGGCGGCGGCAGCGCGGCCGATGAGGGGCTGCTGTGGGACGAGCTCTTCGCACTCGGCGGGCGCGTCGTCTGCTGGCCGTTTGCGCAGCGTGACCGCGACGCCCAGGCGTCGGTCCATGAGTGGCTGACCGGCGAGTTGGCGGGGCGCGGGGACTACGAGGTCGACACCTGGATCGACGTGCCGGACAGCGCGATCGCCGGCCTGTCGTCGGCGCAGGTCTTGTTCATCCCGGGTGGCAACACGTTCGCGCTGCTGGACTTTCTGCGTGCGCGGGGCTGGCTCGGTCCGGTGGGGGAGTTCGTGGCGGGCGGCGGTCTGCTTTATGGGGGAAGCGCCGGCGCCATCCTGTGCGGGGCGGACATCGCCGTCGCGGCTCTGCTGGACGAAGACGTTGCCGGAACCTCCGACACGCGGGCGCTGGACCTGCTGGCCGGAGCGGTGGTCTATCCGCACTTCACGGCCGCGGACACGCCGGTGCTCGAACAGTGGGTTCGTACCCACGACGAGCCGGTCCTGGCGATCCCCGAGAGGGGCGGCCTGATCTTCCGGGACGGCGTGTTCCGCGAGACCGGGCCGGAACGGGTCGAGGTCTTCCCGTCCGGCGCGATCGAGGTCGCCGCGGCAGCCCGTTGATCAGAGGCGCCGAACACCGTCAGGCCACCGGGAACGAAATTCGGTGGCGCCCCTCTCGACACCTGTTACCTTGGTCCCTAGGGACATAGATGCCGGGAGTTGAGGTGACGCACAAGATTGAGCGGGTCCAGCTCGGTGTTCGCATGGAGACGCGCCTGGTAAAGGTGCTGAAGGGCCTGGCCGAGTTCAACGACGAGACGCTCGGGGAACTCCTCGAAAAGATCGTTCTGCACTCGTTCGAGCCGGTGCCCGGCGACGAGGGGGAGTCGAGCGCGAGCCCGCACAGCAAGGCCCAGCTCAAGGCGATCGAGGACCTCAAGAAGGTCTACGGGCTCGACTACGAGGCGCACAGCGCGCGCGGCTTTCCCAAGCCGTCCACGAGCGACTGATCACCGAAGCGCCGGCCTGGGGCCCCGCAATCACGCACTCATTCAAGGCGGCCCTCGCGCAGGTCGGCCAGCGTCACCGACAACCGGGCCATGGCCTCGTTGGCGAGCCGGACCCGGCGCCGGTCGCCGTCGCCGTCGATGCCGAACTTCTCGTACAGGCGCAGCAGGTGCTGCTTGACCGCGGCCTCGGTGACCACCAGCGCCGTGGCGATCTCCCGGCTGGAGGCGGGCTCGGTGAACAACTGGCTGGTCAGCAGCGGCCGGCACAGGTGGATCAACACGTCGCGTTCCCGGGCGGTCAACGGCGGCCCGGGTGCCGCGCCCTCGGTCGGCGTGCCCGCCGCCGGGTCGGCGGGTCCGGCCCGGTAGACGAAGCGCGACGAGCCGGCTCGGATCTCGTCGCCGTCGGCCAGCGAGCGGTCCTGCCAGATGCGTTGGCCGTTGACGAAAGTGCCGTTGCGGGAGCCGAGGTCTCGCACACACCAGCCGGCCGGATAGCGCTGCAGGACCGCGTGCAGCCGGGACAGCCGGCGGTCGGCGGGCACCGCGAGGTCGTTGGAGCCGGCGCTGCCGACGGTCAGCCGGTCGCCGTCGAGCGGCACGAGCTGCGGGCCGGCCGGCGTCCATGCCTCCAGGTGGGCTGTGCTCATCGCGCCGGCCTACGCCCGGGTCAGCTGCAGCGCGTAGCGTCCCTCGACGCCGGGCGCGCCGATTCGCAGTTCGTACTCGCCGGCGGCGAGCTGGAGCGGCCCGTACTGCCCACACGTCAGGTTCACCGGGCCGGCGACGGTGCCGCCGCCCCGGCGCACCAGGGTCCAGGGCACCTGGTGGGCGGCGCAGACCTCGGGGTCGCCCTGCAGGTAGACCCGGCTGTCGCCGGCCAGCACGAGGTCGTAGCGGTGCACCTCACCGACGCCGAGGGTGGCCGTGCCGGACGCCGGCACGCGAGCGCCGAGGCTGATCCGGCGGCCGTCCGGCCCGGCCGGGCCGCCAGCGGAGGCCGCGGAGGCGGCGGCGGTCGCCGGGCTTCCGCCGGAGGCGGCACTGGTCCCATGGCTGCCGCCGGAAGTGGGGCCGGGCAGGGCGCCGTTGTTCCGGGGAGTGTCCCGGCCGGGAAGCAGGATCACGGCCGCCACCACGGCCGCGACGACGACCGCGGCCAAGGCGACCAGTCGGTACGGCCGCCGCCGCGGTTCGACCCGGGTCGGCGCGACCCCCGGCGCGGTGTCCGGGAGGGTCCAGCCGGCCGCGTCCAGCATCCGGGTGGTGGCGAGCTGCGGGTCGGTCGCGTCACCCACCAGGGCGAGCAGCAGCTCGCGTGCGGTCGGCCGCTGCTCCGGCCGTTTCCGCAGGGCCCGCCCGACCAGGTCGCGCAGCCGGGGCTGCAGCCCGGACAGGTCCGGCTCGTCGGTGGTCACGCGGCGCATCAGCTCGTACGGCGTGCCGCCCCCGAACGGCGTGCGCCCGGTCGCCGCGTACGCGATCACGCAGCCCCACGCGAAGACGTCCGACGCCGCGGTGATCTTCCCGTCGAACTGCTCCGGCGCCATGTAGGCGGGCGTGCCGATCACCGGGCCGGAGTCGGTGCGGGCGGTCGCGTGGTCGGTGGTCCGGGCGATCCCGAAATCGATCACCTTCGGGCCGAGCCGGGACAGCAGCACGTTGCCGGCCTTCAGATCGCGGTGCACGATGCCGGCGGCGTGGATGCCGTTGAGCGCGGCGGCCACCCCGGTGGCCAGACTGTCCAACAGCGACCCCCGCAGCGGGCCGTGCTGCCTGATCCAGGCGGCCAGGGTCGGGCCGTCGATGAACTCGGTCACCAGGTAGGCCACCTCGCCGTCGAGCACGACGTCGAGCACCTGCGCGGTGCAGAACGGCGCCACCCGCCGGGCCGCCTCCGCCTCCCGGCGGAACCGGGCCCGGAACAGCTCGTCCCGGGCGTACTCGGCGCGGATCACCTTGATCGCCACGGGCGGATCGCCGCCGCGCTCGGCCAGGTAGACCGTGCCCATGCCGCCCTCGCCGAGCCGGCCGGTCACCCGGTAGGGGCCGAGCCGGCGCGGATCGCCGGGCAGCAGCGGCCCGGCCGGCGAGGGCCCGTCGCCCGCCGCGCCGGTCAACGTGCCGGTCGGCACGGGTGGATCCGCCCCGCCTTGCGTCATCGATGTCCTCGCGGTCGCTGCGTCCGGCCGCATTCTAAGCGCGGGCGGCCGCCGCTGGGTCAACCGATCGAGAATCGCAGGCCTTCGCTGTCCTTGTTGTGCCAGACGAAGCGGAATGTTCCGGTGGCCGGTGCGGGCACCGCGAAGCACGCCTGCCCCGGCGGGGTCACCGTCGCGTGCGGCTGAACGTACACCTGCGCCCGGCTGCAACTGCCGGCGTTGCCGGCCTTGGTGCCGTCCGGCAGGACGAGGGTGAGGTCCCGGTCGAAGACGTACGTCATCCCGGCCGCCCCGTCGTTGGTGGCCGTGAACGAGACCAGGACGAATTCCTGGCCGGCCGGCGCCTGCGCGAGATTCGTCGTGTCGTCGGCGCGGACCTCGCCGCCGGTGACCGTGATGAAGACGTCCTTGCGGCCCTGCGGGAACGTCCGGCCGCGCATGCTGACCGGCCGCGGCTCCAGCGAGATCAGCCCGTCCGGCCGGGCCAGCGGCACGACCGCCTGCCGGGACCGCGGCTCGCCGACCGTCAGCACCGCTTCGGAGAGGGCGAACTTGTCGTCGACCCGGATCGCGATCACGCCCGTCCGGCTGCGCCGGGCCGGCACGCTGGGCAGTTCCTCGGACAGTTCGTCGTAGCTGTCGGCGCCGCTGGTCAGGATCAGGTCGCCGGGCGGTTTCGCGCTGTGGTCGGGGCTGAGGTTCTGGAACGTCGCCTCGATGGTCACCACCGGCGGCTCGGACGACAGCCGGGCCGTGCCGAGGGTCACCTTGAAACCGGCGTACCAGTAGGAGCGGTTGACCTGAAGTTCCCGCTGTTCCGCCGCCGCGGCGGCGGACGTCGGCGGCCCGCCGCCGGTGGTGCCGGCGGGGGCCGGCCCGCCGCCGCCCTGCTCGGCCGCCCCGCAGCCGGCGACCAGCACCGCCGCGGCCAGCGCGGCCGCGAGGCCGCCGCCTCTGCACATCATGTTCATGCCCATGACTGTGGCAGCCGGCACCCGCCCGGCAACATGGCCGCGAAGACACAATGCCGTGCCTCGCCGCGACACTCGCCTTACCTTTTGGACAGCCCGGCGACGATCTCGGCCACCCGGCGGACGGCGGGGGATCGCTCGCCCGCCCGGGTCGCCAGGGCCAGCTCGACGGTGGGTGCGCCGGCGAGCGGGACGTAGGCGACGCCGTCCAGGGACAGGCGGCGGACCGGCTCGGGAACCAGCGCGACGCCCAGGCCGGCGGCCACGAAGACGACCAGGGTGGCGGTCTCGCCGACCTCCATGACCGGGGCCGGCCGGAAGCCCGCGGCGGCGCAGGCGGCCAGCACGTGCTCGTGGATGGCCGAGCCGGCGACGTGCATCACGAACGGCTCGGCGGCCAGCCGGGCGAGGGCGATGCGCTGCCGCCCGGCCAGCGGGTGCCGGTCGGGGAGCACGGCGACCAGGCGTTCGGTGCGCAGCACGCGCACGTCGACCGCGGGCCGGCGGACGCCGTCGGGACGCAGCACCACGAGGTCGTACGTCCCGTCGAGCAGCCCCTCCACCAGCGCCGGGCTGAGCAGCTCGCCGCGCAGGTCGAGCTGCACACCGGGCAGCGCGCCGCGCACCTCGCGGGCGGCGAGCGGCAGCAGATCGTACGTCGCCGTGCCGATGAAGCCCGCCGACACCCGCCCGGCGTGGCCCGCGGCGATCAGCGCCAGGTCGGCCGACGCGCGGTCGACCGAGCCGAGCACGGTGCGGGCGTGCTCGGCGAGGCGGCGGCCGGCCTCGGTCAGCTCGACCCGGCGCGTGGTGCGGTTGACCAGCACCACGCCGAACTCCCGCTCCAGCTGCTTGACCTGCTGGGACAGGGCCGGCTGGGCGAGGTGCAGCCGGGCCGCGGCCCGGCCGAAGTGCTGCTCCTCGGCGAGCGCGGCGAACGATCGAAGCTGCCGCAGATCCATGCACCGAGCTTATCAATCGTGCATGATTCGGTATTGGAGGAAATGATTCCGGCGTCGTACGTTGAAGACATGAGCTCCGCCTATCTCTATGCCGCGGCCCGTACGCCGTTCGGCCGCTTCGGCGGCGCGCTCGCCGAGGTCCGCCCCGACGACCTCGCGGCGGTCGCCCTGCGCGGCGTGCTGGCGAAGGCGCCGGGCCTCGACCCGGCGGCCGTCGAGGACGTCGTCTGGGGCTGCGCCAACCAGGCCGGCGAGGACAACCGGAACGTCGGCCGGATGGCGGTGCTGCTCGCCGGCCTGCCGGTCACCGTGCCGGCGACGACCGTCAACCGGCTCTGCGGTTCCTCGCTCGACGCCGCGATGATCGCCTCGCGGGCCATCGAGTCCGGCGACGCCGACGTGGTCGTGGCCGGCGGTGTCGAGTCGATGACCCGGGCGCCGTGGGTGCTGCCCAAGCCGTCGCGGGCGTTCCCCGCCGCAAACGTCACCGCGGTCTCGACCACGCTCGGCTGGCGGCTGGTCAACGACCAGATGCCCGCGGAGTGGACGGTCTCGCTGGGCGAGGCCAACGAACTGCTCGGCGACAAGTTCGCGATCTCCCGGGAGCGGCAGGACGAGTTCGCCGCCCGCTCGCACGACCTGGCCGACGCGGCCTGGGAGGCCGGCTTCTACGACGACCTGGTGGTGCCGGTGCCCGGCGTCGACCTGGCCCGCGACGAGGGCATCCGCCCCGGGTCGACGGCCGCGAAACTGGCCGGGCTCAAGCCGTCGTTCCGGCCCGCCGGCACGATCACCGCCGGCAACGCCTCGCCGCTCAACGACGGGGCGTCCGCCGTCGTGCTCGGCGCCGAGACCGCGGCGGACCGGATCGGGTCGGCACCGCTGGCCCGCATCGCCGGCCGCGGGGTGTCCGCGGTCGAGCCGCCGATGTTCGGCTACGCGCCCGTCGAGGCGGCCGGCCGCGCGCTGGCCCGGGCCGGCATCGGCTGGGCCGACGTCGCCGCGGTCGAGCTCAACGAGGCGTTCGCCGTGCAGTCCGTCGCCTGCGTCGACGCCTGGCTCACGCAGGGCCTGGCCGACCCCGCGGTGGTCAACGCGAAGGGCGGCGCGATCGCCATCGGCCACCCGCTCGGCGCCTCGGGCACCCGCATCCTCGGCACCCTGGCCGCGCGGCTGCGCGAGTCCGGTGACCGGTACGGTGTCGCCGCGATCTGCATCGGCGTCGGCCAGGCCCTCGCCGTCGTCCTGGAGAACGTGTCGTGACCGCGGTGATCTGCCGGACCGCCGCCGAGGCCGTCGCCGGGATCGAGGACGGGTCGACCGTGCTGGTCGGCGGCTTCGGGATGGCCGGGATGCCGGTGCGGCTCATCGACGCGCTCATCGAGCAGGGCGCCCGCGACCTCACCGTGGTGTCCAACAACGCCGGCAACGGCGACACCGGGCTCGCGGCGCTGCTGGCCAAGGGCCGGGTACGGAAGGTCATCTGCTCGTTCCCCCGGCAGTCCGACTCGTGGGTCTTCGACGGGCTGTACCGGGCGGGGCGGATCGAGCTCGAGGTCGTGCCGCAGGGCACCCTCGCCGAACGGATGCGCGCGGCCGGCGCGGGCATCGGCGCGTTCTTCTCGCCGACCGGCGTCGGCACCCCGCTGGCCGAGGGCAAGGAGACCCGGGTGATCGACGGCCGTGAGTACGTGCTGGAACACCCGATCCGCGGCGACGTGGCGCTGATCGGCGCGCACCGCGCGGACCGGATGGGCAACCTGGTCTACCGCAAGACGGCCCGCAACTTCGGCCCGGTGATGGCGACCGCGGCCGCGCTGGTGGTGTGCCAGGTGCGCGAGGTGGTGGCGGCCGGCGAGCTCGACCCCGAGGCGGTCGTGACGCCGGGCATCTACGTCGATCGGGTGGTGGCGGTGTGAGCCTGACCAAGCACGAGATGGCCGCGCTGGTCGCCCGCGACATCCCGCCCGGCGCCTACGTCAACCTCGGGATCGGCCTGCCCACCCTGGTCGCCGACCATCTGCGGCCCGAGCAGGGCGTCGTGCTGCACACCGAGAACGGCATGCTCGGCATGGGCCGGCCGGCGGTCGGCGACGAGATCGACCCGGAGCTCACCAACGCCGGCAAGCAGCCGGTCACCGAGCTGCCCGGCGCCGCGTACTTCCACCATGCCGACTCGTTCGCGATGATGCGCGGCGGCCACCTCGACGTCTGCGT
>Ga0207668_10000875_pt1 | contig 18161 bp, 14 predicted proteins | sample KBSS43metaG_FD_184323 | JGI IMG/M metagenome (GOLD analysis project Ga0207668, IMG submission 184323) | Switchgrass rhizosphere microbial communities from Kellogg Biological Station, Michigan, USA - KBS S4-3 metaG (SPAdes) (version 2) | ecosystem: Host-associated > Plants > Roots > Rhizosphere... | reverse complement strand
CTTCCCTCGCCTTCGTTCAAATATTCCGTGTACAAACATATGTGTCTGTCCCGCGGAACCTCCTTTGTTAGGTTTCAAGGTGCGACGCCAAAACCGGTCCGTTTGACGCCGTACGGCCCCGGTCTTGGTGGAGGTCGAGCCGGGGCCGTCCCCTTTCAGTTCACCGCGTGACTATGGAGTGATCGAACAAACCTGTTCGTCCGTTAGGTCATAGATGTCGATCTGATCGAAACGTCCCCACTGGTGGATGAAAGGCGGCGACGTACCTTGCCGGGCGCGCAGGCGCTCAAATCCGATTGGCGGCTTTGACGCATCTCGCCCGGCCTTTCGCATTGCTGGCGCCAAAACTTGAGCGCGCCTTTGAGGTGACGGTGCGGGACCGATCTGGGCCTGACCTCACGCGAGAGATCGACCTGCATGCGCTACCTACGATGGATCTCGACAAGACTGTGCGCCGCATCTGGCTCGCTCGCCGTCTTTGAGCGCCCGTACGGATTGTGGAGCGAGCTGTCATAGCGGCGCCGTCGGAACGTTTGGGATTCCGACGCCTTTGGTGAACACATCAAGGGAGACCCAAATGCGATCAATCCTCGCGCTGGCCGCCACGGCTGCGCTCCTTGTCGGCTGTAATGAAAAGAAGGCCGAGACGCCGACGGCGGAGCGGACCGAGGGGCCGGCAATTTCGGCCTCTGAGGCCCCGCAGAACCCGCCGATCGACACCACGCCGACAACCGGCGAAACGACTCAGACCCCCGGCGCGAATTCATTCACGGAGGCGCAGGCCCGCAGCGCGATCGAATCCGCTGGGTACACGAACGTAGGTTCGCTGACTCAGAATCCGGATGGCCTCTGGCAAGGCAAAGCTTCCAAGGCAGGAAGGGAGATGAACGTCTCCGTGGACTACAAAGGCGCGGTCACTCCGCAATAACAGAAGATAGGAGATTTGACGATGAGCAGAACAATCACTCGACTGTTCGATAATCATACCGAGGCGCTCGCTGCTCTAGAAGAGCTTGAGAGTGAAGGGGTAGATCGCGACCGCATCAGTCTCGTGTCGAACAACAGCGACAATTGGCACGAGAACTATCGCGGCGGTGGCAAGGCCCTCGGAGACCGCAACCGTGATGGCGAAAATGACGTCGCCGAGGGCGCCGGTAAGGGCGCGGCGACGGGTGGGTTGTTGGGTGGCGGCGCGGGCTTGCTCGCGGGCCTTGGGATGCTCGCCATTCCTGGTTTAGGTCCAGTGGTGGCGGCGGGCTGGCTAGCGTCCACCGCCGTCGGCGCCATCGTTGGCGCAGCGGCGGGCGGCGCCGCCGGCGGCATCCTCGGAGCGTTGAAAGAGGCGGGTCATACCGACGAAGAAGCCAACGTCTACGCCGAGGGCGTGCGACGCGGCGGAACCCTAGTCAGCGTGAAGGCTGAGGACGTTGACGCCGCCCGGGTCGAGCAAATCTTGAATGCTCGCGGGGTCGACGCCCGCGTGCGAGGTGATCTTTACCGGACCATGGGGTGGACCGCTTTTGATCCCGACGCCGAGGCCTTGTCGGCCGACGAGATTCGGCGCGAGCGTCAACGCTACCAGGAGCAGAGGTCATTCGCCGATGAACCCGTCGCCCGGGATCGCGATCGCGACGCCGCCGCGACGGATGACTCGATCCGCGAGCGTCGAAACCCGCCTGAAACCCGTCGCGACCTCTAGGCGAGCGACCTCCAAGATGTGAGGAAATACGCCCCCGGCCCTTAAGCGGTCGGGGGCGCTTTTTCGGCGAAGCCGACAAATTCCCCTTCGCCGGACCGCCCTCTCGTTAGGCCGTCCGTTTGGTGACCGATGACGGGGGGCGCCGCGAACGGCGGCCATAACGAAGATCGGCGCCCAAAAGCCCCGGCTGCGGTGGGGGGCGTGAAGGCCGGGGGCTCGAGCAGGTCAACTCCGACCGATCAGGCGTGTTCCTAAGGCGCAGCCGCAGGGCTGACCTTTCGAGCTTGGTTAGCCGGGCTTGATGGGGATCGCGAACTGCGGGTGTTCGCTTACGAACGTCGCACGTTCAGCAGCTATGTCTTCCCACAGCTTGGCCATTATGAGCAGTTGCTCGCGGACCTCAGGCACGTCCATCTTGGCGGCCAGGTCGCGGCATTGCTGCGCGTGCCTTTGGTAATCGTCAATCTTCTGCATGTCCGAACGCCCGCATCCTCACGCGGAGAGCAATGATGGGCAGCCCCCTGTTCCTCTCGGCCCGTAACGACAGTGCAGTATAACGCGGGCTGCCGGCGGTCGTTCCTAACAAATGATAGTTTAAAGCAACGGTTGTTAAAGTCGCGGGAAACTGCGCCGCACGAATGAGTGTTGAGTGGGGAGAAATCCAGCACTTGCCCTGAATCCGGCGATGGAGGTCCGACGTGGGCCGCTATTTCTTTCATCTTCACTATGGCGAGTACACGCCCGATGTGGAGGGCTCGGAGTTCGAAAGCGCCCAAGAAGCCCGCGATAGTGCGCTCCGCTATTTGTCGGAGTTACTGCGGGACCAGGGACATCGGTTCTGGGAGCCCTCCCAGGTGACGATCACCGTCACCGACGAATGGAACCTCATGCTCTGGCAACTCGACTTGAAGGGAATGGCCTCCCCATCGGTTGCATCGGGCGGCGGCTACGGCTTGGGCAAATAGTTGTTGTGGCCGAACGCAATCGCGAGCTTCTCGCAGGCGCCGTTGTAGATTTCCCAAAGGTCTTCCAAAGACCGAGAGGACTGCCTCGCGACGCCAATGATCGACGCGCGGCGACCAGCGACCATGTCGAGGACCGCTATCTCGGCCGGCGACAGCAAGGCGCGGCAGTTCTGAAGCGTGTTGAGCGCGTTACGGCGCATGGCGTAATTCGCCCGCTTCGCGATGTTGTAGGCTTGACCATACTCCAGCGAGGCTATCCTGCCGCGCGGACTCAAATTCGGAACTAAGAAAGTCTCGTCCGCCACCGTGCGCTCCATCCAAGGCGAGGGATGGTCCCGCGTAGCACCTTCGACCGATGGCGCATTTACATATGACAGCGGGATCGTCCGCGTCCCCGGGTCGTCACCACACCAAGTTCCCGCAGCCCTACATCAGGCTCGCCAGGCGGCTGGCTGCGACCCTGATGAACGTCCACGCGGTAAGGTTGAACGCCGCCAAGAACAGCAGCGTGTCCAGTGTGGTCCAGTCCGAACCTTCCTGGGATCTATTGGATTGATGGCGCATTTTCATCCCTCGTTGCGCTTTCTCCCGAGCTTGCGAACGAGTCGAGAGCGATTCGGTTCAACCGACCGGGTAACCCGCGCGACGCTCGATGCGTGAGGCTTCGTCCTCAAGCTCCCGAGCCTTCGCCAGGAGATTACTGATCGTGTCGGGGTCCGCCATAGAGCTCGCATCCTCCGATAGCGGAGCCAAGTCATGCAGTTCGGTAGGCAGCTCGAACATTCGAGACGTACCCTACGCCCCTCGGCAAGTGCGCTAATTCACTAATCCGACATATTACGTCAGAAATGGAACCTTAAGGCCATCATGGGCTTCGGCTGTTAGCGAAGCCGGACGCTCCCCAACCCCAAGCCCGACCTCGTCAGGCCCCGGTCAATGCACAGCCCGTTGATCGGGGCCGCGCTTCGATTGGGAGTTTTAGCGCTGTGAACGGCATTGTCAGACCAAACCCAGGAAGGCTGGCTCCGCCCTGCTGCCGCCTTGGCTTTCGGGAAGCAGCTATCGGCTTTATTTATCTGGATGCCCGCCTGGGACAATAAATACCGCCGTTATCAAATGTTAGTCGCGCGCAGTTTTACGATGTATCGTCTGAATGTTCCCGTAAATACTTGTTAGGGATAAATATTCACACAACGTCAGCAACGTTACGTCATTTTGTCGCAGGATTATAGCCACAAAACGGCACAAAATGCGTGAGTCATTGCTGCGCTGGTCAACGGCCCGAGGGTCCGGGGCAAGTTACCGTAATAAGATACTGGCGCTTTCAGGATTGGGCGCAGCGATACCTTTGGTTGTGGCGGCGGCAAGCGGCGCCGGGCCTCTACCGCTCGCCGTCGGGGCCGCCTTCACCGTCGTCTCGCTAGCTTGCCTTTGGCATGTGATTCAGCCGGTTTGCGCTGCGGCGGTTGAGTTGCGCGGATGCGTCGACAGCGACAACAGCGAAGTTGCATCCCGGACCGGGGAGGGCGCGCGCCTCCTGGAAGACGCGAAGTGGGTCACAAGTCAGTTGGCGGCCTTGAGGGACAGGCTGCGCAATCGCCATCCCGTAAGCAAACTGCCGACGCGCGAGCCTTTTTTGGCCGCGGTCGCCGAAGAGATGGCCCGCGGACCACATATGTCGGTGCTGGGAGTCATCCGCTTCAACGACTACGACCGTCTGGCGGCCTTCGAACAGGGTTCTGCAGATGACGCGCTCTCGGAGATCGCCGCACGTCTGCAGACCGCTACCGCCGTGGACAGGCCCCTAGCCCACATTGATCGCGACGCATTCGCCCTCTGGTTTTCGGACGTCGCGGACCCCGGCGCCGCCGCTGATGAACTGCAAGCGATCGCCTATGTGCTGGCGCAAGAAATGAACGTAGGTGAAGTGAAACTCACGCCCGACGTGGGATTGGCTGCGGCGATCCATCCCGATGATGGGCCGGAGCCGCTTACATTGCTTACGCGGGCAATTGCGGCGCTTCCGCCCAAGTCGAGTCACTCGTCAAACGGGCGGGTGACCTTCTTCTCCACGGAATCATCCACCGCGGCCCGGCGCCGCTTCTCGCTGGAGCAGAACCTGCGACAGGCGATCAGCCAGGACCAGTTGTTGCTTCACTTCCAGCCGGTCGTGGATGTCGCAGCAGGTGCTGTGGTCGGCGCGGAGGCTCTGTTGCGTTGGCGTCATCCAGACCGTGGGCTTGTTTCTCCGGCGGAGTTCATTCCCGTGCTTGAAGAGGCGGGCATGATGGACGAGGTGGGTTTGTGGGTGCTGAACACCGCCTGTCGCCAGGCGCGCTCGTGGCAAGATCAAGGGCTGCCCGGCCTGAAAATGGCGGTGAACCTTTCGGCGCGCCAGTTCCATGATCCGAAGCTGAACAACTCGATCATCGGTGCGCTGAAGCACTATGGCCTCGCGCCTGCCCAGCTTGAGCTGGAGCTGACTGAAACCGCCACCATGGAAGATACGGTATTAACCAAGCAGCTATTCGGTGAATTGCGTGACCTGGGAGTGAGTGTCGCAATCGATGATTTCGGCACCGGGTACTCCAGCCTCAGCTATCTGAAGAATCTGCCGTTCAGCAAGCTCAAGATTGACCGGGAGTTCGTCACCGAGGTGCACCAGCGGCGCGACAGCCATGCGATTTGTGCGGCCCTGGTTGAGCTCGCCCGGGGTCTTGAGATTCAAATCCTGGCCGAAGGCGTGGAAACTCAGAACGAGGCCGATACGCTGCGTCATCTCGGCTGCTCCATGTTCCAGGGCTACTTCTTTGCTCGCCCGCTGGCGTCGGAAGACTTTGTCCGCACGGTGACGGATCCGACCTGGCTTTCGGCGATCAGCGCGGCGGCGCCAGCTTCCCTCAATCTGAAACGCAGGCTAAGCGCATGATCACCGGCTTTCAGGTCCCCGGGAAATTGGCGCTCGTCGTGTGGGCCGCGATCGCGCTCAGCGGCTGCGCCCAGACGAGCCGGGTGACCAGTGGGGCGGAGGCAGGGCGTTCTTCGAAGATAACATCCCCCCGCAGCGCGCATCTTCCATCACACGGACAGGCGCGGCCGAGCTCGAAGGCGCGTGTCGATCTGGCCGTTGAGCAACTGCGTAGCGGAAACGCGGCCGCCGCCGCAGTGGAGCTACGCGCCGTGCTCGCCGAACGGCCACGCAATTCTGTGGCGCGTAAGCTCCTGGACCAGATCGACAAGGACCCCGTGGTCCTGCTGGGCGCTCGCAGCTATCCCTACCAGGTCAGGGCTGGAGACAGCGTCTCTGAGTTGGCGGGCCGGTTCCTTGGCGACCCGCTGCTCTTCTATGCTCTTGCGCGCTACAACGGCCTTCGGTCTCCGGAAAGCCTGAGCGCGGGGCAGGTCCTGCGGATTCCGGGGACGCCTAAAGCGAAACCGACAAGGCCAACCGCGCCGACGGTGGTCGCAGGGCCGACGCGCGATCCAGCACGCGCCAACAAGCTGCGGGCCGACGCGCTCGATCAACTGAATGGGGGCACCATCGAGCAGGCGATCAGCCTGCTGCGCCAGGCCCAACAGCTGGATCCTGGTAGCGAAGCCATTCGCCGCGACCTCGACCGCGCGACTCGCCTGCACGCCGCAATACGTCCGTCATAGGTCCGAAGCTCGGTTCTCAGGTCGAAATGTCCCGCTGAAACGAACTAACTGATTGATAGATAATCAATCTTTTCCGGATAAGGTCGTCCAAAGGGTCGAGCGGGATCCACGTGGGGAGCGAACAGCGTGCGAGGCGGCGCAAATTTGGGAATGCCAAGCCCCACCGTGAGAGCAGGCGCCAGCGAAGCTTTCAGTCGCCTTGCTCCTTCACATGGAGTGGTGCGGTGTTGACCCGTTTCGGGCGATTTGAAGTCCAGGCGCACATCGGCGAAGGCGCCATGGCCGACGTCTACCGGGCGTTTGATCCGAGCATCAACCGGGTCGTAGCGATCAAGGTGTTGAAGCGCCAGTTTTGCGAAGACCGCGGATACGTCGCTCGCTTCCTGCGTGAAGCGCGCGCCGCCGGGGCGCTGTCCCATTCGAATATTGTCACCGTCTTCGACGTAGGAGAGGAAGCGGGCCACCCTTACATCGCCATCGAATTACTGGAGGGCGAGTCTCTCGACCAGGTTCTGGCCCGCCGCGGGCGCCTAACGTCGGACGAGGCGATCAACATTGGTCTGCAGCTCGCCGATGCGCTGAATTACGCCCACGGCCTTGGGGTCGTGCACCGAGACATCAAACCTTCGAACGTGATGCTCTCGGGCGAATTGGTGAAAATCCTGGACTTCGGCATCGCCAGGCTCGTGGACGGCGACCCCGAAAACCAGGCGGCGGACGCGTCAATGACCCACGTGGGTCAGGTGCTGGGCACGCCGCGCTACATGAGCCCTGAGCAGGCCCTCGGACGCGAACTCGACGGCCGCAGCGACCTCTTCTCCGTCGGCGTCCTGCTCTACGAACTGATTACCGGTCGTCATGCGTTCACGGGCCCAAACCAAGTGGCGCTCGCTCTAAAGATCACGCAGCAGGATCCGGAGCCCCTGGAGCGTTTCGCACCCCAGACACCGAGAGGCTTGCAGTTCGTAATTGGCAAACTGCTCTCAAAGCGGCCGGAGCGACGCTACGCAGACGGTGGACAGCTCATGGAAGCGCTGCGGCGCGAGAAGATGGTTTCTGTCGCCGTCAGGCAGGAAGCTTATAGCTCTGCGCGCAAGGCTCCACTGCAAGTGCGGCTTGCCATGACCATGGCCGCCGTCACCGCAGCCGCGCTGGTGGTGAGTGTCGGGACAGTTCTTCAGCGCCAGCAGCAAGTGCTGCAGCAGATGGCGCTCACCTCGGGCTCGGCAATTGCGTCCTTCGTCGCGAGCAACGCCGCTCTAAGCGCCGCGGAAAACGCCGCTTTGCCACGAGATCAGCGTGACTGGCTGCCGGTGCGCGCCTTTGTGAAGGCCGCCGCCGCCGATCCGAATATCTTGAACCTTACGGTCGTTGATAGTGACGGTCGGGTGCAGGCCTCTAGCCGCCCAGATGACGTGGGCGACGTCTATGTGCGGTCGAGGGGCGAGCGTGAGATCCAAGGGGACGCGGATTTGACGGTGACCGTCGCGCAGGATTCTGGCGCGTTCCGTTTTGTCCGGCCAATCAGGTACGCAAACCAGAACGTCGGGCAAGTTGAAGTTGAGGTTTCGCAAGTCCAGTTGAAATCTGCGCAATCCACCTCGCGAGCCATGCTCTCCAGTCTGGCCCTGGTCGTCCTCGGGGCGGTCGTCGCAGCGAGCTACCTAATGGCGCGTGCGCTGGCCCTCCCGGTGCGACGCTTGAAGCGCGCCATCAATGACGCCGCCGCTGGCGACTTCGATTTTCGTATATCTCATAGCCGTCGCGATGAGTTCGGCGAATTATTCAACGCATTCAATCAGCTTAACGCCGAAGTCCATGATCGTCTCGAGTTGGCGGAGATGGAACGTCGCGACCGGCCGGTGATCGTAGCTGGCCAGGGACCGACCCTCGTCGTCGATGCGGAGCCCTTGGCCGCCGCGGAACTGGATCGGACGGTCATTGCGACCGGCCGCTAACGCAATCCCTGCTCCGGACCCCACATGTACATTTTGCGCCTCTTTCAGGAATCCGACCCCTTCAACGAAGTCGAGTCCCGCGAGTTATGTGAGGGGGAGCTGACGATCGGCCGCGGCGCCGACGTGGGTTGGACGATTCCCGATCCGCAACGCACGATCTCGCGACGTCACTGCGTCCTGACGATCGAGGGTCCTTTGCTCACGCTGCAAGACGTCAGCGCCAACGGGGTGTTCCTCGGAGTCGAGCGAGTCCGCGCGCCAGCGGACGCGGCGGCGCCCCTTGCTCATGGCGAGATGGTCCGCTTCGGGCGCTTCATGATCGTCGTCGAGGCTGCGTCCCTTGCGTCGAAACCGCATGACCACGCCTTCGACGCGCCGTTCTCTCGTCCCATCCTGGCCGATGTCGAGGTGAACCCGGCTGTCGTGACCGTCCCGACAAACTGGGCGGACACTCCCGCGCCGCGGCTCCTTCCGAGCGATGGATCATTGCTCGACGCGTTTTGCGAAGGGGCGAAGCTCGACGCCTCCCTGTTCGCAGGCGAGGATCCGGCGGTCATCATGCGTCGGCTGGGGGCCACCTACCAGCAGATGGTGCTCGGACTGATTGATCTCATGGGCGAGCGGACCAGCCTGAAGTCGGGGTACCGCATGGACCGCACCCGTGTGGGCGCGCGCGACAACAACCCCTTCAAATGGATGTCCGGACAGAAGCTCGCGGTCGACCTTTTGCGCGCCGGACACAACGGCTTCCTCAGCGGGCCGGAAGCGGTCTCCGCTTCCTTCGCGGACCTGAAGAAGCACCTGCTCTGCATGTTCTGGGGCATGCGTGCGGCCATCCGTGAAACGCTTGACGCCCTCAGCCCGAACGCCGTGGCGGAGGGCCTGAAGGGGCAGGCCTTCATGCTACGGGGCAAGGCTCACGCCCGCTGGGCGGAATACGACAAGCGGCACACAGAGATCCGCCGGGAGGCGACGGACGACCCGAACAGCGCGCTCAACCGCGCCTTCGTCGCGGCCTATCAGGCGCGCCTGGAAGACCTAGACGTGAAATGGGCGCATTCGTGAGATCCTCCGACCTGCACGCGAGGCACGCACATCCGAGGCATCAGTTCAAATCGGTCGCACTGACGCATCCCGGGTTGGTCCGTCAGTCCAACGAGGATCGGGTGCTCGATCGGCAGGAGGCGGGACTTTGGGCGGTCGCGGACGGTATGGGTGGACACCCACAGGGTGACCTAGCGAGCACTTTGATCGTCGAGGCGCTGGGCGGACTGGCCGCGGGCGGGTCGCCCTATGCATATCTGCGGAATGTGCAGGAAGCCCTGCAGAGCGTGAATCGCGCGCTCATCACACGCGCCGCAGCCACCCCTTCCGCCCGAGTGATCGGTTCCACGGTCGTGGTTCTGCTGATCATAGAGGGGTATTACGCTTGCCTTTGGGCGGGAGACAGTCGGGCTTATCGGTGGCGGGCAGGTGAGCTGCAACAGCTCACGCGGGATCACAGTCTCGTTCAGGCGCTCGTAGACGCGGGTTCGTTGAGACAGCAGGAAGCAAGAACTCACCGACAGGCTCATGTCATCACGCGGGCGCTCGGTGAATCCGAACACTTGGTTTTGGATATGCGAAATGGTCCCGTGCTGATCGGTGATCGCTTCCTGTTGTGCTCGGATGGCTTGACCAATCTTGTCGCCAACGACGAAATTGAAGGAAAGCTGCGAGAGGGTGATCCTGTGATCGCGGCGAACCAGCTCATGGCGCTGGCGATGCAGCGCGGCGGCGGCGACAACGTTTCCGTCGTCGTCGTGGACGTCGCCTAGACGGCTAGCCCCCGCTCGACCAAGACCAGCCGGGGTTAACGGGGTGTCATCCCGAGTGGTTTACAGCGTAGACGCGCCAAATAGCTTCCAAGGATCAAAAACAGCCCGTTATCCCAAGCAGATTATCTGACAACGGTCCGTGGAAGACTCAACGTCCACAATCACCACGTGGTCTAAACAGCGGCCGACCTCAGAGTATGGGATGCATCTCGGCGGCCGGCGGGAAGGGCGGCGGCTCAACGGTCGTCGTGTGCGAGACGTGCACCAGCGATCCGCAGGACGGGCAAGCCGCCTCTTCGAGCGTGACGCCTTCGTAGGGCTCCACATGTACGCCGAAGCTGTCCAGCCGGCTTGCCAGGGGCGCGGCGGCGACAAGCCATTCCGCCCCCTGGTGGAACTTGCCGCAATGGGGGCAGGCGCTTGACGTTAGGCCCGCGCGTCCGGCCTTGCCGACCTCCAGCCGGGCCTCGCGCAGGAATTTGCGTCGCGCTTCCGTGCGGGCGACATCAAAGCCAAGGGGCGAGTCGTCCAGGATCGCGCCATAGGCCGAGCAGGCCTGGTGGGTGCTGACGGCGCCCAGCCGCACGTCGCGCACCACCGCGGCGGGGTCACGGTCGAGGGGATCTCCATAACCGCCGCCGCCGGGCTCGCGCATTCTCCAGACGTGGTTCTTCTTCAGGACAGCGCCGGCGACCTTGGTGGGCATCACCACCCCGCCCGGCACGTCTTCGACCCGGGGGATCCGGCCGGCCTCGAACCAGTCGCGGCGCACGTCCATACCCTCGATGCGCTCACAGTTGGTGCCGGCGCCGGGGTATCCGCCCGCCACGCCAAGGGCCGGGATGTGCCCGCAGGCGGAGTTCACCACGCCGGTCAGGGTCTCTGTCCCATAGGGGATCCAGGCGACGTCCACGCCGACGCCGCCCCGCTGACGGCCGGGGCCGCCAGAGTCCACCGCCAGCCGCCGCCACAGGAAGAGCACCGGATGGGATTCCTCGGTGGATTCGATGTCGGCCATGCGGATGCTGACCGCCTGTTGCGGCGCGCTCACGTCCAGGCCGTCCTGGCCGGGGCTGGCCCCGCCGCCGGGGGCCATGCCGCTGGTTTCCGCGAAGACCGTGTACTGGCCGTTGCGGTCAAGACCGGCGAAGGTCGCCATGGTGACGGAGGCCGCGAAGGGCGCATGGGCCCGCTGGAGAACGCCTTCATCCGTGGACGTGCGCATGGCCGCACCCAGCAGACGGACGGCCACGGTGTGCACCTTCATGCCGCCTTCGATGTGGTTCGAGGAGACCGGCGCCGGCGATACCGACGACACCACCGTGCCGGGCTTGGCCTCGATGGATAGGGTCCTGAGGATGCCTTCGTTGAATGGCACGTCATAGAACATCATCCCGACCACCGCGGCCTCGACCATGCCGGCGGTGGAGGACGGCGTGGTGTTGATGAAGCCATCCGTCTGCGGCGCGCCGGTGAATGAGAACGCCAGTTTGTCGGGGCTGACGGTGAGCCTGCCGCGGACAGCATAGAGGTCGTCCACGTGGCCGTTGTGCTCGATCCAGTCGATCTCCTCGTAGGTGGCGGGCGCAAGAGTGGCGAGCCGCGCCTTAGCCGCGCCTTCGGTGCGCGCCAGGATCGCCTGGGCCAGGCGCTCGAACTCGTCGGCGCCGTAGCGCGCGACCAGCTCCTGCATCTGGGCCGCGCCCAAGCGCGTGGCGGTGACCAGGCCATGGATGTCGTTGAGCACCAGGTCGGGCAGCCGGGTGTTGCGGGCGATGATGGCCCGGATCGTCTCGTCCCGCACGCCGGCGCTTAGGTAGCGGACGAAAGGCAGGCGGAAGGATTCGGCGAACACGTCCCGCGCACCCACGCCCCAGCTACCGGGAACGATGCCGCCCACGTCCATCACGTGGGCGTGCATGTAGGTGAAGCCGACGCAGCGCTCGCGGACGAACACCGGGGTGATCACCTGCATGTCGTTGGCGTGCATGGCGCCGCTGTCGAACGGGTCGTTGGCGATGAAGACGTCCCCGTCCACGAAGCCGTTGTGACCGAACTGCTCGAGGAATCGATGCACGCACTGGCCGCCCGCGCCCGCATAGGTGGGGCCGAAGGGGGCGTCGAGGAGCTCGCCCGTGGCGCCGTAGACCATGGCCGCGAAATCGTCGGCCTCGGTGATGATGGTGGAACCGGAGATGCGCTTCACCACCGTCCCCATCTCCTGGGTGATCTGGCGGATGCCCATCCGAACCACTTCTTCAGTGATCAGTTCGCTCGCCTTAGCGTCGGTCATGATTGCGTGGCCTTATCGATGTTGGCGACATTGATGATGATGTTGCCAAGCGTATCCACCGTCAGGGATGCGTCCGGCGGCGCCACGACAGTGGTCTCATGCGACTCGACGATCAACGGGCCGGTGAGGCGGGTGTCGAGGCCCAGATCTTGGCGACGGTAGACCGGCCAGGACGTGCGCTCCATGGTGTAGGGCCAGAACACCTCGCGCCAGGTGCGCGGTTTCGGATCGCCGCCGCCGCGGGCGTTGACGTGGCTGGGCTTGAAGGCGACGTTGGGCACCGACAGGGTGACGCGGACATTGACGATCTCCGGAGCGGCGTTGAGCCAGATGGACTCCGCGCCGAACACCTTGGCGTAGGTGGCCCGGAAGCTCTCGGCGACCTTCTCCTCGAAATCCTCGCCGATGGGGCCGTTCGGCAGCGGCACGGCCAGTTCGGCCGCCTGGCCCACGAAGCGCATGTCGGCTTCCCGCTCGATGATGATGGCGTCCGGCGCGAAGCCCGCTTCCAACACCTCGGCGGTGAGGATGGCTGTCAGTTCGGCGACCTTGTCCCGGACAATGGATGCATCGGACCCCGCCCGCCAGGCGCAGGCCCGCAGGCCGGAGCGACGATAGTCGCTCATGAGGGCCCCGAAGGCCGAGAAGACTGCGCAGTTCTCGGGCGCGACCATCTCCGGCACGGAGGCCGAAACACACACCGGCGCCAGGAACAGACCGCCCGCGCCGCCATAGCAGAACAGTGAGAAATCCCGCGGGTCATAACCCTTCTCGATGGTCACGCGGCGGACGTTGTTGGCCATCTCAACGCAGGCCAGCTTGTAGACGGCGGCCGCCGCCTCGTCGGCGCCGGCCAGGCCCGTGGGCTGGGCCAGCCTGGCCTCAAGCGCCCGGCGAGCGCCTTCCACGTCCAGCTCGAAGCTGCCACCCATGAAGGCGTCGGCGCCCAGCAAGCCCAGGATCAGACAGGCGTCCGTAAGGGTGGGCTCCGTCCCGCCGCGCTGGAAGGCGACCGGGCCCGGCCGGCTGCCGGCGCTCTGCGGGCCGACGCGGATGACGCCGCGGGGATCGATCCAGCCGATGCTGCCGCCCCCGGCGCCGATGGCGACCACGTCCATCAGGCTGAGGCCGGTGAGGTAGCCGGGGCTGGGGTGGCGCGGGGCCGGCACCATGGTGCGGTGGCGAAGCGTGACCTTGCCGTCGAAAATCACCCCGGCGTCGAAGCTGGTGCCGCCCACGTCGGCGGTGATGATGTTCTTGCGACCGCCGAGGGCGCCGAACTTCATCGCCCCGACATAGCCCGCCGCCGGACCGGAATTGATCAGGGTGACGGGATTGCGCTTGATCTCGTCGGGCGTGGCCACGCCGCCGGCGGCATGCACCATGCGCAACTGCCCCTCGAAGCCCGTCCGCCGGAAATAGCCCTGCAGGTCGTCCACATATTTGCGAACTCCCGGGGTGATGAAGGCGTCGATGACGGTGGTGTTGGTCCGTTCATACTCCCGGATGGCGGGAAACACTTCGCTCGACAGGGAGACGGGCAGATCAGGAGCGATCTCGTTCGCCACCTCGCGCACCATCTGCTCGTGGCTCGGATTGACGAAGGACCACAGCAGGCAGACGGCCAGGGCCTCGACCTTGTGGTTGTTCAAGTACCAGTCGAGCGACTTGCGCAATTCCTCGCGGGCCAGGGCGACCACCACCTTGCCCTGGGAATCCACCCGCTCGTCGATCTCATGGATGCGCTCCCTCGGCACGATCTGCGGCAGCGGCAGGAGTTGCAGGGGATCGAGCGTCCCCCACCGGTGGATCCGCGCCATGTAGAGAGTGTCGGCGGCCCCCGCCGTGGTGATCAGGCCGACGGATGGGCCGCGCAGCTCGGCAAGCACGTTGGTTGCGACCGTGGTGCCGTTGATCGCCAGGCGGCACCGCTTCAGGAACTGCTGCTCGGTCAGTCCGAGCTTGGCGGACACCTCCTGCACGGCCTGGCTGATGCACAAGGCATAGTCGTCGTGGGTCGACAACACCTTGGCCGTGGTGGTGCGGCCGGAGTCGTCGATCACCACGGAGTCCAGGAACGTCCCGCCGATGTCCATGGCCAGGACGAAGCCGCTGGCTTCGGCGCCGCTGGAATTCACAGTCAAGTCTCATCTCCGAACGCGTCGCCGGCGGGCGACCAGGTACCACCGCCTCCAGAGAGACGGCCCGTCAGAATTTCGCCCTCAGCATCACGCCGCCATAGCGCTTGTAGTCGCGGGTGAGGTTGGCGGAAACACGGGTCAGGAACCCGTTGGCCGAGAACTTGTAGGCGTAGAACACGTCGTTGGTCAGGTTCTTGCCGTAGATCAGCAACTGCCAGCGGTCGTCCCGGCCGTTCAGGCCGAGGGTGGCGTCGAGCGAGCCGTGGCCGCCTTCGCGCAACAGCGGGTCGTTGGTCAGGCCGAACTGTACGCGGCTCTGATAGGCGTAGGCGACCTTGACGAAGGCGTCGAACGGCATCGAGGGCAGGGCGATGTCGTAGGTCGCCGCCAGGTTGCCACTGAAGCGCGGGGCCTGCTGCGGCCGCGCTCCTGTCAGGTCCTGCGACTGCGTCGCCACGTTGCAGCCCTGAGCGGCGGTCTGGAACGGGAAGCAGGCGTTGATGAAGTCGCGGAATTCGGCATGGGTGTAGGCGAGGCCGCCCTCCAGCCGCAGCTCCCGGCTGGGCCGCGCGGCGACGTCAAGCTCGAGGCCGTAGGACCGCAGGTCGCCCGCGTTGGCGAGCTGGGTGATGCCGCCGGAGTTGGCCACCACCGCCGACTGCTGCACGTCCTTCACCGTCTGGTGGAAGACCGCCACGTTGGCGATCAGCCGGCCGTCGGCCATGGTCGCCTTGGCGCCGGCCTCGAAGGCGCCGGCCTTCTCGGGCTTGAGGAAGGCATTGGCGGCGATCGCCAACCGCGACAGGTCGGCCGCCGGGCCCTTGTAGCCGCGGTTGTACGATACGTAGTAGCTGCGACGGGCGTCCGGGGCGAAGCGCAGGCCGACGCGGCCGGACAGGTTGTTCAGCTTCGTGGTCTTGTCATAGTCGACCACCAGGTCGGGCGGAGTGGTCGGCAGCAGCGTGACCGGATTGTAGAGGTCGTTCGGGCCGCCGAACCAGGTGTCGCGGTGGTAGTCGCTGCGCAGGCGCTCGTGCGAGTAGCGCAGCCCGCCGAACGCGAACACGGTGTCGGTGAACTTGTAGGTGGCGTCGGCGAAGACCGAATAGACGTCGTCCTTGAGCTTCGAGTTCGTCAGGTTGTCGAGGAACCCCGAATTTGCGACCGGGTAGAAGCCCAGGATGTAGGGGACGGTGTTCAGCCGCTTGTTGTCCAAAAGCTGAACGAAGACGCCGCCTACCGCATCGAGGCGATCGGCAGAGTAGTTCAGCCGCAATTCTTCCGATGCGTAGCGTGTGCGGTCCGGCGCACGCGGGATGCCGCCGTTGGGGGTGATGACGTAGGCGATCGGATAGAAGGCCGGGCCGACGAAGCCGACGTTGCGCCAGGCGCCGCGGGGTGTGAAGTCGGCGTCGGTGGTGGAGTCGTTGTCGTACTGCCGCCAGGCGGTCACCGAGTTGAGCGTCAGCGAGTCCGACAGGTCCACCGTCAGGTTGGCCGAAATCCCCTTGCCGCTGGAGCGGCTGTCGCTGGGGGCGTCGGAATTATAGAACGGGTGATCGGGATCGGTGAGGATCGCCCCCATCTGCAGCTGCAGGGCGCCGAGGAAATCCGGCTTGCCGTCTGCGCCCTGGCTCGCGACGAGGCCGATGGAGCCGCCGAGGTTCGAGCGTTGCTTGTAGTAGTCGGCGGAAATCAACAGGTTCACGCTGTCCGACAGATTTAGCGACAGCTTGCCGGCGACGCCCCAGTTCCGCTCCGCGCCGCCGCCGTCGTAGAAGTCGCCGTTGATCTGCGTCGCCTTGTTGTCGAAGAGGTTGTCGCGCACGCGCCGGAAAGCCACCAGGCGCGCCCCCGCCGCCTCGCCGAGCGGTACGTTGACCACGCCCCGGACCAGGAATTCGTCGTCGGTGCTGTAGCCGGCCTCCGCCTGCGCCTCGAAGGCGTCGCCCGGGCGCTTGTTGATGATCTGGATCACCCCGGCGGTGGCGTTCTTGCCGAACAGGGTCCCCTGCGGTCCGCGCAGCACTTCGATGCGTTCGACGTCGGCGAAGTCGCTGACGAACTCGCCCTGCTTCGACAGCGGCACCCCGTCGACCACCACCGCGGTGCTCGGCTGCACCCCGCCTTCCTGGGCGTAGGAGGAGACGCCGCGGATGCTCACGCTGGTCGCCGCGGCGGTGAAACCGGCGGTGAACGTCACCGAGGGCGTCAGCTTGAGCAGGTCCTGCGAGCTGGTGACGACGGACTGCTCCAGCCTGGCGGCGCTCACCGCCTGCACCGAGATCGGCACCTCGGTGAGCGACTGCTCGCGACGCTGGGCTGTGACCACCACCTCGTCGATGGTGGCCGGTTGGGCCGATGGTTGGGCGATTGCTGTGTTCGCGCCACAAATCGCGATGGCGGCTCCCGCCAGCCAGATGTTTCGAGACATAGGCTTTCTCCCCACGGCCTCGAGGTTCGTCCAATCAATTGGTGCGAACAGCGAGACTTGCTTCTCCCGGCCGCCGGCGGTTCCGGCGAACATTCTTTCCCGAGCCGTTGATCTCGATTGATCGTCACGAGCGTCGGTCTAAGCTCGGACTAACTCCGCATGAGCCGGGGCTGTAAGGTGAAAGCCACACCACCTAGGGGAAATGCCCATATGTCGGTGCGCCTGACGGACGACAGTCCCGGAACCCGCGTTGCGGCCCGCCCGCCCTGGGGTCGGAGGTAGCTATGTCGCGCCTGGAGCGGCTCTTGCGGTTTTCGGCGGTGGCCGAGGAACTCTCGTTCAGCCGGGCGGCCCGTCGCCTCAATGTCGACCAACCGTGGCTTTCACGGCAGATCCAGCAGCTTGAAGCCGAACTGGGCTTCGCCCTCTTCCACCGCACGACGCGCAAGGTCGAGCTCACGACCAAGGGCGGCGTGCTCTACGAGCAGGTGCGAGAGATCACGGCGACGGTGGACCGGACCCTAGACACGGTGCGGGCGCTGGGCCGACAGGAGCTCTCCCTAACCCTGGGGGTGCAGCCCTATACCTTCTGGTTGCCGGCCCGGCAGAAGCTGATCGCGCAGTTCGAGAGCGGCCACCCTGGGGTGGCCCTGTCGTTGACGAACAACTACACGCCCCGACTGATTTCCAAGCTGCGCCGCTGGGTGCTGGACCTGGCGCTGATCCCCGGGCCGCTGAGGCCGCTTCCGGACATGGAGGCGCTTTGCATCAGCGAACAGCCCTTGCGTCTCCTGGTGCCCTTGGAGGATCGCCTCGCACGCAAGCCGAGCGTCAGCCTGCAGGATCTCGTGGGCAAGAAGATCGTCACCTTCGACCAAAGGCTGAACGGCTCCATGTACGAGGGGCGCTACGGCGCGATGATCGACGCAGGGGCGATCCCCGTGCTCGGCGCGGAATCCGGTCTTGGTCTCTACCATACGGCCAAGACCAACCGCCTCATCCTGCCGGCGTTCGACTGGCCGCACGCCGACAAGACGCTGCTTCAGGACTTTGTCTCGGTCGCCCTGGAGCCGGGCTTTCCCACCGTCACCCATTGGCTGGTCCGGCGCAGGGAAGAAAACTCACGTCCCGTGGAATGGATGTGGGGGCTGGCTCAGGATCTGAATCGAAAGGTTGATTCGCCCGACAGCCACCGCC
>Ga0207668_10000873_pt1 | contig 18179 bp, 12 predicted proteins | sample KBSS43metaG_FD_184323 | JGI IMG/M metagenome (GOLD analysis project Ga0207668, IMG submission 184323) | Switchgrass rhizosphere microbial communities from Kellogg Biological Station, Michigan, USA - KBS S4-3 metaG (SPAdes) (version 2) | ecosystem: Host-associated > Plants > Roots > Rhizosphere... | reverse complement strand
CGTGCTCGTCGGTAACGGAGGTCGGGATCGGCGAGGGTACCGAACTCGGCGAGATCGCCTCCGCTGCAGAAGGATGGCCCGTTGCCGCCGAGCACGACCTCCGTTACCGACGGGTCGAGCAGCGCGACGGCGAGCGCGTCGAGTAACGCCGCGCGGGCATCGGTGGAGAACGCGTTGTGACGGCTCGGTCGGTTGAACCGCACCGACAACACGTCCCCGGTCCGTTCGGCGACCACCGGATCGGCCAGCGCGGGCGCCGTCGCCGGTCCGCGTTCGGCGAGCCAACGCGCGAACTCGGTTCCGGACTGCAGCGTCGAGTACGCCAGGGACTCCGTCACCACGCCAGGGAACGCGGGGGCATCGACGTCGACTGCGCGCAGCACGTCGTCGCATACCGCGGACGCTTGCGGCCACCGTGCCATTCGGTCGGTGAGCTGGTTCATCACTTCGGCTACCGACGGCACGGTGACGGTGCGGCGGTCGCGAGTGGTCTCCTCGACGAGGGTGAAACTCGCTCGCTGCAGCCAGTATTCGGCCCGGTCTGCGTCGGGATGGCCAACTGCCACGACCACGCCGAGCGGAGGCTCGTGCGGCGGGTCCGCGAGATCGACGACGTACGGGCCCATCGGACTCAGCCGACCGGGGTCGAGTACTTCTCGATCAGGCTCTGCTTGTAGAGCTTGCCGGTGTCGGTGCGGGGCAGTTCGGTCTCGAAGGATATCGACCGCGGACACTTGTAGTGCGCCAACCGATCCCGCAGCCAGCCCGACAGTTCCTCGGCGAAGGCGTCGGTGGCGTCTGCCGGATCGACGGTCTGCACGACGCCCTGGACGCGCTGACCCATCTCGTCGTCGGGGATGCCGAACACCGCGGCGTCCATTACCTTCGGGTGGCTGACGAGCATGTTCTCGGCTTCCTGCGGATAGATGTTGACCCCGCCGGAGATGATCATGTGGTGGCGCCGATCCGTGAGGTAGAGGTAGCCGTCCTCGTCGAGATATCCGATGTCGCCCACCGTCTTCCACCCGTGGGAGTCCCGCGCCGACGCGGTCTTGCCCGGGTCGTTGAGGTACTCGAAGTCGAGGCCGCCCTCGAAGTAGATCTCGCCGGCTTGACCTGGCGGCAATTCGTTGCCGTCCTCGTCGAGGATGTGGATGGTGCTCATCATCGACTTGCCCACCGAGCCGGGGTGGGTCAACCAGTCCTCGGCGGTGATCAGCGTCGAACCGATGGCTTCCGAGGAGGCGTAGTACTCGTCGACGATCGGGCCCCACCAGTCGATCATCTGCTTCTTGATCTCCACCGGGCACGGCGCCGCGGCGTGCATGACCCGCTGTAGACTCGACAAGTCGTATGAATTGCGCACGGCTTCAGGAAGTTTCAGCATGCGGGTGAACATCACGGGGACGAACTGGCCGTGCGTGACGCCGTGCCGCTGGATCGCGTCGAGCGCCCCCTCGGCGTCGAACTTCTCCAGCACGACGGTGGTGATGCCAGCGGCCTGGGTCTGCATCGACCACACCGACGGCGCCGTGTGATAGAGCGGCGCGGGGCTGAGATAGACGGCGTCGGGGTGCAACCAGAAGCCCACCAGGGCCGACATCAAGCCCGGCGACTCCGCTGGCGAGACGTGCGGCAGGGGCCGCTTGATGCCCTTCGGTCGACCCGTGGTTCCCGACGAGTACTGAAGGAGATCGCCTTCCCACTCGTCGGCGATGGGCGTATCGGGCTGATCCGCAACACATTCCGGGTAGCGCTGCCAGCCGTCCAAGTCGTCGTCGGCGATCAGCAGCGTGGCGGGCAGCCCGTTGGGTAGGTGTTCGCCGAGGTGCTCGCAGACCTTGCGCAGTGCCGCCGAACCGACGATCGCCGAGGCGCCGCTGTTGTCGATGATGTACGCCGCCTCGGCAGCGGTGAGGTGGGTGTTGATCGGCACGTAGTACAGCCCGCTGCGGCGGGCGGCCCACATCACCGCGTGCATGTGTTCGTTGTTCTCCATGAGGATCGCGACGACGTCGCCCTCCTGCAGGCCATGCGCTCGGAAGTAGTGGGCCAACCGGTTCGCCCGGGCCTCCAGTTCATCGAAGGTGACGACGGTGCCCGCCGGATGCAAGATGATGGCGGGCTTGCCCGTGCCGAGGTGTTCGCGGAGCTGCATGCGATGACTTTACGACGCCCGAACTTGACGGGTGTCAAGTGGGTCGCGCGGGTGGCTCAGGACGCTTGGTCGACATCGGAATTCAAAGCTGAGTAGTCAACTACTCGATCCGTTGAACGGTTCTTCTGCCAGAGTGCCGCAATAGGCACACTGTGGCTGACGTTGATACTGCGGGGAGCGACCGTGCGGAAAGCGTTCATCTCATACGCCCGGGCGAACAGGCCAGACGTGGAGCAATTGGTCGAGCACCTCCGTGAACTCGGCTGCGACACGTGGGTGGATTCGTCACTTCATGGCGGCCAGGATTGGTGGCAGGAGATTCTGCGTCGCATTGCCGACTGTGACGTGTTCATCCCGATCATCTCGTACGATGCGTTGAATTCTGTCGCGTGTTCGCGCGAATTCGATTGGGCCGAGGCGCTCGGCAAGCCGGTGCTGCCGGTCGCCATAGAACCGCCGCCGGTTGCGCTTCCAGGGCGGCTTTCGCGCCGCCAGCACATCGATTACTCCAAGCCTGGCGAACGAGATCGGGCAGCACGAAGGCTCGGCGGTGGATTGTTGAGCTTGCCACCTGCGCCGCCGCTCCCCCGGCCAGCCCCTCCGCCTCCTGCCGCACCGTTGTCATATCTCACTGACCTCGTCGACCTGCTGTCGCGTCCGCAGCCCCTCCACCCAGAACAGCAACGGCAGATCCTGGTCAGACTGAGACCGGCGCTCCGATCGCTCGACCCGGAAGAACGACGAGAGGGACGCGCAGTGCTTGACCGGGTCGGCAGTCGCGCCGAGCTGACTTCAGATGTCGAGCGCTCGATCATCGCTCTGAAGAAGCTCAACAACGACGCCACCCCCACGCCACAGCCCCGTCCCCCAGCACCATTGGCGAGGCCCGTGCAGCAATTGGCGCGCCCCGAGACGCCATCCGCCTCAACGCCTTACGCACCATCAACTCGGACCAGCCGGGACAGACGTCCTGACCGGCCGCCCCGTGCGAACGCGTTGGATTCGCGCCTCGGTCTGCCGGCTACGCTCCTGCTTTTCGCCGCCTTCGCCGGTGTCATTCCGCCGATGACCGCGCTCCACAATTACGCCAGCTACCCGTTTGAGGTTTGGTACCTGCAAACGCTATCGCGGGTTCTGCTTGGCATTGCCTTTTGCATCCTGGCTGCAAAGGCGGTGTCGGCGACGAACAATTTGGCGGCGTTCAGCGGTTGGACAATGTTGCTTGTCGTCATCGCATATTCGATCAACGACGTGGTCGTCATCAAACACTTCGCGACGTATGGGGAGTACGGCCCCGACCGCACGCTCCACTACTTCCTCCGCGTGTACGTCGGTCCATCCCTACTCGGTGTGACCGCGCTGCTCGCACTTCTCTTCGGCGCCGCCGTGATGCGAGCCAAACCTGCCGCGTGGGCGTGGGTTTTGACTCTGTGGGGAGTGTGCGGCCTCGTCGAGGCAATTCTGTCCTACGTCGCCAAGGTTGACGGGGGGCAGGCGTCGATCGCAGACAAAGTGCTGATCGTGCAGTGCCTGATCCTGTTCTTGGTGGCCGTGCTGATGTCTCAGGGCGCTCGAACATCGCGCCAACAGACGCAAAGGGCCCTGATCCGTCAGGATTCAGGGCCCTTTGCGTCTGCTCGGCGGAGAAACTAGTCAGCCTCAGCCAGCCGGGTCTTGAGCGCGTCGAACTCGTCCTTGATGCCGGTGGGCAGCTTCTCGCCGACGAACTCGAACCACTCCTCGATCAGCGGCAGTTCCTTGCGCCACTCGTCGGCGTTGACCGCAAGCGCCTCGTCGACGTCGGTCGCCTCGACGTCGAGGCCGGACAGGTCAAGGTCGGCGGCCGTTGGCACAATGCCGATGGGCGTGGTCTTGCCGTCGGCCCGATGCTCGATACGGTCGATCGCCCACTTCAGCACGCGGCTGTTCTCACCGAAGCCCGGCCACAGGAAGCGGCCGTCCTCGCCGCGGCGGAACCAGTTGACGAAGAACACCGCGGGCATCTTGGACTCGTCGGAGTTCTTGCCGAGGTCGATCCAGTGCTGGAAGTAGTCGCCGACGTTGTAGCCGAGGAACGGCAGCATGGCCATCGGGTCGCGGCGCACGGTGCCCACCTTGCCCTCGGCCGCGGCCGTCTGCTCGGAACCCAGTGTGGCGCCGATGAATACGCCGTGCTGCCAGTCGCGAGCCTGCGTGATCAGCGGAACCGTGGTCTTGCGACGCCCACCGAACAGGATCGCCGAGATCGGTACACCCTGCGGGTCGTCCCACTCCGGGGCCAGCGTCGGGCACTGCGAGATCGGGGTGCAGTAACGCGAATTCGGGTGCGCTGCCTTGGTATCCGTCTCGCGCAGCACCCAGTCGTTGCCCTTCCAGTCGATCAGGTGGTCGGGTTCGCCCTCAAGCCCCTCCCACCACACGTCGCCGTCATCGGTCTTGGCGACGTTGGTGAAGACGGTGTTGCCCGCGGCGATGGTCTTCATGGCGTTGGGGTTGGAGTCCCAGTTGGTGCCGGGCGCGACGCCGAAGAAGCCGAACTCCGGGTTGACGGCGTACAGCCGGCCGTCCTTGCCGAACCGCATCCACGCGATGTCGTCGCCGACTGTCTCGGCACGCCAGCCCGGGATGGTGGGCTGCAGCATCGCGAGGTTGGTCTTGCCGCAGGCCGACGGGAACGCCGCGGCGATGAAATACGCCTTGTTCTCCGGCGAGATGAGCTTGAGGATCAGCATGTGCTCGGCGAGCCAGCCCTCGTCGTGCGCCATCGCCGACGCGATCCGCAGCGAGTAGCACTTCTTGCCCAGCAGCGCGTTGCCGCCGTATCCGGACCCGTAGCTCCAAATCTCGCGAGTCTCCGGGAAGTGGGTGATGTACTTCGTGTCGTTGCACGGCCACGGCACGTCCTTCTGGCCGGGCTCCAGCGGTGCACCGATCGAATGCAGGGCCTTGACGAAGAAGCCGTCGTCACCGATCTTGTCCAGCGCGGCCTTGCCCATCCGCGTCATCGTGCGCATCGAGACGACCACGTACTCGGAGTCGGTGATCTCGACGCCGAGCTTCGGATCGTCGGCATCGAGCGGGCCCATGCAGAACGGCACGACCCACATCGTCCGGCCCCGCATCGAGCCGCGGTACAGGTCCCTCATGATGGTCCGCATCTCGGCGGGGTCCATCCAATTGTTCGTGGGACCGGCGTCGATCTCACGCTCGGAACAGATGTAGGTGCGCGACTCCACGCGGGCCACGTCCGACGGATCGGACAGTGCGAGATACGAATTCGGCTGCTTCTTCGGGTTCAATTTCTGGAAGGTGCCCGCCTCGACGAGCTGCGCGGCCAACCGTTCGTACTCCTCTTCGGAGCCGTCGGCGAACATGACCCGGTCGGGCTGCGTGAGCTCGGCGATCTCACGGATCCAAGCAAGCAATCCCTCGTGCTTGGTCGGTGCGTTGTCCAAACCCGGAATGGTCGCTGCGGTCATGTGAAACTCCTGCTTGCGGTCGCGGTGGTCCTTAAATGAAGGTTAACGTGGGTGACATACCCGCGGTAAATCGGGAGTATGTCCGATCCCTCACAGGAACGATTCAGATACGCAAAAGTTGGACCGCATTTTCCGCAATTGAACGCTGCGGACTCACCGTGGCTCACCGCCGCGTTTCCTGGTCCCGGGTCAACCTACGGATTTCGTCGTCGATACCCCTGATGCGTTCCGCCGTCGCACCGCTTCGGGCTTCGTCGCGGGCTCCGAGTTCCGTCGCGAACCCGACTTCGGCCGCCAGCAGGGCGCCGGCGATGACGTCCTCGGCCTGCCAACGCAGCGCCGCGACGGCCTCGGTCACCCATCTGTCGAGCGCGGCCCGGTGCGCCAGCAGCGCCCGCGCCATCACCAGCCACGCCGTCAACGCGCACCCCGCGAGCCCGCCGACCGCGAGCGCCGCAACGGTGAGCCCCGGTGCGAGCCCGGTCATCACGCGGCTGACCGCCATCGCGACGCCCAACCCGAACCCCGCGCCCAGCGCGACGGTCAGCCGACTCTCCACGCCGGGCGTCGTGACGGGTAGCCCTGGCAGCTCCGGTGCGACGATCGGTGCTGGCCCAGCGGGAGCGGCCACCCCGAGCTCGGCGGCCAGCTTGGTCAACCCCGCGCCGATCCGCCCGTCGAGCTCGGCCAGCACCTCTTGCGCCTCAGCGGTGAGCGCCTCCTCGACGTCGCGGGCTCGGCCGCGCGGCACCTCGGCGGCCGCCGCACGGAACTCGCCGCGCAGCTCGGCGCAGCGCTGCCGGACGAACCGACCGAGCCGAAGGCGCTCCTGGTGCAGTCCCGCGCGCAGCGTCATCGCACGCTCGGTGCGCGCCGAGCGGCGCTCGCGAACGAGCGCGGTGCGGCATACGCGCAACCGTCGCACCCGGGCCAGTCGTTCGGGTGACTCGTCGAGAACTTCGCGCAGCGCCACGACGAGCGCGTCCACGTTCGCGTCGCCGACGTCCGGGGCCGCCGCGACGCCCAGCCACGGAATGCCCCGGTACCGCGGGGACCGCGTCGCGAGGATGGCGCGGTCGGCGGCGAGCACGTCGCGCCACCCGCGGTGCGCGTCGATCTTGGCGACCACTCCGACCACCGCGTCAGCCTCCAGGGTCACCACATCGATTGCAGTGCAATCGGATTCGACCAACGGTGCGACGGCCGACGCCACCACGACCACCACCGCTGGGCGTTCGCCCGCAAGCGCGTCACCTTCGATGACGGCGTGCTCCGGCATCCGCTCGCGCAGCGCGGCGGCCACGCTGGTGGCTCCCGAGCGCCGGGCGCCCGCCACCAACACCACCCGTGACGACGTCATCGGCCGGACTCCCGATCCAGCAGCCGCAACGAACCCCTGGTGATGTCGGCGGCGCAGGCCCGGTGCAGGGCGTCGATGGGGCCACGGGCATACCGGCTCCACTGCACGGCGCGGCGAGCGTGCGCACCCGCGTCATCACCGCGGTCGACCGTCAACCCGGCCGCCTCCACGACGTCGACGGCGGCCGTCATCACCGCCATCGCCAGCGCGTCGGAGCGTAGGAACTCGCCGAGCCGGTCATCACCCAATCGCGCATGCAGACAACGTGATTCGGCCAGCGCACGCTGAACCCGGCGATACCCGACCGGCGCGGCGACACGATGCAGTCCGGCGAGCACGCCGTCGACGTTGCTCAGCTCGTGCAGACGTGTGACCACCTCGGCCGGGGCCGCCCCGTCTGCGAGCGCCAGCAGTGCGTGGGCGACGCCGAAACGATCGAGCCGGTCGAGCAGCCGCGCCCGCACGGCGCGAGCGAGCGGATGGTCGGCGGTCACGAACGCGTCCACGGAGCCGAGCTCCGCGGGCACCGCCACCAGGGTGCGCAGCGCGCCGAGCAGTTCGTCGTCGAGCTCGGCGACCGTCGCCAGTAGGCCAACCATCACCACGACGTCGATGCCCGTCGCCGCGGCGACCTCCGCAGCGCAGCGCGACGCCGCCGCCAACGGGCCGTCGCGCGTAGCCCCGAACACGTCGGCCTTGGTGAGCACCATCACCGTCGACCCGGGATCCGACCCCAGCAGCGCCTCGTCCTCCGGTTTGAACGCTTCGGCGATCACGACCACCCGGACGTCCGGCTCCGTAGCCACCACCCGGACGCCGTGCAGCCGCAGCGCCGCCTCGACGGTGCGCCGACCCACCCCGCGTCGACCGACCACGGCAACGCCGAGCGGGCGGCTCATCCGAGCGACCAGCGGCGCCAAGTGTGCACCGGGCACCGTTTCAGCGAACCGCGTCAACTCCGCGGTGAACGACCGCGGGCCTTCGCCCCATCCGCTCGGCATCACAGCTGCCACCCCCCAAGCACGCTGAAGCCATCGTCGCACCGCCCGGCACCCACTCAGAGCGGCGGTTTTCGAGCCCGCGAACGCGCCGATGAAAAAGGCAACCATTGGGTATCAATCTTCGCCACGATGCGGGCACATAGAGCTGTATGCGCGACGATGGACGGATGCATGCGCAGCGCGAGGAGACACCTGTGCCCGCGCATCCCTACCCACGTGTCACCAGCTTCCGGACCAGGCACTCCACGCTGTCCAGCGCGCAGCAACAGACCTGGGATCGCCTGTGGCCCGAACTGGGCATGCAAGCCAGGGACGGCGACGGCCAACCCGCGGGTGAGCTCGACACCGCCGCCTGGTTCGGCCGGTCGGCGCCGCTGGTGCTGGAGATCGGGTGCGGCGCCGGAGTGTCGACGCTGGCGATGGCCATCAAAGAACCACATCTCGACGTCATCGCCGTCGAGGTTTATCGCCGTGGGCTGGGCCAACTGCTCAGCGGCATCGACCGCGAGGGCCTGACCAACGTCCGGCTGATCAGGGGCGACGGCGTCGACGTCCTCGAGCACCTGCTGACCGCCGACTCGCTGACCGGCGTGCGCGTGTTCTTCCCCGATCCGTGGCCAAAGGCGCGCCACCACAAGCGCAGGCTGTTGCAACCGTCGACCGTCGCGTTGATCGCCGACCGACTGCGCCCAGGCGGCGTCCTGCACGCCGCCACCGATCACGCCGGGTACGCCGAACAGATCGCCGAGGTCGGAGACGCCGAGCCGCGGCTGTCGCGAGTCGCCCCCGACGCCGAGCTGCCCATGTCCGTGCAGCGGCCCACCACCAACTTCGAGGCGAAGGCGCACCGTGCCGGCAGCGCCGTCACCGAGTTCCTGTGGACGAAGACCACCCCAGCTGCGAGAGGGATTCGCTCATGAGCGTCACCGAGGAGATCGCGGACTTACATGACCCGCCTGACCCCGCGCCTGCGACCGCCACGCCGCAGCGGGTGCTGCTGGTGTGGGACGCACCCAACCTCGACATGGGCCTTGGCTCGATCCTCGGCGGCCGCCCCACCGCAGCGCACCGCCCCCGCTTCGACGCGCTAGGCCGCTGGCTGCTGGCCCGCACCGCCGAACTGGCCGATCAGCGCACCGACGACGAGTCGCAGGTCGCGCTCGAGCCGGAGGCCACCGTCTTCACCAACATCGCCCCAGGTAGCGCCGACGTCGTGCGTCCATGGGTCGAGGCGCTGCGGAACGTCGGATTCGCGGTCTTCGCCAAACCCAAGATCGACGAAGACAGCGACGTCGATAGCGACATGCTGGCCCACATCGCGCTGCGCCGTTCCGAAGGCCTGGCCAGCGTGATCGTCGCCTCGGCCGACGGTCAGGCGTTCAGGTTGCCGCTCGAGGACATCGCCCGCGATGGCATCGAAGTACAGGTGCTCGGATTTCGCGAACATGCGAGTTGGGCGCTAGCGTCGGATACCTTGGAGTTCGTCGACCTGGAGGACATCCCTGGCGTCTTCCGGGAGCCGCTACCGCGAATCGGACTGGATTCGCTTCCCGAGCAGGGGGCCTGGCTGCAGCCCTTCCGGCCGCTGTCGGCGCTACTGGCCTCGCGTGTGTGAATGAGTGAAGCCATGGGCACCGGACCGAAAAGAGACTTGAAGAAGATCGTGAGGAGCTGAACGTGTTCGCCTGGTGGGGTCGAACGGTGTACCGATTCCGATACATGGTTATCGGCGTCATGGTCGCACTGTGCCTTGGTGGCGGCGTGTACGGGATGAGCCTCGGCGAGCACGTCACGCAGAGCGGCTTCTATGACGAGGGCAGCCAGTCGGTCGCCGCGTCGCTGGCCGCCGACAAGGCCTACGGGCGCGACCGAACGAGCCACGTCGTGGCTATCCTCACGCCGCCCGACGGTAAGAAGGTCGACGACCCCGAATGGATGAAGTCGACGGTCGCCGAACTCGACAAGCTGGTCGCCGACCATCCTGACCAGATCGAGGCGTGGGTGGGATGGCTGAAGGCGCCCACCACCACGCTCGCCACGGTGCAGCAGATGAAGACGGAGGACCTGTCGAAGACATTCGTCAGCATCCCGCTCAAGGGCGACGACGACGACACGATCCTCAAGAACTACCAGACGATCGAACCCGATCTGCAGCAGGTCAACGGCGGCAACATCCAGCTCGCCGGGCTCAACCCGCTGGCCAGCTCGCTCACCGGCACCATCGGCGAGGACCAGAAACGCGCCGAGGTGGCTGCCATCCCCCTCGTCTGCGTCGTGCTGTTCTTCGTGTTCGGCGGCGTGATCGCGGCGGCCCTGCCTGGCGTCATCGGCGGCCTGACCATCGCCGGAGCGCTCGGCCTCATGCGACTGGCCGCCGAGTTCATGCCCGTGCACTTCTTCGCTCAGCCCGTCGTCACGCTGATGGGCTTGGGTATCGCGATCGACTACGGGCTGTTCATGGTCAGCCGCTTCCGTGAGGAGATCGCCGAAGGCTACGACACCGAGGCCGCCGTCCGGCGCGCCGTCATGACGTCGGGCCGCACGATCATGTTCTCCGCCGTCATCCTGGTGGCCTCCTCGGTACCGCTGCTGCTGTTCCCGCAGGGCTTCCTGAAGTCGATCACCTACGCGATCATCGGCTCCGTCATGCTCGCGGCGATCCTGTCCATCACCGTGCTACCCGCCGCGCTCGGCATCCTGGGCACCAGGGTCGACGCGCTCGGTGTGCGGTGGCTGCTGAAGTTCATCGAGGCACCCTCGGTGGTGTCGGATGCGAACAACCCGCGCACCAACACGTACGCGATCGCCTCGATCCCCACCGGCCTGCTGCTTCCGCCGGTAGGTCTTTGGCTAGGCCACCGGGCGCGCAAGCAGATCAGGGAGACCGGCGAACAGGGCGCACAGTACGCGTTCATCGGCCTGACGCTGGCGTACCTCACGCTGCTCGGCGGCCTTCTCTACACCGTGTTCGCGCTGAAGGACACCGTCGGCACCGCGCTGTACTGGGTCATGTTCGGCGTCGTCATCTTCGTCGGCGTCATCGTGGTCGGTCTCGCACTAGCGCGCTACGTCCCGCTCGCCCGCACCCCGATCGTCTGGTGGGTGAACTGGCTCGCCGAGAAGACGCAGAAGACCAAGACGCGCGCAGAGGTCGAGAAGGGCTTCTGGGGCAAGCTAGTCAACGTCGTGATGAAGCGGCCGGTGGCGTTCGCCGCCCCCATCGTGATCGGCATGATCATCCTGATCATCCCGCTGGGACAGCTCGCGCTCGGCGGCATCAGCGAGAAGTACCTGCCGCCGGACAATCCGGTGCGCGTCGCGCAGGAGGACTTCGACAGGACCTTCCCGACTTTCCGCACCGAGCCCCTGACGCTGGTCATCAAGAACACCGACGGCCAGCCGGTCAGCGACCAGCAGGTCGCCGAGATCCGCAACAAGGCCATGGCCATCTCCGGCTTCATCGAGCCCGACGGTGACGCCTCGAAGATGTGGCAGCCGCGCGGCGGCACCTCGCAGGACCCGTCGGTCCGGGTGATTCAGAACGGTCTCGAGAACCGCGGCGACGCCGCGAAGAAGGTCGGGGAGTTGCGCGCGATCTCGGCGCCGCGCGGTCTGGACATCATGGTGGGCGGCACGCCCGCGTTGGAACAGGACAGCATCCACAGCCTGTTCGCGAAGCTGCCGCTGATGGTGGTGCTGCTGATCATCACCACGACGATCCTGATGTTCCTGGCGTTCGGATCGTTGGTGTTGCCCATCAAGGCCGCGTTGATGAGTGCGCTCACGCTCGGTTCGACGATGGGCATCCTCACGTGGATGTTCGTCGACGGTCACGGCTCGGGCTTGATGAACTACACACCGCAGCCGCTGATGGCGCCGATGATCGGCCTGATCATCGCGGTCATCTGGGGTTTGTCCACCGACTACGAGGTGTTCCTGGTGTCCCGCATGGTCGAGGCCAGGGAGCGCGGAATGTCCACCGCGGAGGCCATCCGAATCGGCACCGCCACCACTGGCCGGCTGATCACGGGCGCCGCCCTGATCCTGGCGGTCGTCGCCGGTGCGTTCGTGTTCTCGGACCTGGTGATGATGAAGTACCTGGCCTTCGGCTTGCTGCTTGCGCTACTGCTGGACGCCACGATCATCCGGATGTTCCTGGTGCCCGCGATCATGAAGATGCTTGGTGACGACTGCTGGTGGGCACCGCGCTGGATGAAGCGGATCCAGGAGCGGCTAGGACTCGGAGAGACCGAGCTACCCGACGAACGCAAGCGGCCCACCGTCCGCGAGCCGGAGGAAGCGCTGGTCGGGGCCGGAGCCCTGGCTCTGCCGCCCGGCCGACCGCGACCGCCTCACGATCCGGGACATCCCGAAGGTGGCCTGCGCCCAGGCGTCCCGGGGCGACCAGGACCCGTGTCCGTGCCGCCGCGAGCGAATCCGCCGTCAGCCGCCAGCACCACGCGCATCCCGGCGCAAGCGCCCCCTGCGCCAGCCGCGGAGCCTCCGACCACGCGGTTCGCCGCACCCAAGGCGTCCGGCGGGCAGGAGCGAAGCGACCGGGGAATCAGCACGGCCGCGCCACGAAGCGCCACGAAGCGGCCACCCGCAGCTCCCGCGCGGGGCTCCAGCGCGACGGGTAACCGCGAGATCGAATCGTGGCTCGGTGACCTACGCGCCGGCGGTCCGGGTGCGACGCCACCTCAGCCGAGCGAGCCTCCGACGCGGGCGATGCCCGAGCAGCGGCCCCGGGCGCCGAAGCCTGCCCCGAGCGGGAACGAGCCGACGACCGCCATCCCGGCTCAGCGCCCCGACGCGGACGCCACCGAGAAGCTCGAAGCCCAGGACGACCAACCGAAGCGACGGGGCGGTGGCGGCGTCAGTGCTGCGGATCTGCTGCGTCGAGAGGGCCGGCTTTAGGCTCGACGTCGTCTGGTTCGGCCTTGATCGGCGGACCCACTTGGGCCTCCAACGCCTGCTCCTCCGCGGCCGGGTCCTGCGCCAGTAGCACCCGTACCGAGCTGTTGATGAACGCGACGATGGGCACCGCCAGCAGGGCTCCGATGATTCCGGCGAGTACGCCGCCCCCAGCGATCGCCAGCACCACGGCCAGCGGGTGCACCGACACCGCACGACCCATGACCAGCGGCTGCAGTATGTGCGACTCGAGTTGTTGCACCGCGATGATCAGCCCCAACGTGATCAACGCGAACACCCAGCCCTTGGCGATGAGCGCGACGATCACGGCCAGCCCACCGGCGATCACCGCACCGATGAGCGGAATGAAGGCGCCAAGGAACACTAGTGAGGCCAGCGGCAGCGCGAGGGGGATGCCCATGATCGCCAGGCCGGTGCCGATGCCGACGGCATCGACAAGGGCGACGAGGAACGTCGCGCGGACATAGCCGATCAGAGACGCGAACCCGGCACGCCCCGCATCGCGGACGCGTTCCCGGACGGTGATCGGGAAGAGCTGCGTGGTGAACGCATAGATGTTGCGACCGCCGTGCAGCAGGAAGATCAGCGTGAAGAACATGAGCAACGCGCCGGTGATGATCTCGGTGATGGTGCCCGCCGTCGTGAACACGCCGGTGGTGAGCTTGGCCTGGTTGCTCTGCAGCGCGTCGATCACCCCGGTGGTGAACTTGTCGATCTGCTCGGCGCTGAAGTGCGAGAAGACGCCGGTGGTCAGCCACTCCTTGACGCCGGTGATGCTCTTGGTCACCTGCTCGACCAAAGCCGGTGCGCCCTCGATGAATTGACTGATGACGAACGTCAGGATGCCGCCGACGACGACGAAGCCGGACAGGATCACGATCGCCACGGCCGCACCGCGCGGCAAGCCGCGCCTGTCCAGCCAGTCGACGACGGGTACCAGCATCGCGGTCACCATGGTCGCCAGCGCGAACGGCACCACTATGAACTCGAGATGCTTGACCACCCACAGCAAAGCCAACAGCCCCGCGAGGATGACGAGCAGCCGCCACGACCAGGCCGCCGCCTTTCGGACCAACGGTTGAACCGACGCGTCGGCAACTGAGTCAACGGACGAACCCCATGGCATGTCGGTACTGTAACGGCACCGGTGCGCCCTACCCTGGAGGTCGTGTCTCAGGACGGCTCGGAGCTGGGGGTCCCCCCGCTTACCGGGGAGGGCGAAGCGACCCGGGAAGCGTCGTCGCCCAGCCGCCCGCGTGGCAAATACTGGTGGCTGCGCTGGGTGGTCATCGGCGTCGCCGTCACCGTGTTGGCGGTCGAAGTCGTGCTGGTGTGGGACCAACTGTCGAAGGCCTGGAAGACCCTGCTCTCGGCGAACTGGTGGTGGGTGCTCGCCGCGGCGGTGGCGGCGCTCGCCTCGATGCACAGCTTCGCCCAGATTCAGCGCACCCTGCTGAAGTCCGCGGGCGTGCACGTCAAGCAGTGGCGTTCGGAGGCGGCGTTCTACGCGGGCAATGCGTTGTCGACGACCATGCCGGGCGGGCCGGTGCTGTCCGCGACGTTCGTCTATCGGCAGCAACGCCTTTGGGGCGCCTCGCCGGTGGTGGCCTCCTGGCAGCTGGTCATGTCGGGGGTGCTGCAAGTCGTCGGCTTGGCGTTGCTGGGCCTGGCGGGCGCCTTCATGCTGGGCGCCAGCAGAAACCCCCTTTCGCTGATCTTCACGCTCGGTGGGTTCGTCGCCCTGCTCCTGCTCGCCCAGACCGTGGCCAAGAACCCGCAGCAGATCGACGGCATCGGCGTGCGCATCCTGTCGTGGATCAACTCGGTGCGCGGAAAACCCGCCGATACCGGGCTGGAGAAGTGGCGTGAGATGCTCCGGCAGCTGGAGTCGGTCAGTCTCAGCCGACGCACGCTCTCGACCGCGTTCAGCTGGTCGTTGTTCAACTGGATCGCCGACGTAGCGTGCCTCGCGTTCGCCGCATACGCGGCGGGGGGGCGCCCGTCACTGGCCGCGTTGACGGTCGCTTACGCGGCGGCGCGAGCCGTCGGGTCGATCCCGCTGATGCCCGGCGGGCTGCTGGTCGTGGAGGCGGTGCTGGTACCCGGTTTGGTGTCCAGCGGAATGACGTTGGCGTCGGCGATCTCCACGATGCTGATCTACCGGATGGTGAGCTGGATCTTCATCTCCGCAATCGGATGGGTGGTGTTCTTCTTCGTGTTCCGCACGGAGAAGGACATCGATCCCGACGCGACGCTCGCCGAGCCGCCGGACGAGCCCGACACCCCCGAGCCCAAATCCTAGGAGCTGCATGAAACCCGTTGTGCGAACAGCGATTGCGGTTGCCGGCGTCGCCGCACTGTGCGCGGGCTGCGCTAGCTCCACTACGGATACGGCCACGTCGTCGAGTTCGGCCGCGCCGACCACCACCACCGCCACGGCCGAGGTGGGGGCAGCCACCCCAGTGCTGGCGAGCGTCGTCGCGGCACCGGTGCCCGTGGCCGCGACGGACGGAAAGGTCCATCTGGCATACGAGTTGCAGCTCGTCAACGCGATGGGCTTCGACGTCACGCTGACGTCCCTGGCGGTCAAGGCCGGCGATCAGTCGCTGCTGACGCTCACCGGTGACCAGTTGGCCTACTGGACGCGTGCGCTGGGTGCCGGTCAGACGCCGACCACCAAACTCGGTCCGGGCCAAAGCGGAATCGTCTGGCTCGACGTGGCAGTGGATGGCAGTACGCCGGTGCCGACGGAGTTGACGCACACGCTCGACGTCACGCTCGCCAAACCGATGCCGCCGCTGCTGCCCGCCACGATGACCGAGGACGTCGCGCACGTGACGGTGTCCGACCATCGGCCCGCCGTCATCTCCCCGCCACTGGACGGGCCAATGTGGTTGGACGGCAACAGCTGTTGCGACATGACCGCGCACCGGATGGCGATGAACCCGCTCAACGGGCAGCTGTGGGCCGCCGAACGCTTCGCCATCGACTACCTCCAGCTCAGCCCCGACGGCACCGTCTTCAAGGGTGACCGGTCAAGACCCGAGAGCTACCCGTACTTCGGTGCGAACATTCATGCGGTAGCCGATGGGCCCGTCGTCGGCGTGATGGACGGGTTGCCCGAACAGGTCGCGGGGCAGAGTCCGACCGGGCTGCCCTTGGACCAGTACGGCGGCAACCACGTCGTGCAAGACATCGGCGACGGCAACTACGCCTTCTACGCGCACCTGAAGACGGGCAGCGTCAAGGTGAAACCGGGTGACCAGCTGACGTCGGGACAAGTCATCGCCAACCTGGGCAACACGGGCAACACCGATGCCCCACATCTGCACTTCCACGTGATGAGCACACCGGACCCGTTGCGGTCCAACGGCTTACCCTTCGTGTTCGCGTCTTTCGAGTTGGATGGCATGATGGCGTCGATGGACGGTCTCGACTCACTGCTGCAGGGTCAGCCCGCACCGATGAAACCTGGCTTCACCCCCCGGGACGAAACCGAAACCAGCCCACTGACACTCGACGTCATGACCTATGGCAATGGCTAGCGGCACGCGCGTGCGGCCGGTGGCGGCCGCCTTGGCCGCCGACGTGTTGTGCGTGTTGGTGTTCTGTGCGATCGGCCGGCGCAGTCACGCCGAGGGCGTGACGCTGGCCGGTGTCGCGGAGACCGCGTGGCCGTTCCTGACGGGCACGGCGGCCGGATGGCTGGCGGCCCGCGCATGGCGAAGCCCGACGTCCGTGACGCCCACCGGCCTGGTCGTGTGGCTGTGCACCGTCGTCGTCGGCATGCTCATCCGCAAGGCGACGTCGCAGGGCACCGCGCTCAGCTTCGTGGTGGTCGCTTCGCTGGTGACCGCCATCCTGCTACTCGGCTGGCGCGGCGCCGCAGCGATCCTGAATCGCCGCTGACGGCCGACTCGAAGGCTGAATCTGGGTCCGGCTCAGGAGAAGTCGCGACGGTCAAGGTCGCGCGCAACCCGCCGAGCGGGCTGTCCGACAGCGCAATGCCGCCGCCGTGCAACTCGGCCTGTTGAGCGACCAGCGCAAGTCCAAGCCCCGAGCCGCCAGGCACCGCCGTACTCCCACGGGCGAACCTGCCCATCACCGCCTGGTGCTCGTCGGCTGGCAGCCCGCGCCCGTTGTCGTCGACGACGATCGTGAGCACGTCGGGGCCGCGGCGCTCCGACTCGGGATCCAGCGGACCGGGTGTGCGGTGCGCCGTCAACACGATCCGACTGGCCCCGCCGTGCGTGATCGCGTTGCGGACCAGATTGTCGACGGCCAAACGCAAGCCGCCGGGCCAGCCCTCGATGGTGCCGATGTCCTCGTCGGCCTCCACCACGAGCTCCGCGGTACTGGCCCGCATGTTCTCCCGCGCCACCCGATCGAGCATGTCGGTCACGTCGATCGGCTCGCGGTCCTCCACCTGGGCGAGTTGGCCGGACGCCAGCTGCCCAAGGGCGGTGATGATGGCCTCCACGCGGCGCTGGGCGCGCGCCAGATCGCCAACCACTTCGTCGCGTTCGTCGGCGGGTAGGTCGTGAATGCGCAAGGTGTCGATGTCGGCGCGCATCGCCGTGAGCGGCGTCCGAAGCTCGTGCGCGGCGTTGGCCGCGAAGTCCTGTGCGGCCTGCAGCGAGTTGGTGGTGACCTGCTGCGCCGCGGAAAGCCGGCTAAGCATGCCGACCATCGCGTCGGACAACTCCTCGGCTTCCCTGGCTCCCTTCACCGCGTCCATCTCCGAACTACCCTTGCCCAGTCGCATGGTCTGCTCGGTGAGCTTTCGCAGCGGCCGGATGGCGGGACCCGCCAGCGTCCAGCCGAGGCCGGCGGCGACCAGCACGGTGAACACGCCGACCACGGTGTAGAACGGGATCCTCGTCCGGTTCAGCAGCGCCCCCTCCGCCCGGATGCCGACCGAGACGAGCAGGTTGTCTTGCTGTTCCATGAGGATCGTGCGGACGCGGTAGTCGACGCCGTTGACCATGACGGTGGCGGTGCCGGGCTCCAACCGGGGCAGCTGAAAGCCGCGCTGGAACACCACTTGACCGGTGGTCCGCGTCCGTCCGGTGGTGAGCACCGCGTGGCTGGGGTCAGCGGACTGGTCGGGGTCGAGGCTCGCCTCGACGATCGAGTCGAGCCGTCGGTCGAGTTGCTCCGCATCGTTGTTCAGCAGCACCACCGACGTGAGCACGGTAAACACCGCCACCACAGCCGACGCCGCAACCGCAGAGGCGATGGCCACC
>Ga0207668_10000868_pt1 | contig 18244 bp, 14 predicted proteins | sample KBSS43metaG_FD_184323 | JGI IMG/M metagenome (GOLD analysis project Ga0207668, IMG submission 184323) | Switchgrass rhizosphere microbial communities from Kellogg Biological Station, Michigan, USA - KBS S4-3 metaG (SPAdes) (version 2) | ecosystem: Host-associated > Plants > Roots > Rhizosphere... | reverse complement strand
CACCAGGCCGACCGCCAGCGTGCCGAACAGACCACCGACCAGGTGGACGCCGACGACGTCGAGCGAATCGTCGAAGCCCAGTTTGAACTTCAACCCGACGGCCAATGCACAAAGCACGCCCGCACCAACACCGATGAACAGCGCACCGAAGACGTTCACCGAAGAACACGACGGCGTGATCGCCACCAGGCCCGCCACGATGCCCGACGCCGCACCGAGGGTGGTCGCGTGCCCGTCACGAATCCGTTCAGTCACCAGCCAGCCCAGCATCGCGGCACCCGTGGCGATGGTGGTGGTGATGAACGTGGCGCCCGCAATGCCGTTGGATCCCACCGCCGAACCGGCGTTGAACCCGTACCAGCCAAACCACAGTAGGCCCGCGCCGAGCATGACGAACGGCAGATTGTGTGGCCGCATGGCCGTGCCGGGCCAGCCGATGCGCTTGCCGAGGATGATGGCCAACACCAGGCCCGCGATACCGGCGTTTATGTGCACCGCCGTACCGCCGGCGAAGTCGATAGCCTTGAGCTTGTTCGCAATCCAGCCGCCGTACTCGCCGGTCACACCGTCGAATGCGAAGACCCAGTGCGCAACGGGGAAGTAGACGAACGTCGCCCAAAGTCCGGCGAACACGAGCCAGCCGCTGAACTTCAGCCGGTCGGCGACGGCACCCGAGATCAGGGCGACGGTAATGATGGCGAACATCAACTGGAAGGCCACGAACACGGTCTGAGGGATGGTGCCCGCCAAGGGGATCGCAACCGCCGCGTCCTCAGGCTTGAGCTGCAGGTACGTCCCGCCGATGAGTCCCTTGAGCCCCCAGTACTGGGTGGGATCGCCGAACAGGTTGAACTTGTCGGTGCCAAACGCCAACGAGTAGCCGTAAAGCACCCACAGCACGGTCACCACGCCCATGGCGCTGATGCTCATCATCAGCATGTTGAGCACGCCCTTTGCGCGCACCATGCCGCCGTAGAAGAACGCCAGCCCTGGCGTCATCAGCAGCACTAGCGCAGAGCTCGCCAGCATCCATGCCGTATCCCCGGTGTCGGGGATACCCATCACTGGAAATCCGTCCACTCGCCGATTCCTCCTTCGCCCATGCCAGCGGTAGGCACCGTTGACCTAGGGCAGAACAATGCTGAGTGGTTGTTTCACCGAGGACGCGGTCATGTTTCGCTCGTGTGAACGGATGGAGCGATTTCGTTTCGTGGGCGTTAACCGCCTAGTCGTCGCGGGCGGGCCCGCCAGATGCCGCCTCAGCCAAGCAGCGCGTCGACGAACGCCGCGGGCTCGAATGGAGCCAAGTCGTCCGGCCCCTCGCCGAGTCCGACGAGCTTCACCGGCAGTCCGAGTTCCTGCTGGACACGAAAGACGATCCCGCCCTTGGCGGTTCCGTCGAGCTTGGTCAGCACGACACCCGTGAGCTCGACGACGTCCGCGAACACCCTGGCCTGCGCGAGCCCGTTCTGCCCGATGGTCGCGTCCAGCACCAGCAACACCTCGTCGACCGCGGCGCGTTTGCCCACCACTCGCTTGACCTTGCCCAACTCGTCCATCAGACCCGTCTTGGTGTGCAGCCGGCCCGCCGTGTCGATGACGACGACGTCGGCGCCCGTCGCAATCCCCTTGTCGACGGCGTCGAAGGCGACCGACGCCGGATCGGCGCCCTCGGGGCCACGCACCACGTCCGCGCCGACGCGGGCCGCCCAGCTCTGCAACTGGTCGGCCGCGGCGGCCCGGAACGTGTCGGCCGCCCCGAGCACGACGCGACGGCCATCGGCGACGAGCACGCGAGCCAACTTGCCGACGGTGGTCGTCTTTCCGGTGCCGTTGACCCCGACCACCAGCAGCACCGAGGGCTTGTCGTCATGCGGCAGCGCCTTGATGGAGCGATCGAGGTCGGGCCGCAACTCGGAGATGAGCACGTCGCGCAGCACGGTGCGGGCGTCGACTTCCGTCCGCACGTTGCTGCTAGCCATCCCAGCTCGCAGCGCGGTGATGACCGACTGCGTGACGACGGGGCCGAGGTCGGCGATCAGAAGCGTGTCCTCGATTTCGTCCCACGACTCGTCATCGAGCACACCGCCCCCGAGCAGGCCGAGCACGCTGCGGCCGAGGGTGTTCTGGGACTTCGCCAACCGGCCGCGCAGCCGCTCCAGTCGGCCTTCGGTGGGCGCTATCTCGTCGGGCGCGACGGCCACCGGTTCGGGCTCAGGCAGCTGGACGTCGGCGATCGGGCGTCTCGGCGCATCGCGCGGGATTTCCGCGTCGTCCCCGACGGTCGGCAGTCCGCTGGTGTCGAGCCGCTCCGGGGTTCGGGATTCCTCCTTGGGGAGCGGCGGGGCCGTGGATTGTGTGAAGGTGATGGTCGACGAGGCCGCGTAGCCGCCGGACCGATCGATCGGTGTGGCATTGTCGGGCTGCGACAAGCTGATCTGGCGTCGTCGGTAACGCACCAGGCCGAGGATCAGCGCTGCTACGACCAGAACGGCGATTACCGCGAGTGCGATCCACAATCCTTGCGACACCTGCCCATTGTCTCAGGGCATGGTGAGGTGACACTCCACCCCGTCGGTCCTCGCCCCGTCGTCGAGCAGATGCGGGAGCGCAAACGCCGCCACATCGACGTCTGCCTCGACGACGACGTGGACTTTCAGACCGTCACCACCGGGCTGGAACGCGTGCGGCTGCCGTACAACGCGCTGACGCAGACGAGCCTCGCCGACGTCGACGTCGAGACCACGTTCCTTGGCGCCCGGTTGCGCGCCCCGCTGCTCATCGGCGCGATGACCGGAGGCGCCGAACTGTCGGCCGTCGTCAACCGCAACCTGGCCGCGGCCGCGCAACGGCTCGGCGTCGGCATGATGCTGGGGTCGCAGCGCGTCATGCTCGACGACCCGTCGGCGGCGGCGAGCTTCGACGTGCGCGACGTCGCGCCCGACGTGCTGCTGATCGGCAACGTCGGGCTGGCCCAACTGTCGATGGAATCGCTGCCGGACATCGTCGCGGCGCTGGACCGGGTTGGCGCCAATGCGCTTGCCGTGCACACCAATCCGCTTCAGGAGGCCGTACAGCATGGCGGTGACACCGACTTCAACGGGTCGATCGCCCGGCTGCGCGAGGTCGCCGCGGCCATCGAGTATCCGGTGATGCTGAAGGAGGTCGGGCACGGCATCGGGGCCAGCGCCGCCGCGCACCTGACCGACTGCCCACTTGCCGCGGTCGACGTTGCGGGCGCGGGCGGGACGTCGTGGGCCCGCGTCGAACAGCTCGTCCGCTACGGGCACGTGGTGCATCCCGCGTTGGCCGAGTGGGGCATCCCCACCGCGCAGGCGCTGCGCGAGGTGCGCGCCATGCTGCCCGACGTTCCCGTCGTCGCGTCGGGCGGCATCCGCAGCGGCATGGACGCGGCCAAGGCGCTCGCGCTGGGCGCCGCCGCGGTCGGGGTCGCCCGGCCGCTGCTCGCGCCCGCCATCGAATCGGCTGGAGCCGTTGAGGATTGGTTGGAGCGCTTCATCTTCGAGTTGCGCGTCTGCCTTCACGGCAGCGGGGCCGCCGACCTGGCCGCGCTCCAACGCCTCGGGGTGACCGACGCCGGCTAGGTGGTGCTGGACACCAACTCCTGGCCCCGCATTCGTTGCGAGATCACCGTCGTGATGCCGTCGTCGCGCATCGTCACGCCGTAGAGCGCGTCGGCCACTTCCATCGTGGTCTTCTGGTGCGTGATGACGATGAGCTGAGACCGTTCACGCAGCTGCTCGAAGAGGCTGATGAGCCTGCGCAGGTTGACGTCGTCCAGCGCGGCCTCGACCTCGTCCATCACGTAGAAGGGCGAGGGGCGGGCGCGGAAGATCGCCACCAACATGGCCACCGCCGTCAGCGACTTCTCCCCACCGGACAGCAGCGAGAGCCGCTTGATCTTCTTGCCCGGCGGGCGGGCCTCAACCTCGATGCCCGTCGTCAGCATGTCGTCGGGGTTGGTCAGCAGCAGCCTGCCCTCACCACCGGGGAACAACGTGGCGAACACCTGAGTGAACTCGCGCTCCACGTCGGCGTAGGCCTCGGCGAACACCTGCAGGATGCGGTCATCGACGTCGGCGATGACGTCGAGCAGGTCCTTGCGGGCGGCCTTGACGTCCTCCAGCTGAGTGGACAGGAAGTTGTAGCGCTCCTCCAGGGCGGCGAACTCCTCGAGCGCCAGCGGGTTGACCCGGCCCAGTTCAGCGAGCTCGCGTTCGGCCTTCTTGGCGCGCCGCTCCTGGGTCGGCCGGTCGTAGGCCATCGGCGCTGGCGCGGTGACCTGTTCGCCGCGTTCCTTCGCCTGTTCGTACTCGGCCAGTTCTAGCTCGGTCGGCGGCAACGTGACGTGGGGGCCGTACTCTTCGATCAGATCGGCGGCGGCCATGCCGAACTGCTCGAGCGCGTGCTGTTCGAGCTGCTCGATACGAAGGGCCGCTTGGGCTTTGGCGACCTCGTCGCGATGCAGTGCATCGGTGAGCGCGGCGATTCTTGCGGAGAGCTCCGCGACTTCCTCGCGCACCTTGGCCAGCGCCTCGGTGCGAAGCCGCCGCTCGGCGGCCAGTTCGTCGCGGTTGCGCGACGCCACGGCCACCGTCGCACTCAGCTTGGCCGCGACCAGCCGGCCCGACTCGGCGACCGCCGCCGCGACCGCCGCGGCGAGCTCACGGGCCTCCCGCGCCCGCTGCGCGCGCAGCCTGGCCTCGCGTTCGGCGGCCGCGGATCGGCGCAGCGAATCCGCCCGGCCCCGAACGGCGTTCGCGCGCTCCTCGGCCGTGCGCACCGCCAGTCGCGCCTCCACCTCGGCCGCCCTTGCCGCCTCGGCGGCGGACACCATGTCCTGACGTTCGGCGGGCTCCGCCTCGAATGTTGGGGCCTGCTGCGCGTTGTGCAGCCGGGTCTCGAGCTCGGTCAACTCGTCGACCGTGCCCGCCCGGCTGGTCTCCAGCTCGGCCCGCTGGGACATCAGCCGCTGCCATTCCTCCTCGGCAGCACGGGCGTCCTGGCCGAGTCGGCCCAGCTGCTCGTAGATCGACGAGATCGCGGCGTCGGACTCGTTGAGCGCCGCGAGCGCCTCCTCGGCCGCGTCGTGCCGGGCGGCCTGCTCGGCGAGCGCCCCCGACAGCGCGGCCGTCATCTCGTGGGCCTGCCGTTCGGCGGCCTGCAGTTCCGCGCGTGCCTTCTCGATCTCCGAGGTGATCTCCAACGTGCTCGGCTTGCGGTCGGAGCCACCGTTGATCCAGCCTGCCCCCACCAGGTCCCCGTCGGCGGTGACGGCCTTCAGCTGCCTGCGGCCGGCCACCAAGTCGAGTGCCGCGGCGAGGTCTGCGACGACGACTACTCCAGCGAGCATCGCGCTGAGCGCTCCGCGCAGCCGGTCGGGCGCGTCGACGAGGTCGAGCGCCCACGTCGCGCCCTCGGGCAGCGGATCACGTTGTGCCGCAATGGTCTCTGGCCAGTCGCTGAGCACAATGGCGGCGCGTCCACCATCGGCGGCCTTCAGTGCGGCCACGGCTGACCGGGCGGCGCCGAAGTCGTCGGCGGCCAACGCGTCGGCGGCCGCGCCAAGCACTGCCGCCACGGCGACCTCGTACCCGGGCCGCACCCGGACCAGCCGCGCGACCGAGCCGAACAGCCCCGAGCCGTTGTGGTTCTTCTGCAGCCAGGCCGCGCCGTCGCGCCGGTCCAGCCCGACCGACAGCGCGTCGATGCGGGCCCGCAGGCCAGCCACCTGCCGCTCGGCGCCGCGTTCGCCCGCCTGCAGCTCAGCCACCCGCTCGTCGGCCAACCGCAACGCGGTCACCGAGCGGTCGTGTTGCTCGTCGAGCCCGGCCTCGCCGGCGTCGAGCGCACCCACCCGACCCTGGACCGTCTCGAACTCGGCGTGCGCCTGCTGCGCGCGGGCGGCGGACTCCTCGATGCCGACCGACAACCGCGCCACACTCTCGTCGATCGACTCGACGCGGGTGCGCATGGTGTCGACCTGACCCGACAACCGAGCCAGGCCTTCCCGCCGGTCGGCCTCGGCCCGCACGGCCGCGAGGTGCGCGCGTTCGGATTCGGCGGCCAGCCGGTCGGCCTCGGCCAGCTCGGCGCGCGTCGCCTCGAGGCGGACCCGCGACTCACTGAGCTCCGCCAGCAGGTCGCGCTCGTGCTCGGCGACCTGTTCGGCTTCGGCTTCGAGCTCATCGGGGTCGGGGCCGGAGGACGACGAGTCCACATCGGCGTCGAGCAGCTGGGTTCGTTCGGTGGCGATGCGCACCGTCGCGCTGACCCGCTCAGCCAGCGCGGACAACCGGAACCACGTCTGTTGCGCGGCTTCGGCGCGTCCCGACAAGCCCGACACCGCCGACTCGTGGCTGGTCAGCTCGACGGTGGCTTCATCCTGCCGAGCCGCGAGTTCGTCGTGCTCCCGGCGCAGCGTGTGCTCGGCATGGTTGGTGTCGTTGAACTCCGCCTGCCGGGTCACCAGGTCGTCGGCAGCCAGCCGCAGCCGGGCGTCGCGCAGGTCGGCCTGAATGGTCTGGGCCCGGCGGGCCATCTCGGCTTGGCGACCCAGCGGCTTGAGTTGGCGGCGCAACTCGGTGGTGAGGTCGTTCAGCCGATTGAGGTTGGCCGACATCGAGTCGAGCTTGCGGACCGCCTTTTCCTTGCGCTTGCGATGCTTGAGCACGCCCGCGGCCTCTTCGATGAACGCGCGACGATCCTCCGGGCGGGACTCCAGGATCTCCGAGAGCTTGCCCTGCCCGACGATGACGTGCATCTCACGGCCGATGCCGGAGTCGCTCAACAGTTCCTGGACGTCCATCAAACGGCAACTGCTCCCGTTGATCTCGTACTCACCCGCGCCGTCGCGGAACATCCGCCGGGTGATCGACACCTCGGAGTACTCGATGGGCAGCGCGTTGTCGGAGTTGTCGATGGTCAGCGTCACCTCGGCGCGACCCAGCGGCGCCCGCGACGACGTGCCCGCGAAGATGACGTCCTCCATCTTGCCGCCGCGCAGGGTCTTGGCGCCCTGCTCGCCCATCACCCACGTGAGGGCGTCGACGACGTTGGACTTGCCTGATCCGTTGGGCCCGACCACGCAGGTGATGCCTGGTTCGAAGCGCAGAGTCGTCGGCGAGGCGAAGGACTTGAAGCCCTTCAGCGTCAGACTCTTGAGGTGCACGACGTGCCACACTACCGGCCGGCTCGCTACCTCTCGGCGAACCCGTCCATCGCGTCGCCCGCATCCAACCAGTCGGCGACCACGACGTCGACGTGCCCGGGTGTTCCGCCGCCTTGCAGCAGGTCGAGCAGGCGCTGACACGACGCGCGCGAACCCTGGGCCACGACGTGCACGCGACCGCCCGGCTTGTTCGCGGCGAAGCCGGTCAGGCCGAGCTCGAGTGCCCGCGCTCGCGTCCACCATCGGAAGCCCACGCCCTGCACGTGACCGTGCACCCAGGCCGAGAGCCTGACGTCAGGTTCCACCACTGTCGACCACCTCGAAGGTCACCTCCGTGCCGGACTTCACCGTGCGTCCGACCGTGCACACCTTGTCGATGGACCGGCTGACGATGGTGAGCAGTTTCGTCACCTCGTCCGCCGTCAGCCCAGACAGGTCGACCTCGAGGCGTTCGGAGATGAGCGGGTAGCGCTCCTGTTCCCGGTCGGGGGGACCCGACACCGCGATGGTGGCCTGGTAGTCGTCACCGAGCCGGCTGCGCAGCGGATGGTCACTACTCATTCCGCTGCACGCGGCCAACGCGATCTTCAGCAGCTCCCCCGGCGTGAAGACGCCCTCGACGTCCTCCGAACCCACCAGCACCTCGGCGCCGCGTGAACTGTGGCCGGTGTAGCGGCGCACTCCGGTCCGCTCGACCCATAGCTCCGTCATGGTGTCCCTTCCTGGTTTCGCCGAAACAGCATTCCCTGTCGTTGAGAGCGTCGCTCAACGACAGGGAATTCCATTTCGGCGGCGTTGCGCGGTGTTCCAGTCAATCGCGCGGACGCGGCTGACGCGGTTTCGGTTGACAACGTGGGCAGTAGTACGACGAGCGCGTCATGAACCTGTCCCGACGCATCACCGCGCCGCAGCGCCCGCACGGCAAGCCTTCGCGTCCGTACGCGTCCAGCGAACGGTCGAAGTATCCCGACTCTCCGTTGACATTGACGTAGAGCGAGTCGAAGGAGGTGCCACCCTGACCGAGCGCGTCGGTCATGACCGCCGCGGCGTGGTCGAGCAGCGACGCGAGCTTCGGCGCGGACAGGGTTTCGGCGATCCTTGCCCCGTTGATCTTCGCGCGCCACAGCGACTCGTCCGCGTAGATGTTGCCGATCCCGGAGACCACGGACTGGTCGAGCAACTGACGCTTGATCTCGGAGTGCTTGCGCCGCAGCACCTTCACCACCGCGTCACGGTCGAACCGGGGGTCCAACGGGTCGCGGGCGATGTGCGCGACGGGCGCGGGTACCTCGCTGCCGTCGACCGTGACGAGGTCCGTCAGCATCCACCCGCCGAACGTGCGTTGGTCGACGAAGCTCATCGCGGTGCCGTCGTCGAGCAGCGTCGCGATGCGCAGGTGTTCGGTCTTGGCGACGTCACCGAGCAGCATCTGCCCGCTCATCCCGAGGTGCACCACCAGGGCGTCGCCACTGTCCAGGGTGAGCCACAGGTACTTTCCGCGCCGGCCTGTTCCGGTGATTCGGGTGTCCAGTAGTCGCGCGGTGAGGTCGGCGGCGCCCGCAACGTGCCTGCGCACCGCCCGCGGATGGTGCACGCGCACCGCGGTGATCGTGTGGTCGACGACGTGGCTGGCCAGCCCACGCCGCACCACCTCGACTTCCGGAAGTTCGGGCATCGACCGTCAGGCGTCCGCGTCGGTGGTGGCTGCGAGCGCGGCGTAGGCCGCCGCGGCGGCCTGCTGCTCAGCCTCCTTCTTGGTGCGGCCCTCCCCTGTGCCGTAGTCGACGCCGTTGACGACGGCCCGCGCGGTGAACTGTTTGTCGTGCTCGGGACCCGTCGAGGTGATGGTGTACGACGGCACGCCGATGCGACGCGCGGCGGCGAGTTCTTGCAGGCTGGTCTTCCAATCCAGCCCGGCGCCGAGGCTTGCCGCGGTGTCGAGCAGGTCGCCGAACAGCCGGATGATGACGTCCTGCGCGACTTCGTGACCGTGCTGCACGTAGGTGGCCCCGAGCAGGGATTCGAGTCCGTCGGCCAACAGGTTGGCCTTCTGCGCGCCGCCGCTGGCGACCTCGCCACGGCCCAGCAGCAGGTAGGCCCCCAACCCGTCGTCGACGAGGTCACGCGCAATCTGCGCCAACGCTTGAGTGTTGACGACGGCGGACTTGAGCTTGGCCAACTCGCCCTCGGTGCGGTCGGGGTACTTGGTGAAGATCTCCGCCGTCACCACCAGGCCGAGCACGGCGTCACCAAGGAACTCCAGCCGTTCGTTGGTCGGGAGGCCGCCGTTCTCGTAGGCGTAGCTGCGATGCGTGAGGGCAACGGTCAGCAGCTCGTCCGGCAGGTCCACCCCCAGCGCCTTCAGCAGCGGCGTGCGGTCCACGGTCACGAATGATCACCCGAGCCGTCGGGGGCCGGTTCTTCAGCGACCAGCTTGGACAGTTTGGCCCACCGCGGATCGATGAGGTCGTGGTGGTGGTCGGGCTCCGCGGTGGCGAGGGGAACTCCGCACTCCGGGCACAACCCAGGACAGTCGTCGCGGCACAACGGCGAGAAGGGCAGCGCCAGCCCGACGGCGTCGACGATCGTCTGTTCGAGATCGATCGCGTCGCCCTCACGGTCGGAGAAGACGTGGCCCACCTCGTCTTCCTCGGTGGTGGCCTCCGTGTCGCTGCCCGGGTAGGCGAACAGCTCGGTGATGTCGACGTCGACGTGCCCCGTGAGCGGCGTCAGGCAGCGTGCGCACTCGCCAGCCGTCGGGGCAGACACCGTTCCGGTGACCAGCACGCCCTCCGACACCGCCTCGAGCCGCAGGTCGAGGTCCAGTTGGGCGCCCTGCGCGATGCCGAGGAGCTCGATGCCGATGCGTTGGGGAGCCGGCACCGTCTCGTGCAGGGTGCGCGTGGAACCTGGTCGTCGCCCGAGCCGGGTGATGTCGATGGCGAGGGGCGATCGGGGGCCGCGCGATGCACCGTGGGTCGCCATAGCGGCAATCCTACGACCGGCGCGGAATGCCTCCCGACCAGCGTCAGTGCTGTGCGTAGTCGTGGGTTCCGGCGGCGGTGCGCAGCTGGTGGCGTCCACGGCCGACCGAGCGCAGCGTCCCGTTGAGATAGTCCTCGAACTCGGCGAGCTTGCTGTCGACGTAGATGTCGCATTCACCGCGAAGCCGGTCGGCCTCGGCGTGGGCAGAGTCGATCAGGCGGGTGGCCTCGGCGGTCGCGGTCGCGACGATCTCGGTCTGCGCCACCAGGCGCTGCTGCTCCTTGATGCCTTCCTGAACGGCCTTCTCGTAGGACAGGTTTCCGTTCTCGATGAGCCGGTCGGCCTCGGACTTGGCGCGTCCGACGCTGGCCTCGTACTCGCGCCTGGCGGTGGCGGCGAGCCGCTCGGCCTCGTTGCGGGCCTCACCGACCATCCGCTCGCTGTGCTGACGCGCCTCGGCGACCATCCGGTCGGCCTGGCCCTTGGCGTCGGCCAGGATCCGGTCGGCCTCGGCCCGGGAGTGGTTGACCAGCGAATCCGCCTCCGTGGTGGCAGTCGCCACCATCGAGTCTGCGTGCTCCTTGGCCTCGCGAAGCATGCCGTCGCGGGCGTCGAGCACGTCTTGGGCGTCGTCGAGTTCGCCGGGGATGGCGTCCTTGATGTCGTCGATCAGCTCGAGCACGTCGCCGCGCGGCACCATGCACCCAGCGGTCATCGGTACGCCGCGGGCTTCCTCCACGATGGCGCCGAGCTCGTCGAGCGCCTCAAATACTCGGTACACGGCAATACCCTCCAGGCTTAGTTGACGGTTACTAGTGTGCCTGGTGTTACGCCTGTGACTCGGTTTGCCACGCCGGTGTGTCGCCACCCATCCGCGAACAGACACAAAAGGCCTTCATTCGTGGCGAATGAGGGCCTTTTGTGTCTGTTCGCGGGGTAAGCGCGTCAGCGCGCGAGTTTCTCCGCCAACCGGCGGTTGACGGGTTCGGGCAGCAACTCCGAGACGTCGCCGCCGAGCGCGGCGACTTCCTTGGCCAGCGACGACGACACGAAGGAGTAACGGGGCGTGGTCGCGACGAAGAACGTGTCGACCCCTGCGACGTGCTTGTTCATCTGAGCCATCTGCAGCTCGTATTCGAAGTCCTGGCCAGTACGCAGGCCCTTCACGATGGCGGTGAGCCCCCGCGACTTGACGAAGTCGACGACCAGGCCCGAGCCGGATTCGACCCGCAGATTCGTCAGGTGCTCGCAGGACTCCTCGATCATGGCGATGCGCTCGGTCGGGGTGAACATGCCCTGTTTGTTGGGATTCACCAGCACCGCGACGACGACCTCGTCGAACTGGGCCGAGGCACGCTCGAACACGTCGATGTGGCCGAGAGTCACCGGGTCGAACGATCCAGGGCATACCGCGCCGCTCATGGTGGACGAGGCTACGCGATCGCAAGCAGGGTAAGGCCGAGACGCCTGGAGGATTCGTCGATCGGGGTGCGTTGCGACGAACAGCGCTTACCCGTTGCCTTGGCGACGGTACTGGCCGGGAGGGATTCCGAATTGGCGCTTGAAGGCCTTGGCGAACGCGAACGGCGACGTGTATCCGGCGTAGGTGGCGATGTCGGTCATTGAGTCGCTGGACTGGCTGAGCCGACGGCTTGCCGCGACCATGCGCCACCACGTCAGGTAGGACATCGGCGCGAGTCCGGTGGTTGCAGTGAATCGGCGAGCGAAGGCCGCGCGAGACAGGCCGACGCGCTGACCTAGCGACGCTACCGTCCACGCTTCGGTCGGGTCGTCGTGTATGCAGCGCAACGCCGCGTGGACCGCCGTGTCGTTGATCGCCGCCGCCCATCCACGGGTAGCGCCGTCTTCCTGTTTGGTGTGGATGCAAGTCCGGACGATGTACAGCAACAGCGCATCGAGGAACGCCGTGACGATCGCGTCGGAACCCGGTCGCCGACTCAGCAGCTCCGCGCTCAGTAGCTCGACTGTGGCACGCAGTGATTCATGGTGGCCGACCCGGGCCGGCAGGTGCACCACGTCCGGCAGTTCGGACATCAGTGGATGGACGTGGTTGCGCTCTACACGATAGGCGCCGCACAGCATCACCGTCGCGTCGCGATCGTCATCCGGCGGAGTCTCTGGCCCTTGATCGTCGCCGAATTCCAGCAGCGCTGCCGGCGGGAGGTCGAGCAAGGGAGTGTCCAAGCTGTCGCACAGGCCGTGTCCGCGCCCATTGGGGAGGAATACGACGTCCCCTGCGTGCAGGCGTATGGGTGGCGCGTCGCGGGGAATGAGCCAGCACGAACCCTGTAACACGACGTGAAAGCCGGCACCGTCGGAAGGCAAGACGCGCACACCCCAAGGCGCCACGTTGACCGTTCGCGACGAATGGGGCTGCCCCATCCGCATGGCCGCAATTGCGTCACTGAGCACGTCCACCAGCCGATGTTATCAATCCGCTCGCTACCCGAGACGTACTGACAAAAACGGGAGACTCTCAGGTATGTATCGGATCATGACGTCCCGATACCGTTGGTGTTCATGACAGTTGGGATCACGCTATCGCCGGCGCCCGCCGCCAACGCGGTCGACAGCTACGTCGAGTTGGCGACGTTCGCCGCCGAGGCGGGTGTCGGCACGGTTTGGGTCGCCCAATTCTTCGACGTCGACGCCTTGTCAGTCGCGGCGGTGATCGGGCATCAGGTACCGGACATATCGATCGGCACCGCAGTGGTCCCGACCTATCCGCGCCACCCGCTGGTGGTCGCATCGCAGGCGGCCACGGCGCAGGCCGCCAGCGGCGGACGTTTTCAGCTCGGCATCGGACTGGGTTCGCGGCCACTCGTGGAACAGGCCTACGGCGTCAGCACGGACAGGGCGATTCGGCACCTGCGCGAATACCTGACCGTGTTGCGGACGGTGTTGTCCGCCGGTTCCGTCGACTTTCATGGTGAGACGTTGACCGCCGTGACGCCGATGCCCGTTGCGGTGGCGGGAGCGACGAAGCCGCCGCCCTTGCTCGTGGGGTCGGCAGCGGGAACGCAGGTGCTGCGGGTAGCCGGCGAGCTGGCCGACGGCGTCTTCTCCTTTCTTGCTGGCCCGCAGACCATTGCAGACGTCATTGCGCCCTGTTTGGCCAAGGCATCCAGTGGGGTTGGTCGGGATGACCCACGCATCATCGCCGTCATTCCCGCTGTCGTGACATCCGACGTCGCTGGCGTGAAGGCGACAGCGGCCGAACAACTAGCGTTCTACGACGGCGTTCCGGCAGCGCAGAAATCCGTCGCCAGGGAGGGCATCGAACACGCCCATGAGATGGCGATCATCGGCGACGAGGCGCACGTCTCCTCCGCCATCGACGAATACTTCGACGCAGGAGCCACCGAAGTGTCCATCGCCTACAGTCACATCAGCACTGCAGAGGACCATCGCCGCACGATATCCCTTGCCGGACAACTGAACCAACGCCGAACCGCACTAGCGAAGTGACGTCACCGTCGCTTCCCGGCGAATTCACCGGACACCGTACGGCCGCCCCCGGCGGCGAACTCTTCCTCCAAACCGGTGGTGACGGCGAGGCCGTGGTGCTGCTGCATGGCAACGCGCAAAGCGGTGACATGTGGGGGCCACTCGCCGCCCAGATCTGCGCGTACCGAACCGTGCTGGCGCCCGATCTGCGCGGGATGTGTCGGTCGGCACGCCCGGTCACCGCGTACGACAAGAAGTCTCAAGCCCACGACATTCACGGGATCGTTCGCTCACTCGGGTTCGAGCGGGTATCGCTGGTCGCGCACGACCTCGGGGCGATGGTGGCCTACGCCTATGCCGCGCAGTTCCCCGACGAGGTGCAGAACCTGGTGTTCATGGAGGCCCCGTTGCCCGGCGTCGGACCGTGGGACGACGTGGCGGGCGATGATCGATTGTGGCACTTCAACTTCGGCGGGCCCGACATGGAACGGCTCGTCGCGGGACGCGAGCGCATCTACTTCGACCACTTCTGGCGCTTCTCCGCCCGCCCCGACAAGATCGACGAGGCGACCCGCAACCACTACGCGCAGCAGTATGCGGCGCCAGGGGCGATGGCCGCCAGCTTTGGTCAGTTTGCCGCCTTTCCCCAAGACGCCCAAGACAACTCACTGTTCGCGCAGAGCTTGCTGACGATGCCGGTGCTCGCCGTCGCCGGCGATCGTGCCTTTGGAAGCGTGGTGGCGACAACAGTCAGGGCCGTGGCGCACAACGTCGAAGAAGTCGTCGCCGCCGATACCGGCCACTGGCTCTTGGAGGAGGACCCCGCCACATTGCTACCGCTGATCCTGGACTTCTTGGCAGCCGAATGACACGACTTCGGCGCAGTCGATCCGACGAGACATCGTGATCAGTCGAACTCGCCGAACTCCAGTCGAGTGTCGCCGTAGCGACGTGCCTGCGATGGCGACCAGCCGTCCGGCCAGGCGAGTTCGGGACCCGACGCGGCCCGCTCGATCACCGCGACCGCGCCCGGGGTCACCCAGCGGTCACCGAGTGTGGTCAGCATGGACTCGACCTCGGCGACGGGCACCTCGTAGGGCGGGTCGGCGAAAACGATGTCGGCCGGTGTCGCGGCACCCCCCGCCAGCACTGCCGCGACGCTGCCGCACCGCACCACGGCGCCGGTCAATCCCAGGGACTTCACGTTGTCCCCGATGACGGCGGCCGCACGCCGGTCGGATTCGACGAACAAGGCCGACGCCGCTCCGCGTGAAAGCGCCTCCAGCCCAAGCGCTCCCGATCCGGCGTAGAGGTCGAGTACCGCGAGGCCCGTGAAGTCAACCCTGGCGCTCAGCACGTTGAAGAGCGACTCCCGCACCCGATCAGTCGTTGGCCGGGTTCCGTTGCGTGGCACGGAGATTCGACGACCTCCGAACTGACCACCGATGATGCGGGTCAGCTGATCACCACCAGCAGGTCACCGCCTTCGACCTGAGCGGTGGCCGCGACTGCGACGCGTTCGACGGTGCCCGCCTTGGGTGCGGTGATCGCGGCCTCCATCTTCATGGCCTCGATGCTGGCGATGGTCTGTCCGGCCGACACCTCGTCGCCCGCGGACACGTTGACGGTGACGACGCCCGCGAACGGTGCCGCGACGTGGTTGGGGTTGGCCCGGTCGGCCTTCTCCGCGGCGGGAACGTCGCTCGCGATGGAATGGTCGCGCACCAACACCGGCCGCAGCTGGCCGTTGATGATGCACATCACGGTGCGCATGCCGCGTTCGTCGGCGTCGGAGATGGCCTCGAGGCCGATGATGAGTTCGACGCCGCGGTCGATCTGGATGCGGTGCTCGTCGCCGTGACGCAGGCCGTAGAAGAATTGGTTGCCGGACAGCCGAGACGTGTCGCCGTATGTCTCCCGGTGTGCCTCGAATTCCTTTGTGGGGCCGGGGAACAGCAGCCGGTTCAGTGCGGCCTGACGGCCTCGGCCCGGCTGTGCCAACACCGCCTCGTCCTCGGCGGTGAGCGCCTGGGTCGGCTTCGCCGGTGCCCGCCCGGCCAGCGCCTTGGTTCGCAGCGGTTCGGGCCAGCCACCCGGTGGGTCGCCCAGTTCGCCACGCAGGAACCCGATCACGGAGTCGGGGATGTCGAACTTCTCCGGATCGGCCGCGAACTCGTCAGCAGTAGCGCCTGCGCCCACCAATGCGAGCGCGAGGTCTCCGACGACCTTGCTCGACGGCGTGACCTTCACCAGGTGACCGAGCACTCGGTCGGCCCCCGCATACGCGTTCTCGACGTCCTCGAACCGATTTCCCATGCCCAGCGCGATCGCCTGCTGACGCAGGTTGCTCAGCTGACCACCGGGAATCTCGTGCTCGTAGACCCGACCAGTCGGCGCGGGAAGCCCGGACTCGAAGGGCGCGTACACCTTTCGTAGCGCCTCCCAGTACGGCTCAAGATCGCAGACGGCCCGCAGCGACAGCCCGGTGTCGTACCTGGTGTGCGCGGCGGCGGCCACGATCGAGCTCAAGGCGGGCTGGCTGGTGGTCCCCGCCAGTGGCGCGGCGGCACCGTCGACCGCGCTGGCCCCGGCCTGCCAGGCGGCGGTATAGGTCGCCAGCTGCCCGCCGGGGGTGTCGTGAGTGTGCACGTGCACGGGCAGGTCGAACCGACTGCGCAGAGCGGTGACCAACGTGGTCGCCGCTGGCGGTCGCAGCAGCCCGGCCATGTCCTTGATCGCCAGCACGTGGGCACCGGCATCGACGATCTGCTCGGCGAGCTTGAGGTAGTAGTCCAGCGTGTAGAGCGTCTCGGCGGGATCGGACAGGTCGCCGGTGTAGCTCATCGCGACTTCGGCGATCGCAGAACCGGATTCGCGGACCGCGTCGATCGCGGGACGCATCGACTCGACGTTGTTCAGTGCGTCGAAGATGCGGTAGATGTCGATGCCCGTCGCGGTGGCCTCCTCGACGAACGCCGACGTGACCACCTCCGGGTACGGCGTGTAGCCGACCGTGTTGCGGCCCCGCAGCAGCATCTGTAGGCAGACGTTCGGCACCGCCTCGCGCAACGCCGCCAGCCGTTCCCACGGGTCTTCCTTCAGAAAGCGAAGGGCCACATCGTAAGTCGCGCCACCCCAGCACTCGATCGACAGCAGCTCCGGCGTCATCCTGGCGATGTACGGCGCGACCGCCAGCAGGCCGGACGTGCGCACCCTGGTGGCGAGCAGCGACTGGTGCGCGTCTCGGAAGGTGGTGTCGGTGACGCCCACCGCGGGCGAGTCCCGCAGCCACGCCGCGAAGCCCTCGGGACCCAGTTCGGTCAGGCGCTGTTTGCTTCCGGGTGGCGGCGTCGACTCGAGGTCGAGTTCGGGCAGCTTGTCCTGCGGGTACACCCTGGCCTGACCACCGTAGGGCGTGTTGACGGTGACCTCGGCGAGGTAGTTGAGGATCTTCGTGCCGCGGTCGGCGGGGATGTGTGCGGTGAGCAGATGCGGCCGCTCGTCGATGAACGACGTCGTGACGCGGCCAGCACGGAAGTCGGGATCGTCGACCACGGCCTGCAGGAACGGGATGTTCGTGGAGACTCCGCGAATGCGGAACTCGGCCAGAGCCCGTCGCGCGCGGGTCGCCGCGACGGAGAAGTCGCGGCCTCGGGTGGTCAACTTCACCAGCATGGAGTCGAAGTGCGCACTGATCTCGGCGCCCAGGGTCGTACCCCCGTCGAGCCGGATGCCCGCACCGCCGGGCGAGCGATAGCCGGTGATCCGGCCGGTGTCGGGCCGGAAGCCGTTGCCCGGGTCCTCGGTGGTGATGCGGCACTGCATGGCGGCGCCGCGCACCTGCAAGGCGTCCTGGCTCAGCCCGAGATCGGCCAGCGTCTCACCCGCCGCGATCCGCAGCTGCGACGCCACCAGGTCGACGTCCGTGATCTCCTCGGTGACCGTGTGTTCGACCTGGATGCGGGGATTCATCTCGATGAACACGTGGTTGCCGCGCTCGTCGAGCAGGAATTCCACCGTGCCCGCGCAGGTGTAGTCGATCTGCCTGGCGAACGCCACGGCGTCGGCGCAGATCCGGTCCCGTGTCTCGGCGGGCAGGTTCGGCGCGGGCGCGAGCTCGATCACCTTCTGGTGCCTGCGCTGCACGCTGCAGTCCCGTTCGAACAGGTGGATGACGTTGCCCTGGGCGTCGGCGAGGATCTGCACCTCGATGTGGCGCGGGTTCACGACGGCCTGTTCGAGGTAGACCGTCGGATCACCGAACGCCGACTCGGCCTCGCGGCTCGCGGCCTCGATGGCCTCGGCGAGCGCTTCGGGTTCGGCCACCCGCCTCATCCCCCGGCCCCCGCCGCCGGACACCGCCTTCACGAACAACGGGAAGTGCATGTTGGCGGCGGCGCCGACGAGTTCCTCGACCGAGGCCGACGGCTCCGACGACGCCAGTACCGGAAGACCCGCCTCCTTGGCGGCGGCAATCGCGCGGGCCTTGTTGCCGGTGAGCTCCAACACGTGTGCACCCGGGCCGACGAACGTGATACCCGCTTCGGCACACGCAGCAGCCAATTCTGGGTTCTCCGAAAGGAATCCGTAGCCCGGATA
>Ga0207668_10000866_pt1 | contig 18274 bp, 16 predicted proteins | sample KBSS43metaG_FD_184323 | JGI IMG/M metagenome (GOLD analysis project Ga0207668, IMG submission 184323) | Switchgrass rhizosphere microbial communities from Kellogg Biological Station, Michigan, USA - KBS S4-3 metaG (SPAdes) (version 2) | ecosystem: Host-associated > Plants > Roots > Rhizosphere... | reverse complement strand
TGACCCCGCGTTTGGGGGATCGTCTAATGGTAGGACAACGGACTCTGACTCCGTTTATCTAGGTTCGAATCCTAGTCCCCCAGCCAAAAGCAAAAAGTTCAAAGAAATCATAGGGTTAACAGGATGCGTTAGCTCTATCCGTCACACGGAAGCGTCACATGAGAAAGTATCACGACGGCGAGCGCGAGCTCGCCGTTTCTTTTTAGGGCTTTCGGTTCTCGCCCTGCACGGCTAGCGTGTAATAAGCTTGACTCTTATTAAACAATATGCGATTAAAGTTTAATAACAGTCGGGCTAATTAAACCTTAGTGAGCCGTGTATGCGCATAAGCGACGTCAGCCCCAAGCTGCGCCCCTACCTCGTGAAGTCCGAGGAGTACCCGAACTGCTACGCACTCGCTCCGCCTCCCACGCCCCGACTGCTACCGACTGATCAGGCTGTCGTACAAGACGTTGCCGAGGCGATGCAGGCGCTAGAGCGGCTCAGGACAGCGACGAAGCTCTTGCCGAACGTCGACATGGTCACTCGGACCCTTGCACGCCGGGAGGCGGTTCAGAGTTCGCAGATCGAGGGAACGCAGACGCAGCTGCACGAATTGTTCGAGTACGAGGCGACTCAGAGCAGCGAAGGCCTCCCAGCAGATGCCACTGTAACTGAGCGATATGTCGAAGCGCTCGATCTGGGGCTGGGCGAGCTACGCAACGCTGGAACGCGTGAGGCCCTCACAACGAAGCTCGTGAAGGCAATGCACGCGACCTTGATGAAGGGTGCGCCTGAGTTCGTCCGCCCCGCAGAATACCGAGATACTCAAGCATGGATAGGGAATGGCCGGATCGAGGACGCCACGTTTGTGCCCGCTCCGCCGGACCGCATCGCTGAAGGCATGGACGAACTTGCCGCGTCCATGCTGCGTTACGAACCGCGAGACGATGAGCAGTGGAAGTTGCAGATCGTGGGCCAGATCGCGATCGCGCACGCCCAATTCGAAACCATTCATCCCTTCGCCGACGGCAACGGCCGAACAGGTCGCCTGCTCATGCCGCTGATCTTGGCGGCAGACGGCTATCCACCGCTCTATCTTTCCGGTCGGCTACTCCGACTCCGTCGCGCCTACTACGACTCGCTCGCGAGCGTGCAGGTCCAGGCGAATTGGGTTCCATGGCTTCGACTGCTGTCTCAAGCTGTCGTAGAAGCCTGCGATGGCGCGATCAGCATAGCAACCGACCTCGATAAGATTCGCGATGAATGGCAGACCAGGCTTTCCGAGCTACGCGCCGACGCCACAGCCCACAGGCTGCCAGCTTTTCTACTCGGTCATCCTGTTGTTTCAGCGAACCAGCTCGCCGAAGCCTTCAACATCTCGTTTGTTGCCGCAAATAGGGCCATTGAGCAGCTCGTCGCGCGCAACATCTTGAAGGAACCAAAACAGCGGCGAAACCGAGTGTTCCACGCGAGCGCGATCCTAGAGCGCCTGGAAGCGTCTTGAGAGTTTCATGGAAACGTCGTCGTCGTCGTCGTTGTTGTGGTCGTTGTGGATCGACATGATCGTCATCATCGTCATGATCGTCACGGTGGTCGATCAACTTGTGAATAAGCACTTGCTCGCCGTTTTCTTTGGGCTCTAGCCTTCCACGAAGTGTCGCTGATCCTGCCCAGCGCATCAACGACTCGTTGAACGAGAGCAACCTCGAAATCTTCTCTGTCTTGGACATCATGGGTGAGGACGATCCGCATCCAGACATCGTCAAGAGCCGAGCTGTAGCATTGTTTGTCAATTCAAGACGTTGGTCACGAAGTGATAAGGCAGCTAGGAGCTAGCCCCAGCCCATACGTTGTTCCGGCAATTCCCAGTCTCGATATTCATCTAACCTCCGTAATTGCGGGGAACTCTTGCCGCCACACGTCAAACGCCCTGGCCAATCTTGAGCTTCTTGATCTTGTACCAAAGCGTGCGCTCGCTGATGTCGAGCTGCGCAGCCGCCTTGGCCTTGTTGCCGTCGGAGCGTCGTAGCGCGGCAGTGATGAGATCGGTTTCGAGCTTAGCGACTTCGGCATCGAGCGAAGCCGGGTGCGCATCGTCGTCAGAAGCCGCAATGCGTGCCGGAGTCGCCCGCACGCCGGGTGAAGCCGGTAGAAACGCGTCGAGCTCGACGCGATCGCTACCGCTCAAGATCGTCGCGCGTTCGACGAGGTTTTCGAGCTCGCGCACGTTGCCCGGCCACGCGTAAGCCTGCAACCGCTCGATGACCGCCGGCGCAATGCCGTCGGCGCCGCTGCGGCCGCGAAACTTTTCGATGAAGTGGCGGACGAGTACCGGAATATCGTCGAGTCGCTCACGGAGCGGCGGCAGGTGCAGCGTGATGACGTTGATGCGGTAGTAGAGATCCTCGCGCAGTTTGCCGCTCCGCACCGCTTCGGCCGCGTCGCGATTCGTCGCCGCAATGACGCGCAGATCGAGCGGAATCGCGCGATTGCTGCCCAAGCGCTCTATGACGTTCTCCTGCAGCACGCGCAGCAGCTTGGCCTGCAGCGCGATGGGCATCTCGGTAATTTCGTCGAGAAACAGCGTGCCGCCGTCCGCGAGCTCGAACTTGCCGACGCGATCTTTCTGCGCGCCGGTGAAGGCGCCTTTTTCGTGGCCGAACAGCTCGCCTTCGAGAAGATCGGCGGGGATGGCCGCGCAGTTGATCGGCACGAACAGCTGCTCGCGACGCGGTGAGGCGTTGTGCAAGGCGCGTGCGGCGAGCTCCTTGCCCGTACCCGTTTCGCCGGAAATGAGCACCGATGCCTTGCTCGGTCCCGCGCGCTGGATCAGTTGATAGAGCGCCTGCATGGGCTTGCTCGTGCCGACGAACGCATCCCAGCCGCGATTCATCTCCTGCCGAAGGTAGGCGTTCTGCCGTGCGATCACGACGCTGTTCAACGCGCGGTCGACCGCGAGCAGCAACACGTCCATGTCGAACGGACGCAGTACGTAGTCGAACGCGCCATGCTTCATCGCGGCGACCGCGGTCTCGATCGTCCCGTGTGCCGTAACGACGATGACCGGCACGTCGGACTGCAGCTCACGCAGCGCGATCAGCAGATCAAGCCCGCCCATCTCCGGCATGCGCAGATCGGCAATGACGAGATCGATGCCGCTGCTTCGAAAGATCGCAAGCGCTTCCCTGCCGTCGCCGGCGCCGAACACGCGATGACCTTGCCGCGACAGCGCGATCTCGAGGACGCGGCGCATCTTCTCCTCATCGTCGACGACAAGAATCTGCTTTCCCGTCATCGTGCGTCGCTCCGCCGGCGCGGAATACGCAGCTCGAACAGAGCGCCGGCGCGCTCGCTCTCACCGACCTCGATCGAACCTCCGTGCGATTGCACGATCTGCTGCACGATCGCGAGGCCGAGGCCGACACCGCCCTCGCGCTTGAAGAAGAATGCGTCGAAAACGCGCGCCCGCTCATCGGGCGCGATGCCGGGCCCGTCGTCGGCGATGTCGACGACGAGCGCCGCGCCATCGTCGTGGGTGCGCGCGTCGATGCGCCCGCCCGGGGCAAGGATTTGCAAAGCGTTCATCAGAATGTTGAGGATCACCTGCGTCATCTGCTCTTCGTCACATTCGACGTGCGCATCGCGCGCTGCAAGGTCGAGCACGACATCGATCTTACGCTTCGCGAGCTGCGCGCCGAGCAGGCCCACAGTACGCGGCAGCAGCTCGTGAAAATCGACGTTCGCGTACAACGGTGGACGCGGCCGCGCGGAATCGAGCATGGCCGACACGAGGCGATTGAGCCGGTCGGTCTCGCTCTCGATGAAGCCGGCGAGCTCGCGGCCTTCGACGCTGATCGCAGGCTCGCGGCCGAGCAGCTGCGCGGACGAACGCATGATGCCGAGCGGCGTGCGCACCTCGTGCGCGATGACTGCCGACATTTCGCCGACGACGGCCAACTTGGACGCCCGAATCAGCTTCTTTTGCGATACGTCGATCTCCTGCACCATTTGCACGAACGCATCGCTCAGCTGGCCGACCTCGCCCGTGCCGCCCGATGCGGGAGCGTGCAGCACGCGCGTCTGTACGTAGTGCTGCGTAAAAGCCGTCAGTGCGGCGATCGGCCGCGCGATCGTGCGACTGACCCAGAGCGCGATGCCAACGGTCAGGAAGGCGATCACGGCAAGAAGCAACAGGAACGTCACCGCCATACGGTGAACTGGCGCCAGCGCTTCGTTGACCGGCTGGATGACGAGTGCGACCCAATCGAAGCGGGGAAACGGCTCGTGCTCGGGCGTCAAAGCGGCACCGACGATGACGTCGCCGTCGAAAAGTGGCGCGCCGCTCTGCTGCATTACCTTGCCTGCGAGCTGCCGCCAGGGGGCCAGCGGCCGCAACATCGAGGGCGTGAACCGGCGCAACGTGCGCGACGCGGCAATCGCGCGGCCTTCGCCATCCAGCAAGACGACCGCGCGGCCGCTTTCGCCGGCTGCGTGATCGAGGAGCCCTTCGACGGCAGGCCAATTGAGATTCAGGCGAAGCGTACCGAGCATTCCGTCGCCGACCGTTGCGGAAATCGGCACCTCGATCAGTACGCCGCGGCGTTCGCCTCTCAGCGAGAGCGTTGTCGCGACGCCGGACATCATCGTTTGCAGCCATGGCGTCGTGGCGACCGGCGTCGTACCGAGCAGCGCCGCATCGCTGCTTGCGACGATCTGCCCGGTACGATCCGTGCAAGAAAGGTCGTCGTATGCATCGCGATAACCGCGCTGCACATCGGCCAGAAACTGCGAGAGGCGCTTGTCGATGTCGCGAATCCGGAGGTCCTGCATGACGTCGAGCCGGCTCCAGACGGCGGCATTCTGCAGCCGCTCCAGCATCGTCCGGTCGATCTGCGCGGCGAGCGCCGTCGCGTCGGCGCTGACATTGCGATCGATCTCCGCACGCAATGCCTCGCGTGCCTTGACAAAGGCGACGCCCGTCAGAAGGATGGAAGCGCCGAGCCCAAGGCCCAGGAATGCGACGAGTAGCGTTTTGCGGATCGTCACTCAGGTGCGCGCTTTGCTGATAATCGAACGGCATTCGGAAGCAGGCCGGCACCGCGACAGCATACATCGCTGTTCGGCTTTGCCTCACGCATCGCGCTCTCGGCGCGCAGCGCTTTCATCGGGCTTGCGACGTTGCATCGCGCTTGCATTCGCATTCGCGTTTCGCGCCTGCTTCGCTGCCGCCGCTGCCCCGGCCGCCGACGGCTCCGGCTACCAGCTCGGCAGTGGCTTCCAAATCCCTGGCACCAATTGGCATCTCGGCGGTTATGGCACGGCGAGCTTCAGCGATCCGGAGACCGACAGCGCACGCGTTGCCGTCGACAATCTGAGCCTATTCTTGTGGTGGGAAGGCAGCGGACGCTGGAAATTCTTCTCGGAATTCGAATACCAGAATCCGCTCAGCAACCGCTCGGATCGTCTAAGTGCCGATGACTACCTCTCGTGGGAGCGTGCGTATGTCGACTACGCGCTGAGCGACGACGTCAGCATCCGCGCCGGCAAATTTCTGACGCCGATCGGGCGCTGGAACCTGGTTCACGCGACGCCGCTCGTGTGGACGACCTCGCGGCCGTTGGTGACGACGCTGGCCTTTCCGACGAACATGACAGGCGCGATGGTGACGACGACGATCCCGTCGTTCGCGCATGGCGTCGAAGTGTCGTTCTACGGCGCCGACGGCAGCGAAATCAGGCCGAATCCGGAAATCGATCCGTTTTCCTCCGCACTTGGTGCGCACATCGGGGTTTCGCTCAGCGGCGAAAGCCAGATCGGGTTTTCGTACGTCGACTTTGAGCAGGAGAAATCGCGTCCGGAACGCAAGCAGCTGGTCGGTGTCGACTTCCTGTGGACGCACGACCGCTTTGAGCTCAGCGGCGAATTCGTCTATCGATCGTCCGACATACATGGGAGCGCGGACGAGAAGGGCGGCTTCGTCCAGTTGGCGGCGCCGCTGACCGAACGGCTTTTCGCGGTTGGCCGCTATGAAACGTTCAAGCTCGCGGGCGATCCGCGCGCGACCCTCATGTGGGTCGGGGGGCTGAACTATCGTGTCACGCCGGCACTTGTGCTGAAGGCCGAGTGGCTGGAGGCCAGGCACAACACGATCCAGGCGCCGGACGGTTTCATGGCGTCGATGAGCGTGTTGCTATGACGCGGCCTATTCGCCGATTTGCATGGGTCGTGGCCTGCGTCGGCCTTACGCTGCACGTGGCGGTATCAGGCCGCACGGCCAAGGTCGAGCCGTTCGCCGTCATCGTCGCGGACGGCATCGCCGAACGCGGCATCTCGCCGAAGAACGTCGCACTGATTTTTCGGCGCAGGCAGGCGTACTGGGGAGATGGCGTGCGAACGCAGCCGGTCAACTTGCCCGCGTCGAACGCGGTCCGACGCGCATTCTCGCAATGCGTTCTCGGCGAGCTGCCCGAGGCGATGGAAAACTACTGGCGCGAGATGTACTTCCACGGCGTGCTGCCGCCGCACGTCGTGGACTCCGAGCAGGCGGTCGTGCTGCTGGTCGCCTCCACGCCGGGCGCGATCGGATACGTGTCGTCCTGTCCGAAGGACGTCGCGGTCAATGTCGTGTTCACGGTCGGCGAAGTACCCAACTGTCCGAAGCGCAGCGCACCTTGCGAATCGCTGCAGGATTCGTAGACGAATCTTGCAGTGGCGCGAGCGCGCGCGACGCGACCGACCCGCGAGAACGTCCATGATGTCCGGCCGAACAGGGGGTTAGTCATCGCTGACGCCGCGACGCGCGGCATGGCACGGCGTTTGCGTTGAGAGAGCGCAACGCACTCCGAAGCCGTGTCCAATGAACCTGGCGACATCGTCCGTTTTTTCGTTCGGTCGGCTGCGCGCCGACACGAGTGACACGAGCTCGTTCGCGGTCAACGATGCGTTCGAAACGTTCGAGTTGCAGGAATGCGTCGACCGAACCGAGCGCGCCAGAGCCGAGCGTTTCATCGCCGAGCGCTACATGCAGGCGTTCGAGGCTCGCATCGAAGCGTTCATGCCGCGTCTGCTGATGCTGCGCGCGGTGGGCGATTGCAGCGCGAAGATCCGCGGTGCCCTGGGCCTTAGAAGCGCGAAGGGCCGCCTTTTCGTCGAGCAATATTTCGACGCGCCTGTCGAACAGAAGATTCTTGCCGCGACGGGCGAGCGCGTCGAACGCGCATCGATCGTCGAGGTCGGTCATTTTGCCGGTCTGGGCGCCGGCACGATGCGCGTGCTGATCCTCGGGCTGACCGCTCGTCTGCAGCAGGAGGGCGCGCAATGGGTCGTGTTCGCCGGAACGCGGGCGCTGTGCAATGCGTTCTTGCGCATGAACCTGCGACCGATCGCACTCTGCCCTGCATTGCCGGAGCGACTCCCCGCGCACGCCCGCGCCGGCTGGGGTCGTTATTACGCGCACGATCCGTGGGTCTACGCCGGTCGCGTCGAACACGGGGCGCGCGCGCTGCTGTCGACGACCCGCGTGACGAAGGAGCCTCGCGCATGAGCGCCGTGCTGCAAGCCGTGCGCCGTCACGCGATGCAAACGCCCGACGCGATCGCGCTCGAAGACGGCAGCGAGCGCCTGACCTACGAGCGCCTTGCGCAGGATATCGAGCGGCTGGCGGCCGTGCTGAGGCAACGCGCACCACGCATCGTCGGACTTCTCGCCGACAATGGAGCAGGGTGGGTGCTGACCGACCTCGCGGCGATGGCCGCCGGCATTCCGCTCGTTCCGCTGCCGCTGTTTGCATCGGAGAAGCAGCTCACACACGTCATCCGCAGCGTCGGCATCGACTTCGTCGTCAGCGAGGACCACACCCGCGTGTGTGCGGCGCTACCGCACGGCACGCATGTCACGCTCGTACCCTTCATGCGAGGCCTGTTCGGCATCGGCTTCGCCGCCTGCGAGGGCGCTTCCGAACTCCCCGAGGCGTGCGCGAAGATCACCTTCACGTCGGGCACGACGGACGAGCCCAAAGGCGTGTGCATCGCGAGCGCGATGCTCGCGCGCACCGCCGCGACGCTCTGCGAGGCGAGCGCCGGCACCCGCGCCGACCGGCATCTGTGCGTCACGCCGCTCGCGACATTGCTGGAGAACGTCGCCGGCGTATACGCGCCGCTGCTCGCGGGCGCGACGATCTGTGCACCCCCGCTCTCGACGGTCGGACTGCACGGAAGCTCCTCGCTCGATGTCGTTCAGCTGGTCCGCGCGTTGTCCGATTGGCGCGCGACGAGCGCGATCGTCGTCCCGCAAATGCTCGCCGGCATCGTCTCGGCGCTGCGTGCCGGCATGCCCGCGCCGCGCGATCTGCGTTATCTCGCGGTCGGCGGCGCACCGATCTCTTCGCGCCTGCTCGACGATGCGAATGCGCTTGGCCTGCCGGTGCGGCAAGGCTACGGGCTGTCCGAATGCGGATCGGTCGTCTGCGTCAATCGACACGACGAAGCGAACGCGAGCGGCGCCGGGCGGCCGCTGCCGCACGTGCGTATCACGATTGCCGACGACGGCGAGATCCTCGTGCACGGCACGACTGCACTCGGATACCTCGGCGGCGCGCCCTTCGGCGAGCCACTGGCGACGGGCGACATCGGCTATGTCGATGCATCCGGCAGCCTGCACGTCACCGGCCGCAAGAAGAACGTCTTCATTACCTCGTTCGGTCGCAATGTTGCACCGGAGTGGATCGAGAGCGAGCTCGTGGCGCATCCGGCGATCGCGCAGGCGGCCGTATTCGGCGAGGCGCGTCCCTTCGCGTGCGCCGTCGTCGCGCCGCGTGCCGGTGCAACCGACGGCACGATTGCGGCCGCGATCGACGAAGTCAATCGACGCCTGCCCGATTACTCGCGTATCCGCGCGTGGTGTCGCGCCTCCGCCGCGTTCTCGACGCGCAACGCGCAGTGCACCGCGAACGGACGACTACGCCGCGCGGCGATCGAGCGCGCCTACGCCCATGAAATCGACGCCTTGTACGTCTCCACCACAGCGAGCTACGCCTGATGACGTTCTTCGAACACCTGCAGCAATCGACCACCGCGGAGCGCACACAGCTGCTCGGCGCGCCAATCGTCGCCGACGCGATGCGCGGATATGTTACGCGCCCGCAGTACCTCGAGTTCCTTGGTCGTGCCTACCACCACGTCAAGCACACGCCCTCGCTGCTGATGGCGTGCGGTGCGCGACTTGCCGAGGACCGCGAGTGGCTTCGGGCCGAAGTCGTCGAGTACGCACAAGACGAGATCGGCCACCACGAGTGGATACTCGACGACATCGCCGCGGCTGGCGGCGATCCGCGCGCCGTGCGTTTGGGCAAACCGGCGTACGACACCGAGCTGCTCGTCGCATACGTGTACGACACGGTCATGCGCGGCAATCCGGCCGGCGTGTTCGGCATGGTCTACGTGCTCGAGGGAACGAGCATCAGTCTTGCACCGAGCGTCGCGAAATCGCTGCAGCGCGCCCTCGACCTGCCGACGCATGCATTCACGTATTTGCGCTCGCACGGTGCGCTGGACGTCGAGCACTTCGCCCACTTCGAGCAACTCATGAACCGGCTCGACGACCCGGCCGACCAGGCCGCGATCGAGCACTGCGCGAAGGTCTGCTTCCGTCTCTATGCGAACGTTCTGACCGGCATCGAACGGAGGAAGGCCGCATGAAAATCGAGGGCTCGACGACGATCCTGACCGGCGCGACGGGCGGCATCGGCCGCGCGATCGCGTGGGAGCTTGCGAACCGCAAGGCCACGCTGATCCTCGTCGGTCGCAATAGCGAACGTGTGTCGCGCCTCGCGGCGCAGATCGACAACTACGGCGGACGCGTCCATTCGTTCGTCGGCGACATCGTCGACGATGACATGCCGCAGCGTCTGGCGCGCTTTGCCGAAGCCCGCGCCGGTCGCATCGACATGCTGATCAATTGCGCCGGCGTACAGAACTTCGGCTTCTTCGCCGACGAGACCACGCAGTCGAGCGCCGAGCTTTTCCGCGTCAATACGATCGCGCCCATCGCGCTCGTCAACGCGATGCTTCCGCACATGCTGAGCGCGGGCCGCGGGCAGATCGTCAACGTCGGCTCGATCTTCGGATCGATCGGGTTTCCGTGCTTCGCGACGTATTCGGCCAGCAAGTTCGCCCTGCGCGGTTTCTCCGAGGCGTTACGGCGCGAGCTCGCCGGATCGGGCGTCACCGTCACGTACGTCGCGCCTCGCTTCACGCGCACCGGTTTCAACCGCGGCGCCGTTGCGCGCATGGCCGACGCGCTGCGCATGAACCAGGACGAGCCTGAAGTCGTAGCGCGGCACGTCGCCGATGCGATCGAGAGCGAAGGACGCAACCGCTACTTCGGCTGGCCGGAAAAGCTATTCGTGCGCATCAACTCGCTGATGCCGCGACTCGTCGACCGGCCGCTGATGCGCCAGGTCGATCAGATGCGGCCATTCACGATTCGCCCCTCCACCACGCAGGTGTCGCCATGAGCTACCGCATGCGCACGTTGTCTCTCGTCGTTTTACTCGCCAACTGTGCAGTGTCGGCAGCGGCCCAATCCGCTGGCGATGCGGATGCCGCAATCGCGCAGATCGGCCACCGCTGGGCGACCGCGACGTACGCAACGCCCGAGGATCGTCAAGTCGCCGTCTACCAGAGTGCGCTCGACGATGCGCAGCACGCGACGGCTGCGTTCCCCGCGCGCGCCGAGCCCAAGATCTGGCAAGCCATCGTGCTGGCGAGCCTCGCCCACGCGCAGGGCGGCCTTGGCGCGCTCGGCAAGGCCAAGCAGTCGCGCGATCTGCTGCTGGAAGCCGAGAAGATCGATGCGAACGCCATGGACGGCTCGATTTATTCGACGCTCGGCAGCCTGTACGCGAAGGTCCCGGGCTGGCCGATCGGATTCGGCGACAAGAAGAAAGCGCGCGCCTATCTGGACAGGGCGATCGAGGTCGATCCCGCAGGCATCGACGCGAACTATTTCTACGCCGACTTCCTCATAGACCAAGGCGAGTACGCAGCTGCACAAGCCCACCTTGAGCGCGCGCTTGCAGCGCCGCCGCGGCCCGGGCGCGAAGACGCAGACGAGGGCCGGCGCGCCGAAGCGAAGAAGATGCTGTCGATGCTGCATGAAAAGCATGCCGGCGCGCTCGCTGCGAACTAAGCATGGCGGATCTGCGCGCGGATCGACCGCTCGTGCACGCCGCCCCTCATTCCGCTGACGAGGATCTCGCATGCAAATTACGTTGCTCCGCTTCTGCGTCGCATTCTTCGCGCTGGCTCTTGCCGCTCCGGCGTCGGCGGGCGGTCCATTGGGCATCGATCACCTGGTCGCGTACGACAATAGCGGCATCTGGGCGCGCTCGGTGCAGACTGATCTTGCGGTCGGCACCGCGGTCACCGTGATCGGCGGCGCGTTGTGGCTCGGCGACGACGATCCGCTCGGCGACACGTTATGGCGCTCGGTCGACGCGATGGCGTTGACCGCGGTGACCACCGAAGCCATGAAATTCACGTTCGCACGCGAGCGGCCTTCGCAGACGAGCGATCCGAACCGGTTTTTCGCCGGCCACGGCAACCAGAGTTTCCCGAGCGGTGAAGTCGCCGAAATCGCGAGCGCGGTCACGCCTGTGATGCTCGCTTACGGACCCGATCATCCATGGATTTACGGTCTCGCGGTGCTGCCGCTCTACGACGCCGTCGCGCGCGTCAAGGTGCACGGACACTGGCAGAGCGACGTGCTGATCGGCGGCGCGATCGGCGTCGGTTTCGGTATATACGCGAACCGGCGCGACTCGCCGATCAGCGTCGGCCTATTGCCCCGCGGGCTCACGATCGGGATCAGCAAGCGATTCTAGGAACGAGGTGGATCATGCGTTCGCTGACCTTGCGAATGGGCTGCATCATCGTCGCCGTCGCCGCCGTGCAACTTGCGATTGGCTGGGCGAGCTATGCGCACCTCATGCATCGCTTCGATCGCGCACTGGACTCGGATCTTCGTATTCAAGCCGACGCGCTGCGCAGCACGCTGTCCACGATCGACGTGACCCCGACTCATTCGGGCGCAAACGCGTGGTCCCACGTCGAGCAGGCAAGCGCGCCGGCCTCGGCGTTCCAGTATTGGAGCGGCGAGAACCAGCTCCGGTTCGCCTCACCCGCGCTAAGCCAGCTTGCGCTCGACGCTCTTGCGCCAGGGTTCGCGGACATCACGATTGATGGACGCAGGTGGCGCGTCCTGACGGAGCTCGACGGCGGTCGCTGGATCCGCGTCGCGCAACACCGCGACACGCGCGCCGTCATGGCACGTAGCGCGCTGCTGCAAGTCTTCCTCTTTTTCGGCGTAGGCTTGCCGGTGCTTGTCGCGGGAATGGCGCGCGTCAGCCGATACGCGCTGGCGCCGGTCCGCGAGCTCGGCGAAGACATCGCGCGCTGCATTCCTGGCGATAGCGGACCGATCGGTCCCGGCGAAGCGCCGCGTGAGCTCGAGCCGATCGTCGCGTCAGTCAACACTTTGCTCGCGCGCTTTCGTGCCGCGCCACGGACATTGCCGTGAGCGCTTCGATCGCGTTGCCCGCCCCGCGTCGCGAGCAAACCCGCGATGCGCGCGCGACATGCCGAATGGCCATGTTCGTCGCCGGTGCATGCGCGCTGCTCGCGTTGCGAGTTCTGCTCGCTTTCAGGTTACCGGTCAATTCGGACGAGCCGCAGCATCTGCATGTCGCGTGGGCGTGGCTGCACGGCTACGTTCCATACCGCGATGTATTCGACAATCACGCGCCGCTGTTCCAAATGCTGTTCTCGCCGCTGCTCGCGCTGATCGGCGAGCGCGCCGACATCGTCCCACTCGCGCGCCTGGCGATGATTCCGCTGTACATGGCGGCGCTCGGGCTGACGTTCGCGATCGGCCGGACATTGTTCTCATCGCGCGTCGGCATCACGGCTGCGCTGATCGCGACGGCGGCGCCGGTGTTCATGCAGGTTTCGGTCGAATACCGGCCGGATCAGCTCTGGATGGTGCTGTGGCTCGCTGCGATCGCGGTCGGTGTGTCGGCGCTACCGGCGAGGCAGAAGTACGCGCTGGCAGGGCTCATCGTCGGTGCTGCGTTCGCGACATCGCTAAAAACCGTTCTGCTTGCAGCCGCTTCAGGCGGCGCGGCGATTGCGGTTGCCTGGCTTGCCGGATGGCCACGCGCAGCGATGTCTCGCCGCGACGTGGCGCTGTTCGCCGCGTTCGCACTCCTCGTCCCCGGCATCGTCGTGGTTTATCTCGTTCATGTCGGCGCCGCACAGGCCGCGCTCTATTGCCTGTTCTCGCACAACGTTGATGCCGGACTTGGGCACTGGCGGCACGCCGAATGGCGCCTGCTCGCGCTGTTGGGTTGTCCCGCTGCGATGCTCGTCACGCGAAACTTGCTTCGTCCGCAGGCGACACGAGTTGCCCTATTGCGCTGCCTGGCGATGCTGACGACGGCGTTCTACATGAGTGCGCTCTATGCGTTCTGGCCGCTCGTGACGCATCAGGATTTGTTGCCGATGCTGCCGATCGTCTACGTCGGCATCGCGGCGATCGTGCATCCGCCAGAGCCCGCGGTGTCGCGAGGGCGCTTGGTCGATTCGCTCGGTCCAGCAACGGCCGCCATCGCCGTCGGCGCGTTGTGCGTTGCGAATCTTGCGAGCGTACTGCTGCTCGACGCCGACGCGATGAACGGACAGCAGGCGCAGCTGCGACGCATTCTGCAATTGACGCGACCCGGCGATCCGGTCATGGATGGCAAAGGTCTCGCGATCTTCCGGGCGCGTCCGACGTACTGGGCGCTCGAGGGCATCACCGAGCAGCGCCTGCGCGACCGGACGATCGCGGACGACATCCCCGAGCGCCTCGCGGCGACATCGACGCCGCTCGTGGTCGCCGATCGGCTGCCGGTCGAGGACCGTCGCTTCGTGGATCGCAATTACTTCTGCGTCGGCGACGGTCTTTATATCGCCGGCCAGCGCATGCACGCGAACTCTGGCGTGACCCGAACATTCCGCGTCGAGATTCCACAGACCTACGCGCTCGTCGCCGCGCGCGGCGACAGCCAGGCACGCATCGACGGCATCGACGCGCAAGCGCCGGTGTTCCTCGCGGCGGGACCGCACACGCTCGACGTCGCAGGCGACGACATCGTGTGGCTCGTGTGGTCGGCCGCGCTGCAGCGCGGACTGTCGCGCGCCGACATCGTCGGGGGCGATATGCAGCACGCCGATTGCACGTAGCTTCTGCTTATTGATACGACCTTCAAGGATGCACTGACCGATGCTGCAACGAGGCGTACCCGGCGAGAAAAAAGCCGATGCCCACGTCGGGCATCGGCGTCGCTGCTACTGCCCCGTTGCATCCGACCCGGATGAGACGCCGGGCGGATCGTGGCGCTCACGCGCGGCGGCCGGTTGTCCGGCAAAGAGCAGCGTAGCGAGGCCTTCGCAGGTCCGTCCTGATCTGAATCCATTCGGGCGTATGCGGTGCGCGGTTTCGCAACGTAACCTGCGCTACGTGATCCGCGTCACGCGCGAACGCGCGCTTGGGCGTAGAGTTTATTTAGCTTCTGAGTCCAATTCGGGTTCGGCCCTCGGGAGGAAATCATGATTTCGCTGACCGTCAACGGCGTCGTCCATACCGTGGACGTCGACATGTCCACACCTTTGCTCTGGGTACTGCGCGATCACCTCGGCCTCACCGGCACAAAATACGGCTGCGGTATCGAGGTCTGCGGCGCTTGCACCGTGCTCGTCGATGGCGAGGCCGAGCGTTCGTGCGACATGGATGTCGGCGAGGCGCAGGGTCGCGCGATCACGACTGTCGAAGGGCTCTCCGCCGTGTTGCCTGCGCTACAGCAGGCATGGATTGCCAAGCAGGTGCCGCAGTGCGGCTATTGCCAGTCCGGCATGCTCATGGCCGCAGCGGCGCTGCTGCAGCAGAACTCCAATCCCAGCGACGCGGACATCGACGATGCCGTCGACAACATCTGCGCGTGCGGAACGTACCAGCGCATCCGCGCAGCGATCCATAGTGCGGCTGCCGCGATCCGGAGCGTGCCATGACCCGTCTCGAGCATCTCGCGCCGACCGGCATGACGCGCCGACGCTTCCTCGCCTCCGCGGCATCAGCCGGAGGATTGCTGTTGTCTTTCTCGCTGCCGATCGTCGGCCGCCGCGCGCGTGCCGCGCTCCCCCGCGCCGAGCCGCAGGATGCGACCGTGAATACGTGGGTGCATATCGGCACCGACGAGAGCATCACGATCTATGTCGGCAGCTCGGAGATGGGCCAGGGCGTGCTGTCCTCGCTGCCCCAGATCCTCGCCGAGGATCTGATGGTCGACTGGAGTCAGGTCACCGGCGTGCATGCGCCGCCCGACCCGGCGTTCGTCAATCCCGGCACGGGTGCACAGCTGACCGGCGGCAGCATGAGTGTTCGCGGCTATTACAGCGCACTGCGTATCGCCGGCGCCGCCGCTCGCGACATGCTGATCGCCGAAGCCGCGAGCGTGTGGGGAGTCGATCCGAGCGTCTGCGTCGCGGTCGGCAACGGTACCGTGCGCAATACGCTCGACAATGCAGTGCTTACCTATGGGGCGCTCGCCGCTGGCGCCGCGTTGCGCACGCCGCCCACGAACCCCGTGCTCGTACCGGATTCGCAACTGCGCTTGATAGGCACGCCGGTGCCGCGGCCGGACATCCCTGCGAAAGTCGATGGAAGCGCGATATTCGGCATCGACGCGACGACGCCGGGAATGGCCTACGCCGTGATCAAGCATTGCCCGAAGCTCGGCGGCACGGTCGCGAGCCCACCGAGCACGCCGCCCGGCGCGACTGCCGTGGTTTCACTCGGCAATGCCGTAGCAATCGTCGCCGGCGACACCTGGCAGGCGATGCAGGCCGCCGAAGAACTCAATGTCGACTGGTCGATCCCGGCATCGTCGAATGCGCTCGATACCGCGACGATATTCGCGCAGGCCGAACAGCTGATCGCTGCGGGCACTCCGGCGATTGCGCAAACCGATGGCGACGTCGCCGCCGCATACGCCAGCGCCGCGCATCAGGTCGACCTTTTCTACGATGTGCCGTATCTCGCGCACGCGACGCTCGAGCCGCTCAACTGCACGGCGTCGGTCACCGCGACCAGCTGCGAAATCTGGGCACCGACACAGGCGCCAGGCCTCGTGCAGGCGACGGCTGCAGCGCTGACGGGACTTGCGCCGCAGCAGATCACCGTGCGCTCGGAATTCATGGGCGGCGGCCTCGGCCGCAAATTCGAGGTCGACTACGTGGCACAGGCGATCCAGGTGTCGCAGGCGATCGGTGGTCCGGTCAAGCTCACCTGGCCGCGCGAGCAGGATTTCACCAACGATCAGTACAGGCCGATGGCGCTCGTGCGCGTGCGTGCAGGACTCGATGCCGCCGGCAACGTAGTCGCGTGGTGGTATCGCAACGTATCGCCCTCAATCTTGTTCCAGCGCGGATGGATCGGGCCGAACGACGTCGACTCGCAGGCCGTCGACGGCTCCATCGAGCTGCCGTATGCGTTCGCGACGCGGCAGGTCGAATACGTGCGCCATCCGGCTGGAGTTCCCGTCGGTTTCTGGCGGTCCGTCGGTCACTCCATCAACGCATTCATGGTGGAGAGCGCCATCGACGAGCTCGCGCTGATCGCGGGCGTCGATCCGCTCGCGTTCCGCCAGCGCCTCCTCGCGTCGGACGCGCGCTCGCTCGCCGTGCTCAACGCGGCCGCGACGCTCGGCGATTGGGGCACCGCGCCGCCGAGCGGCCATGCGCGCGGCATCGCATTCCATGCCGGCTTCGGCAGCATCGTGGCCCAGGTCGTCGAGATTTCGGGCACGACGCCTGCTTCTATCAAGGTGCACAATGTTGCGTGCGTCATCGACTGCGGTCGCGTCGTCAATCCCGACACCGTCGAGGCGCAGATGCAGAGCGCGATCGTGCATGGCATGACCGCGGCACTCTGGGGCAAGATGACTTTCCAGGCCGGAACGCCGTCGCCGCACAACTACAACCAGTACCGCATGATGCGCATCCGCGACATGCCGCAGGTCACCGTTCAGATCATCGAGGGCGGCGATCCCATCGGCGGCGTCGGCGAGCCCGGCGTCCCACCGGTCGCGCCCGCGATCGCGAATGCATTCGCCGCATTGACCGGAACGCGATTGCGCACGCTTCCACTCACGGGGCCGCAAGCGACGCGCGATGAGATCTTCACAGACGGATTCGAGTGACGCGCACGCCGGCGGGATTGCGGAAGCCGCCGGCTTTTGTCGTTGACGCCCCCGCTGATACGTTGTCCCCATTGCGTTGCCAGCCAATGTGCTCCGGAGGCAAGAAAGCGAAGTCCATCGGATGCAGCCATCACTGATGGTTTGCACGCAAAGTCGCAGCCACGCCGAGAACCGGCTGCGCGCTGGCGAGGTTGGCGTAAATAGTCGACGCGTGCACCATCAGCGCCGACGCGCTCCAGGCCGTCGCGTCTACGAATCCAGCATCCGAGAGTGTCTTGCGCAACGACGGAGAGCTCAGCAGCTCGGCAATATGTGCGGCGAAAACGTCGACGTCTTCCGTGCTTATCCTGGCGCCTCCTGCATTCCTCAATACCGTTGCCGTTCCCATGACGGCCGTTGAAACGATAGGAACCCCCAGAGCCATCGCCTCCACCAGCACCAGCCCTTGCGTCTCCGTGCTCGAAGCGAAAATAAATACATCGGCAGCCTTGTAACAGTCGAGAAGCTCGCCACGCCTATCGAGATTGCCCAAGAAATGAACGTTTCGCTGCAACCGTAAATCTTGGACGCGGCGTCGCAGACGTTCGGAATCAGGTCCTTCGCCGGCAATGAGGAACAGAAGCTCGGGAAACTGCGATACCAGGACGCGAGTGACGTCGAGCAGGAAATCGATATTCTTCTCGATCGCAAGGCGTCCTACGGTGAGCAGCATCGGGCGGTCTTTTGCGATGTCGTGCCGCTGCCGGAATTTGGCGCCGTCGCCTCCGGCGAATTCTTCGAGGCGGATGCCGGTCGGGATTACCGTTGCGGGCGTCTTGATGCCGTAGTCGCGGAGCACGGCGGCCATTTGTTCGGACGGTACGATCAAGTGATCGACGTCGGCGCAGAGGCGGCGCGAGAACAAGCGCACGCCGAAGCGGCCGATCGGGCGGGGCAGCCACGGCAGATAGTTGGCGACGTATTCCTCGAAATACGTGTGATAGCTCTCGACGGTCGGTC
>Ga0207668_10000864_pt1 | contig 18281 bp, 7 predicted proteins | sample KBSS43metaG_FD_184323 | JGI IMG/M metagenome (GOLD analysis project Ga0207668, IMG submission 184323) | Switchgrass rhizosphere microbial communities from Kellogg Biological Station, Michigan, USA - KBS S4-3 metaG (SPAdes) (version 2) | ecosystem: Host-associated > Plants > Roots > Rhizosphere >... | reverse complement strand
TGCACAGGCTGATCCTCGATGAACTGCTCGATCGAGCCGGGATCGATTCCGTGCCGGACGCCGACGTCGACGAGCTGAACCGCGCCTGGCATCGGCTCGACCCGTGGCCCGATTCGGTGGAGGGGCTGACGCTGCTCAAACAGCGTTTCGTGATCACGACGCTGTCCAACGGAAACATGTCCTTGCTGACCAACATGGCCAAGCGCGCGGGGCTGCCGTGGGACTGCGTGATCTCGGCCGAACTGTTCCGCCACTACAAACCGGACCGCGAGGCGTACCTCGGCTGCGCCGACCTGCTCGACGTCGCACCCGGTGAGCTCGCGTTGGTGGCTGCGCACCCCGGCGATCTGCGCGCCGCGCGCGACGCCGGTCTGATGACCGCGTACGTGACTCGGCCGCTGGAGCGCGGCCCCGGGCGCACGCCGCCGACGGTCGAGGACGGCGAGTTCGACTTCGTTGCCAATGAATTCATCGATCTCGCCCGGCAACTGGGCGCCCTCACCCCATAGGCTCTGGCCATGAGCACCGTCGGAATCGTCCTCGTCGGCGTCGCCATCGTCATCGGGTTGGTCGGCATTCTGGTGCCGCTGCTCCCAGGGTCCATCCTGGTGTTCGCGGCGATCCTGGTGTGGGCGCTGTTCGAGCGCACCACCGTCGCGTGGGTGACGCTCGGCGTCGCTGGCGTCGTGTTGGGCGTTGCGCTGCTGATCAAGTACCTGTGGCCGATGAAGCGGATGCGCAGTGCCGACGTCGGAACCTGGAGCCTGCTCGCCGGAGGGGTGCTCGGGATCATCGGCTTCTTCGTGGTTCCGGTCGTGGGGCTGATCCTGGGCTTCGTGCTGGGTGTCTTCCTTGCGGAGCTCTACACACGCCGCGACCACCGGCTCGCGTGGACGTCGACAGTGCACGCGATGAAGGGTGTCGCACTGTCGGTCCTGATCGAGCTCGCGGGCGCTCTGCTGGCGACGGCGGCGTGGCTGGGCGCGGTGCTGGCCTTCTAGGCCGGGCCCGGAGTGCTATTCGATCTGCCCGCCTCGGAGCGAATTCGGTCGGCCTGCGCCCGAAGGGCCAGTACGCGTTTGTGAATTCGGTACTCGGTGGAGCGCGGCATCTCCCAGTAGTCGTACGTGCCGCGTCCGCGCCGCATCACCCTGAAGTGCCCCCGCTCCCAACGCAGGGCGTCGGAAACGGATTTCGGCGGATAGCCGCCGACCACGAATCCTTGGTCGGCAAGGCCGGCGATCAATGTCGCGATGTCGCAGGGCCCGTGTTGGGCGAGGTACATGGTGAGTGCGTAGCGCAGTTCGGTGCCGCGCAGAACTGTCGAGTCGTCCATGGCCGGACGATGGCATGGAGGTCCGACACGGCTCGTCGGTTTCGCTACGAGGCGGGCAACTCGAAGGGTGCCCTGGACGCGCGGCGCGTAGGCCCGCGGTCCAAGATGATCACATGTCCGAAACCAAGATCACGGTCATCTACGACAACCCGACCGACCCAGGGGACTTCGAAGCCTCCTACGAGGCCGAACAGCTGGAGGCCGCACGCAAGATCCCGGGCCACATTCGGTTCGAGGCGTCGAAGGTGTGGCCGAAGGAGGACGGCTCGCCGACTCCTGCGTACCGCATGATCGACCTCTACTACCCGGACTACGACGCCGCCTGCGCGGCGGTCACCACCCCGGAAGCCGGTGCCTTCTTCACGGCCATGGCTCGGCTGTCGACCGGCGGGGTACGCGTGTTGATGTCGGACGTCGAGGTGCCCCAACAACGCTGATGTCGACGTGGATTGGTTGGCTGGAGTTCGACCTGTTGCTCGGCGACGTCCATTCCCTGAAGCAGAAGCGGTCGGTGGTGCGTCCGCTGGTGGCCGAATTGCAGCGGCGGCTGAGTGTTTCGGCCGCCGAGACCGATTCGCTGGACCTGCACCGCCGGGCGGGGGTCGGGATGGCGGTGGTGGCCGCCGACCGGGCGCACGTCATCGACGTGCTGGACGCGGCCGAGCGGCTGGTGGCGGCCCGCCCGGAGTTCGAGCTTCTCTCGGTCAAGAGGCGGCTGCACCACAGCGACGACGACTAGCCAATCAGGTTGGACCGCAGCCGATCTACCTGGCCGGAGGTCACGCCGACTGCCTCGAGGTAGCCGGCGGGCGATCCGTAGTCGGCTTCGATCGTCCGCCAGGCGGCGTCGAGGTACTCCTCGCGCACGCCAAGCACTTCCTCATTTAGCCGAGCTTCCGCGAACGTGACGATCTCGTCGGTCGGCTCCTTCGTGGCCCGGTTGCGGATCGACTCCAGGACGCGCTCGCGCAGCTGCGGCACCGCGTCGTTGCTGCGCAGGAAGTCTGTGACGATCGCGGCGCGATCCACGCCGACGGTGTGGAGCACCAACGCGACCGTGAAGCCGGTGCGGTCCTTGCCTGCGAAGCAGTGCGCGATGACGGGGCGCTCGTCAGCCAGTAGCGAAATCACCTGACGCACCGCAAGTTTGGCACCTGGAAGTCCTGGGAAGCGCAGGTAGTCGTCGGTCATGAAGCGTGCCGCTGCGTCGGCGACGTCCTCATCGTCGGACATCTGGTCCATAATCTTCATCTTCTCGAAGGCATTCTCATGCGGTGCCGCGGGCTGGCTCGATGCGAGTTCGTGGAACGGCAAGTGGTGGATCGCCACCCCGTCGGGCACTTGGCCCGGTCCGCGACGTCGCACCTCGCTCAGCGACCGGAGGTCGGCGACGTCGGTGATGCCGAGGCTCGACAGCGCACTGCGTCCGTCGTCATCGAGCCCGCTCAGCTCGCTGGACCGGAAGAACCGGCCGGGACGGATTCCGGTCTCCTCGGCGACGTCGCGAAAGTTCCACGCGCCGCCCAGTTCTCCGCCACTCGAGCGCACTAGGGCGTCACCGCTGCGGCGAACGCCGACTTCTCCCGGCCGAGTTCGGCCCGCGCGATGGTCCGCATGTGCACCTCGTCGGGGCCGTCGAACAGGCGCATCGCGCGGTGCCACCCGTAGAGCCGGGCGAGCACGGTGTCGTCGCTGACACCGGCCGCGCCGTGTACCTGGATCGCCCGGTCGATGACGTTGCAGGCCATCTGCGGCGCCACCGACTTGATCATCGAGACCAGCTGACGGGCGTCCTTGCTCTTGTTGCCGTGCTTGTCCATGACCCACGCCGCCTTGTGGCACAGCAGGCGGCTCTGCTCGATCTCGTTGCGGGACTGTGCAACCTGCTGTTGCACCACACCCTGATCGGCGAGCGGCTTACCGAACGCGATGCGGGTGTTGACCCGGTCGATCATCAACGCCATCGCCCGCTCGGCGACACCGATGGCGCGCATGCAGTGATGGATGCGGCCCGGCAGCATTCGCGCTTGCATCATTGCGAACCCGCCGCCCTCGTCGCCGAGCCGGTTCGCGACGGGCACCCGCACGTTGTCGAAGGCGATCTCGCAGTGGCCGTGCTGGTCCTGCCAGCCGAACACCGGAAGCGACCGGACGATCGACACCCCTGGGGTGTCGATCGGAACCAGGATCAGTGACTGCTGCTGATGGCTGGCCGCATCGGGGTTGGTGCGTCCCATCACGATGAGGATCTTGCAGCGCGGGTCGGCGGCACCGGTGATCCACCACTTGCGGCCGTTGATGACGTAGTCGTCGCCGTCACGCAGCATCGTCGTCTGGATGTTGCGGGCGTCGCTGGAGGCGACAGCGGGTTCGGTCATCGCGAAGGCGCTGCGTATCTCACCGTTCAGCAGCGGCTTGAGCCACTGCTTGCGCTGCTCCTCGTTGGCGAACAGGTGCAGCGTCTCCATGTTGCCGGTGTCGGGTGCCGCGCAGTTGGTCGCCTCGGCCGCGATCTCCGTGCTCCAGCCGGTCAGCTCGGCCAGCGGGGCGTACTCGAGGTTGGTCAGGCCCGACTCCGACGGCAGGAACAGGTTCCACAGTCCGCGGTCCTTGGCCAGCTTCTTGAGTTCCTCGACCACCGGCGGAACGGTGTGGTCATCGCGCCCCGCGGCGAGCCGGTAGGCGTCGTACGATTCCTCGGCCGGGAACACGTGCTCCGTCATGAACTCGGAGAGTCGATCGTGGTAATCCTGACCCTTGGCTGACATTGCGAAGTCCATCCCTGCACGATAGACACCCATCAATCGCCGAGAACCGTCACCTCTCCCATCGCGCCGTCCACCTCGATCAGCGCGCCCGTCGGCAGCCGGCTCGCCGCCCCTCGGGCGTTCACCACGCACGGCACCCCGAACTCGCGCGCGACGATCGCCGCGTGCGATATCGGGCCGCCCAACTCGGTCACCACCGCCGCCGCGTAGGCGAACGCGGGCGTGTACCCGATGTCGGTGACCTTCGCGACGAGCACCTCGCCCGGCAATAGGTCGTCGATGTTCTCGGGTCGCACCACGCGCACCCGGCCGCGTACCTTGCCCCCGCAGACGCCAAGGCCCTGCAGCGATTCTCCGCTGACGAGCGCCTCACCCGCCGACGGCATCGGATGCCACTGCCCGCTGAACGCCTCGGGCGGGGCGAACCGTTCGAGGTCGCGCTGCTCGGCCCGGCGCCTGGCGACGACGGCCGCGACGTCGGGCGGCATGGCCTCCAGCTCGTCGACGAGTAGGTAGAACACGTCGTCGACCTCGCCGAGCTGCCCGGCGTCGACGAGCCGGCTGCCGTACTCGCGCAACAGCGTCCGCAGCACCCAGATCGCGCGCACCATCCGGTCGCGCCGCACCTCGCGTTCGCGCAGCTGACTGGCCGCCGCGATCGACACCGGGAACACCCACTTCGGCACGCCGGACGCCGCCGCGACGCCGCGGGGTGGCGCGGTCGCCGCCTTGGCGACGATCCGCATCAGTAGCGTCGGATCGTCGGCGTACGTCACCGCCCGCATCTCGACCTCGCCAGGCCCCCGATGCCCGATGACCGCCAACTCGCGGTACAGATCGGCGACGAACTGTGGTGCCTTGGCCGTCACGTCGTCGAGCGTGAGCCCGGGGCGGGCCAGCGCCTCGGCCGCCGCTGGGTCGCTGCGGGCGGCCTCCGCCAGCCGATGCACCGCGGCAAGCGACTGCGCACTGGCCACCTGCGGACCCGCCGCGGGCATCACGTCGCGCCCGCACAGCAGGCGCAGGATCACGCCGTACGCGGTGCACACCAGGATCGAGGCCGACGCCAGCACCCACCCGTGCACGACGTGGTCGCGCGCCGCCAGGATGACCGCCCGCAGCCGGTCGTCGTCCATGTCCGTGGCGTTGGCGGCCTGCGCCTCCAGCCGCGCCACGTCGGCGACGAAGTCGCGCGAGTCGCGGTGCGAGCCCGCGGACAGCACTAGCAAGTTGTTCGCGAACGTCCCGACGGCGCGAAGCTGCTTGCGCACCCCGCGCGGCTCGACGGGCGGCTGCTCGGGCCCGAAGAGGTCGAGCCCCTCGGCGGTGCGGCCGAAGAAGCCCGAAAGGATCATGTCGGGTTTGACCAGCGGCACCGTCAGCGCCATGAAGTAGCCCGACGTGATGCCGGCGTACAGCCGGTGGCCGAACACTCCGGTGGTGCGCACCGACATCTCGCGCTCGACCACCCCGCCGGGGCGAAGCCGCGCGGCGATCACCATGGCCGCCGCGCGGGTGCCGCGCACCGACACCGACGCCGACGAGGGTGAGAACGGCCCGGGCAGCGCCTCGGACAGATTGGTCGCGATGAAGGCTGGGAAGCGGGGGTCGATGGGGGTGTCGAACTCGCCGTTGGAACCGGGCGGCCCGGCGGGCACGGGTACCACCCCGTCGGGCGCCGGCGCGTCGAACGCGGGGATCTGACGCACCCGCGGCAGCCGCCCTGGGACGGCAACGAGCCTGTCTCCGAACGCGATCTGGCCACGACACGCGAGCGCGAAGTCTGCAACGCACTCGTCCGCCGTCCACGACGGGGCGCCCCAACGGGCGGGCAGCCGCGTCGGGTCGAGGGTCGGTCGCGCCGCAACCAGTCGCGCCGGGCCGCCGCGGGCGAGCCGCCGGGGCACCCGCAGTACGGGTCGCCCGACGGCGGCGGCGATGGCACGAATGCTGGTGTGGCCTCCTGCAACGACGTCGATGGGGCCCGGCTCGAGGTCTGGGTCGAGCAGCGCGTGAACGAAGATGCGTTGCACGTCGTCGGGGTGGACCACCTGCAACGGCCGGTCCGCCGACCCGTCGCCGTCGAGCACTGCTGGCCCGGTGAACGCGCGCAGGGTTTCATCGACGGCGTTGCGGCCCAACGGGAGTGCGGAGCGAACCCACGTCACCGCGGAGTGCGCGGGGGGTTGTGCCGCGACGACCACGCGCCCGATGCTGGCCTCGGCGGCGGTCTCCACCACGACGGCGGTGCCCTCGGCATCGGATCCGCAGTGGGCGACCGCGGCGGCGCCGACGAGCACGTGCCGAAGCGTGGCCGCGTCGTGGACGTCGATCTCGAGGAAGACTACTGAGCCAGGCCAACTCTCGGGACGGCTCGAACCGACCCCGATGACGTCGTGCCCCAGGCTGACGAGGCGCGCGGCTACGCCCTGGCCGAGCGGACCTTCGACTCCGGCAACAACGACCCTCACGCGCGGCTAGTCGTCGTCATCGTCGTCGAACGCCGCGAGCAGCTCCTGCAGGTCCATGTCCGCGATGTCCTGGGCACGGTCGGCAGGCTCTGCGTCCTCGGCCACGTCGCTCTGGCCAGCCAGGTCGAGCAGCATGTCGAGCACCCCGGCCTGCCGGAGTCGCTTGATGGGGATCGACGACACCACGCGCTGCAGCTCCTCGTCGACCTTGTTGGCCGCGGGCGCCGCCTCGCCCTCGTCGCTGAGCTGGGTGCGGAAGTACTCGGCGAGCGCAGCGGGGTTCGGATAGTCGAAGATCAGCGTCGGCGAAAGCACCAGCCCCGTCGCGGCCTTGAGCCGGTTGCGCAGTTCGACGGCGGTCAGCGAGTCGAAGCCGTGATCTTGGAACGCGAGGTCCGGCGCGATGGCGTCGGGGCTGGGCAGTCCGAGCACGGTCGCCATGTGTGAGCGCACCAGTCCGAGCAGCACCGCGTGCTGGTCCTCGGTCGGCAACCCGGACAGCCGCGCCGTCAGGGCCGAGCGGGACTGGGCCGCGGCCAGGGAGTCGCCCACCTGACGCCGGGCCGGGCCCGAGATCAGGTCGTTGAACATCGGTGGCAGCGTGCCCGCGGCGGACTTGGTCCGCAGCGCGGCGCGGTCGATGCGGGCGGGGACCAGGAACGGTTCGTCGACGACAAGCGCATCGTCGAACAGCCGCAGCGCGTCGTCGACGGGCATTGCGAGAATGCCGTCGCGGTTCAGTCGCGCCAGGTCCGCCTTCTCGAGGTGACCCGTCATGCCGCTGGCCTGTTCCCACAGCCCCCAGCCCAGCGACATGCCGGGCAGGCCCTGCGCTCGCCGCGTCGTCGCCAGCGCGTCGAGGTATGCGTTCGCGGCCGAGTAGTTGGCCTGTCCCGACGCACCGACGAGGCCGGCCATCGACGAGAACATCACGAACGCCGACAACTCCAGGTCGCGCGTCAGGTCGTGCAGGTTCCACGCCGCGTCGACCTTGGCCCGCAGCACGGTGTCGATGCGGTCGGGGGTCAGCGACGTCACGACCGCATCGTCGATGACGCCTGCGGTGTGGAACACGGCGGACAGCGCGTGCTGGTGGTCGATCTCGGCCAGCACCTTGCCGAGCGCGTCGCGGTCGGCCACGTCGGCTCCCACGACGTTGACCGTCGCTCCCGCACTGGTCAATTCGTCGACGAGCTCGGTCGCCCCTGGGGCGTCGAGCCCGCGTCGCGACACCAGCAGCAGGTGGCGCACGCCGTGATGGCCGACGACGTGACGTGCCACCGACGCGCCCGCCATACCGGTGCCGCCGGTGATGAGCACGGTCCCCGAGGCCCAGGTGTCGGGCATCGTCATGACGACCTTGCCGATGTGGCGGGCTTGGCTCAGGTGCCGCAGCGCCGCGGGCGCCCGTCGCACGTCCCACGTCGTCACCGGGAGCGGCTTAAGCAGTCCGGTGCCGCTCAATGCCGCGACGCCGGAAAGGATTTGGGCGACGCCGTCGGCCCCTGCCTCGAACAGGTCGAAGGCGCGGTAGCGCACGCCGGGGTGCGCGGCGGCGACGGTGTCGGCGTCGCGGATGTCGGTCTTGCCCATCTCGAGGAACGCCCCGCCGCGCGGCAGCAGCCGCAGCGACGCGTCGATGAAGTCGCCGGACAGCGAGTCGAGCACGACGTCCACTCCACGTCCGCCGGTGACGGACAGGAACTTCTGCTCGAAGTCGAGCGTGCGGGAGTCGCCGATGTGATCGTCGTCGAAGCCCATGGCGCGCAACGTGTCCCACTTGCCGCGGCTCGCGGTCGCGAACACCTCGAGCCCCCAGTGCCGGGCCAGTTGCACCGCCGCCATGCCGACGCCGCCGGTGGCCGCGTGGATGAGCACCGACTGGCCGGGCTTGGCGTCGGCGAGCTGACGCAGCGCGAAGTAGGCGGTGGCGAAGCCGACGGTGAAGCCGGCCGCCTGCGGGTAGCGCCAGTCGTCTGGCACGGGAAGGACGACCCGCGCGTCGGTGGTCGCGACGGTGCCGGTGCCCTCAGGGAACAGACCCATGACACGGTCGCCGACGGCGACGGTCGTCACGCCGGCACCGACTTCGGTGACCACGCCAGCCGCTTCGATGCCCATCACCGCGTCGCCGGGGTAGAGCCCGAGCGTGATCATCACGTCGCGGAAGTTGGCCGCGATGGCACGGATCGCCACCCTGATGCGGCCGGGTTCCAGCGCGGCGTCGGCGTCCGGAATGGGTTCCAGTACCAGGTCATCAAAGGTTCCCGGCGTACCGACGGCCAACCGCCACGGCGCTCCATCATCGGGCGGGGTGAGCACGGCTTCGGCGGCGCGGCTCGGCACGACGCGTGCGACGTGAAGTACGCCGTCGCGAATCACTACCTGCGGCTCGCCAAGTGCATGGGCGGCCGCCACGTCGACGGGCTCATTGGAGTCGGTGTCCACCAACACGATTCGGCCCGGATGTTCGGTCTGAGCGGCCCGGACAAGACCCCACACCGTGGCCGCGGCGATGTCGGTGACGTGCTCACCAGGCAGCGCAACGGCGCCGCGGGTCACCACGACCGACACCCCGGCGGGCTCTGCCAGCCACGTCTGCACGCGCTCGAGCGCCACGTGTGTGGCCGCGTAGACGTCCGCGAGCTCGGAACCCGCAGTGCGCAAATCGAAGACTCCGAGCTCGCCGTCGGGAACCGGGGCTACCTCGGTGACCGGCGCTCGTGACCAAATCACCTCGAACAACTCGCCGCCCGACGTGCCGCCGACCGCGGCCGCCAACTGTTGCGCGGACACTGGGCGAGCCACCATCGCGGCGACCGACAGCACCGGAAGCCCGAGCCCGTCGGCCAGGTCGATGGACATCGACGACGGGCCCGTCGGTGCGATCCTGGCCCGCACCGCCGATGCCCCGGACGCGTGCAGGGACACCTTCTGCCACGAGAAGGGCAGCTGGATCTCGTCGCCGGCGGTGCTCAGCACCACGGCATGCAGGGCGCCGTCGAGCAGCGCCGGGTGAACGCCAAAACCGCTGGCTGGCATGTCTTGTGACATCTTGACCTCGGCGAACACCTCGTCGCCGCGCCGCCACATCGCCGTCAGCCCCTGGAACGCCGGGCCGTACTCGTAACCCCTGGCCGCCAGCTCCGCGTACGCATCGGTGACGTCGACTTCGCGGGCGCCCACCGGTGGCCACACCGACAGGTCGGCGCCGGGCGCGGACACCTCGGTCGCGAGTTCGCCCTCGGCGTGCAGCACCCAGGAAGCGCCATCGCCGTCGGGTCGCGAGAACACCGACACCACACGCGAACCCGCCTGATCGGGCGCGCTCACCACGACCTGGACCGCGACGCCCTCGGGTGGCAGCACCAGCGGGGCGTGCAGCATCAGTTCCTCGACCACGTTGCAGCCGACCTCGTCGCCCGCGCGGATCGCCAGTTCGACGAAGCCCGCGCCGGGGAACAGCACCACGCCACTGACGGCGTGGTCGGCGAGCCACGGCTGGCTCGCCACTGCGAGCCGGCCGGTCAGCACGACGCCACCTGTGTCGGGCGACTCCACCACGGCGCCGAGCAAGGCATGTTCGGTAGCGCCGAGGCCCAGCCCCGTCGCGTCAGAGGCGCCCGCGCGGTTCGAGAGCCAGAAGCGGCGGCGCTGGAAGGCATAGGTCGGGAGGTCTACGAGTCGGCCCCCTTCGCACACGTGGCGCCAACCCACCTCGACGCCCGCCACCGACAGCTCGGCCAGCGCGGTCAGCAGGGTGGTCGACTCGGAACGGTCCTTGCGAAGTGCCGACACCACAACGGGTTCGGTGCCGGCCTCGGGCTGCGCGAGCGTCTGCTCGACGGACGCCGTCAGCCCGCTGGCCGGCCCGACCTCGAGGAAGCGCGTCACGCCCGCGGCAGCGCAGGCACGCACACCGTCGGCGAACCGGACGGCGTCGCGGACGTGGCGCAGCCAGTAGTCGGCCGTGCCGAAGTCAGGCCCGGCGACCTCACCGGTGACGTTCGAGATGACCGGAATGGTCGGGGCGCTGACGGACATACCGCTGGCAACGGTGTTGAACTCCAACATCATCGGATCCATCAGCGCCGAGTGGAAGGCGTGTGACACGGCGAGCCGGTGCACGCGGCGGCCCTGTGCGCTCAGCGCCTCGGCGATGGCCGTCACGGCGTCGTCGGGGCCCGAGATCACCACGGACTCCGGCGCGTTGACGGCGGCGATGCTCACCCCGTCGCGCAGCAGCGGTGTGACAGTGGACTCGCTTGCGGCGATCGCGAACATCGCACCGCCCTCGGGCAGTCGCTGCATCAGCCTGCCCCTGGCGACCACCAGGGCCGAGGCGTTCTCCAGGGACAGCACGCCCGCGACGTGTGCGGCGGCCAGCTCGCCGACGGAGTGTCCGATCAGGTAATCCGGTCGCACCCCCCAGGATTCGAGCAGCCGGAACAGCGCGACCTCGACGGCGAACAGCGCGGGCTGAGCGAACTCGGTGCTGTCGAGCAGCGCGTCGTTGGCCCCCCACATGACGTCGCGGATCGGGCGCAGCAGGTGCCGGTCCAGTTCGGTGGCGGTGGCGTCGAGAGCCGCGGCGAAGACGGGGAACGCCGCGTAGAGCTCGCGGCCCATGCCGAGCGCCTGTGAGCCCTGGCCCCCGAACACGAACGCGGTCTGGCCGGCGGTGGCGCGGCCGCGGATCGCGTCGGACTCGCCGGAGGCCAGCCCTTCGAGGCCGCGGAGCAGTTCGTCCCGGTCGGCACCGAGCACGACGGCGCGGTGCGCGAAGGTGGACCGGCCGCCGAGCGTCCAGCCGACGTCGAGCGCGTCCGCCTCCTGGTGCGCGGCGACGTAGTCCGCGATGCGGCGGGCTTGAACCGCCAGGGCGTCAGGGGTTTTCGCGGAGAGCAGCCACGGGACGACGGGCAGGCGGTGCGCCTCGGTAGGCGCGGCGACGGCCTCGGCGGCGGGCGGCTCCTCGATGATGACGTGCGCATTGGTGCCGCTGATGCCGAACGACGACACCCCGGCGCGCCGGGTGGCCTCGTGTGCCGGCCACGGCCGTGACTCGGTGAGCAGCGAGATGGCGCCCATCGACCAGTCCACGTGTGGGGTCGGCTCGTCGACGTGCAGGGTGGCCGGAAGCGAGTCGTGGCGCATCGCCATGATCATCTTGATCACGCCCGCCACCCCGGCGCCCGCCTGGCTGTGACCCATGTTCGACTTGATCGACCCCAGCCACAGCGGCTGTGTCCGACCCTGGCCGTACGTGGCGAGCAGGGCCTGCGCCTCGATCGGGTCGCCGAGAGTGGTGCCGGTGCCATGCGCCTCGACGACGTCCACGTCCGACGGTGCGAGCCCGGCGTTGGCCAGCGCCGCACGGACGACACGCTGCTGCGACGGGCCGTTGGGCGCGGTGAGCCCGTTCGACGCGCCGTCCTGGTTGATCGCCGACCCGCGCAACACTGCCAACACGGGGTGGCCGAGTCGCCTTGCGTCGGAGAGCCTTTCGACCAGCAGTACGCCGCCGCCGTCGGCGAAGCCGGTACCGTCGGCCGCGCCTGCGAACGCCTTGCAGCGTCCGTCCGCGGCCAGCCCGCGCTGCCTGCTGAACTCCACGAAGATGTCGGGCGTTGCGTTCACGGTGACGCCGCCGGCCAAAGCCAGGTCGCACTCGCCGAGGCGCAACGCCTGTGCCGCCATGTGCAGCGCGACGAGCGACGACGAGCACGCAGTGTCCACCGACACCGCGGGGCCCTCGAGTCCCAGCACGTACGACACCCGGCCCGACGCCACACTGGCGGCCTGACCGGTCAGCCGGAAGCCCTCGACGCCGGCCCCGTCCTTTCCGGCCGATATCGCATACGCCTGCGCGATGATCCCGGCGAATACGCCGGTCGCGCTGCCGCGCAGATCCGCGGGGTCCAGCCCGCCGCGTTCCAGTGCCTCCCAGCACAATTCGAGGAAGAGCCGCTGTTGCGGGTCCATCGCCAGCGCCTCACTGGGCGAGACGCCGAAGAAACTCGCGTCGAAGCCCGCGACGTCGTCGAGGAAGCCACCGGTCCGGGCGTAGGACTTGCCGGGTGCATCGGGGTCGTCGTTGAACAGCCCGGCCAGATCCCAGCCGCGGTCGGTGGGGAAGTCCGAGAGCACGTCGCGGCCGGCGGCCACCATGTCCCACAACGCCTCTGGCGAGTCCACGCCACCCGGATAGCGGCAGGACATGCCGACCACGGCGATCGGCTCGTCGATCACCGACAGTGCGGTGGCGGTGTGCGCTCCACCTTCCTGGGCCGAGGGGGCACCCGCGAGTTCGGTGCGGATGTAGCCGGCCAACGCCGCCGGAGTGGGGTAGTCGAAGATGAGCGTGGGCGAAAGCGCAAGTCCGGTAGCGACTTTGAGCCGGTTGCGCAGCTCGACGGCGGTCAGCGAGTCGAAGCCGTGATCGGAGAATGCGAGGTCTGCCGCGATGGCGTCCGGTTCGACGGTGCCGAGCACGGTGGCCATGTGACCGCGCAGCAGGTCGAGCACCACGGCCTGCTGTTCCTGCTCGGAGCGACCCTGCAGTCGTTGCGCCAGAGCGGACTTCGACTTCGCCGCGATCAGCGAGTCGTCGACGCGACGCCGCGCCGACGAGCTGGCCAGCTGGCTGAACATCGGGGGCAGCACGCCCTGGGCGGAGCGGGCCCGCAGCGCGCTCCGGTCGATCCGGGCCGGCGCCAGCAGCGCCTCGCCGACGACCAGTGCGGTGTCGAACAGCGCCATCGCGTCCTCGGTCGACATCGCCAGGATGCCGTCGCGGCCGAGCCGGGACAGATCGGCCTCGGCGAGGTGGCCGGTCATGTCGCTGGCCTGGTCCCAGAGCCCCCACGCCAGGGACGTCGCGGGAAGGCCGTTGGCGCGGCGGTGCACGGCCAGCGCGTCGAGGAACGTGTTCGCCGCGCCGTAGTTGCCCTGTCCGGACGAACCGACGACGCCCGCCATCGACGAGAACAGCACGAACGCACCGATATTCGCGTGGCGCGTCAGTTCGTGCAGGTTCCAGGCCGCGTCGACCTTGGCGCGCAGCACGGTGTCGACGCGCTCGGGCGTCAGCGATCCAATCACCGCGTCGTCGAGGACCCCGGTGGCGTGCACGACGGCCGACAGCGGGTGGGCGGCGTCGATGTCCGCGAGCACCGCTTGCAGCTCGGCGCGGTCGGCAACGTCGGCGGCGACGATCCGGACGTCTGCGCCCGCCGCGGTCAACTCCGCGGCGAGCTCGGCGGCGCCAGGCGCATCGGGGCCGCGGCGCGAGACCAGCAGTAGGTGGCGCACGCCGTGGTGCGCGACGACGTGGCGGGCCACCGACGCGCCGGCCATGCCGGTGCCGCCGGTGATGAGCACGGTGCCCGTCGCCCATGCGTCGGGCATGGTCATGACGATCTTGCCGATGTGGCGGGCCTGGCTCAGGTAGCGCAGGGCCGCGGGCGCGCGGCGCATGTCCCACGTCGTGACGGGCAGCGGCGTGAGGATGCCTGACTCGAACAGCTCGGACAGTTCGACGATGTACTCGTGCATCCGGGGGCGACCGGGCTCGAAGAGGTCGAAGGCGCGGTAGCGCACGCCGGGGTGCGCGGCGGCGACGGCGTCGGCGTCGCGGATGTCGGTCTTGCCCATCTCCAGGAACACCCCGCCACGCGGCAGCAGCCGCAGCGAGGCGTCGACGAACTCTCCGGCAAGCGAATCGAGCACGACGTCGAAGCCGCGGCCGCCGGTGACGTCGAGGAACTTCTGCTCGAAGTCCAGGGTGCGGGAGTCGCCGATGTGGTCGTCGTCGAAGCCCATGGCCCGCAACGTGTCCCACTTGCCACGGCTGGCGGTGGTGAAGACCTCGAGGCCCCAGTGCCTGGCCAGCTGCACTGCGGCCAGTCCGACGCCACCGGTGGCGGCGTGGATCAGGATCGATTGGCCGGGTTGCACCTCGGCCAGTTCGCGCAGCCCGTAGAACGCGGTGGTGAACACGACGAGGACGGCGGCCGCCTCGGCGTCCGTCCAACCGTCGGGGATGGGCGCGATGAGCCGCGCGTCGGCGGCCACGACGGTGCCGGTGCCCTCCGGGAACAGGCCCATCACGCGCTGTCCGACGACGAAGTCCGTCACGTCCGGGCTGACCTCGGTGACGACGCCAGCGGCCTCGCTGCCCAGCAGCGCATCGTGGGTGAACATGCCAAGCGTGATCATCACGTCGCGGAAGTTGGCTGCGACGGCGTGGAGCTCGACCCGGATGTGGGCCGGCGGCAGCGGTGCGTCCGAGTTCGGCACCTCTTCGAGTGCGAGGTTGTCGAACGTGCCCGCTTCCGTGACCCCGAGTCGCCACGGCTTGCCCGAATCCGGCGGCACCAGAATCGAATCCGCTCCACGACTGCGTACCACGCGCGGCGCGTGCAGTGCGCCTGCGCGGACGACCAGCTGCGGCTCGCCGACGGCCAGGATGGTCGCGACGTCGACGCTGCCCGCAACGTCGGCGATCACGATGCGGCCCGGGTGTTCGGTCTGGGCGGCCCGCACGAGCCCCCACACCGCGGCACCCGCCAGGTCGGTGACGTCCTCGCCGGGCAAGGCGACTGCCCCGCGCGTCAGCACGACCAACATGCCCGCCGGCTCGGCCAGCCACGACTGGACCCGGGCCAGCGCCTGATGCGTGACGGTATGTACCCGGGCCGCCAGCTCGGCCGAATCGGTTGCCACTGGCTCGGATTCGAATACGGCGACGTCGGCCGGTGCGGCGGGAACACGCTCTGGCGCGGCCACGGGTGACCACTCGACTTCGAAGAGTTCACCACCGCCGGGCCCGCGCGTCGCGCTGGCGAGCTGCTCCGCGGTGACCGGTCGAGTGGTCAGCGACCCCACCGACAGCACCGGCAGCCCAAGTCCGTCGGTCAGTTCGATCGACACCGAGTTGGTTCCGCTCGGGGTCAGCCGGGCGCGCAGCGACGTCGCCCCCGCGGCATGCAGCGACACCTGCTGCCACGAGAAGGGCAGCGCCAGTTGATGATCCGCAGCTGCCAACGCGAGCGCGTGCAGTGACGCATCGAGGAGAATCGGGTGCACGCCGAACTCATTGGCCTGCACGTCCTGCGGTACCGAGACCTCCGCGAACACCTCGTCGCCGCGCCGCCACATCGCGGTCAATGCGCGGAAGGCAGGTCCGTACTCATAACCCCGCTCGGCGAGCGAGGCGTAGGCGTCCTCGACGTCGACCGCTACCGCGCCGGGCGGGGGCCACGGCGACATCTCGGCACCCGGGGCCGCGGCGGTCGAAACGACGATCGCCTCTGCGTGCAGCACCCAGCTGCCGCCCTCCTCGCCGGGCAACGAGAACACCGCCACGGCACGGGATCCCGACTCGTCGGCCGGACCGACGACCACCCGCACCGGGACGCCGGATGGGGCGATCACCAAAGGCGCCTGTAGGGTGAGTTCCTCGATCGTGGGGCAGCCGACCTCGTCGCCGGCGCGGATCACCAGATCCACGAAACCCGCTCCGGGGAACAGCACGACGCCGTTGACGGCGTGATCGGCCAGCCACGGATGCGCCGAAGTGGCCAGTCGGCCGGTCAGCACCACGTGGCCGGACTCGGGCAGCTCGATGACCGCGCCCAGTAGCGCGTGCGCAGCGCCCGCGAGCCCCAACCCGGTGGTGTCCGACGAGCCGGAACCGCCGCCCGACAGCCAGAACCGCCGCCGCTCAAAGGCATACGTCGGGAGGTCCAACAACTGCCCGGGCCCGCACACGTCGCGCCACGCGACCGGGATGCCGGAGGTGAACGCCTGCGCGACGGAGGTGAGGAAGCGCTCCAGCCCGCCGTCGTCGCGTCCGAGCGAGGGCACCACCACCGGGTCGTCCGGGGTGTCGGTGCAGTCGTTGACGGTGTCCTCGATGCCGGCGATCAGCGCGGGGTGCGGGCTGCACTCGACGAACGCGCGGTAGCCCTTGCCGCATGCGGTGCGCACGGCCTTGTCGAACTCGACGGTCTGACGGATGTTGCGGTACCAGTAGTCCGCGTCGAGGGTGGCCGTGTCGATCGGCTCGCCGGTCACGGTGGAGATGAAAGCCGTACGCGTAGAAGAGGGTTCGATGCCGGACAGCGCTTCGAGGAGCTGCGCGCGGATGGTCTCCACCTGAGCCGAGTGCGAGGCGTAGTCGACGTCGATCCAGCGGGTGCGGATCTCGAGGGCCTCGCACTGGCGCACCAGTTGCTCGAGCGCCGTGCGCGCACCGGAGACGACGACGGCGGAGCGGCCGTTGACCACTGCGATCGACGCGTCGTCGGCTGGGTCTATCTGGAGGCCGACCAGCACTTCGCGCGCCCGGTCGGCACTGCACGCCAACGACACCATGCCGCCCGGGCCGGAGAGCGCCACCAGCAGCTCGCTGCGCAGCGCCACGACGCGCGCGGCATCGCGCAGTGACAGTGCGCCCGCAACGTAGGCGGCGGCGATCTCGCCCTGCGAATGCCCAATGACGCCATCGGGATTCACGCCCACCGAGCGCCACAGCGCGGCCAGCGACACCATTACCGCGAACAGTGCGGGCTGGACGACGTCGACCCGGTCCAGGCCGGGGGCACCTGGCGCACCGCGCAGTACGTCGATCAGCGACCAGTCGACGAACTCCGACAATGCGTCGGCGCAGGCCTGCAGCTGCGCGGCGAAAACCGGTGAGGTGTCCAGCAATTCGATACCCATGCCGAGCCATTGGCTGCCCTGGCCGGGGAACACGAAGACGGTCTTGCCCGTCGGCGTCGCATGCCCGACGGTGACCCTCGGGCCGGGTGCGTCGGCGGCGAGCTCCGTCAACCCCTGCTCGAGGGCGGCGCGATCGGCGCCGAGCACCACGGCGCGGTGGTCGAACGTCGCGCGGCCCGCGAGCGTCCACGCGACATCGTGCGCGTCGTCGTCGGGATGGGTCTGTAGATGGGTGGCGAGCCGGCTGGCCTGTGCGCGCAGGGCTGCTGCGGACTTGGCGGACAGCAGCCATGGCGTGGTCGGAGCGGTCGACTTCTCGACGGGCGCAGCGGTCGACAACGGCGCCTGCTCGACGATCACGTGAGCGTTGGTTCCGCTGATCCCGAACGATGAGATGCCCGCGCGGCGCGAGCCGTCGCGCGCCGGCCACGGCTGGCTGTCGGTCAGCAGCGACACCGCGCCCGCGGTCCAGTCGACGTGCGGCGACGGCTCGTCGACGTGCAGCGTGGCGGGCAGCGTCTCGTGCCGCATCGCCATGATCATCTTGATCAGGCCGGCCACGCCCGCCGCGGCCTGCGTGTGGCCCATGTTCGACTTCACCGAGCCCAGCCACAGCGGCGTCGGCCGGTCCTGACCGTAGGTGGCCAGCAGCGCCTGGGCTTCGATCGGGTCGCCGAGCGGTGTTCCGGTGCCGTGCCCCTCGACGATGTCGACCTGCGCGGCCGTCACCCCCGCATTCGCCAGCGCTGCGCGCACCACGCGCTGTTGCGACGGGCCGTTGGGCGCCGTCAGCCCGTTGGAGGCGCCGTCCTGGTTCACCGCGGATCCGCGCACCACCGCGAGCACGGGGTGCCCGAGGCGCAGCGCGTCGGACAGCCGTTCGACGACGAGCACGCCGCCGCCCTCAGACCAGCCGACGCCGTCGGCGGCGCCGGCGTAGGGCTTGCACCGGCCGTCGGGCGCCAGGCCGCGATGCCG
>Ga0207668_10000861_pt1 | contig 18295 bp, 15 predicted proteins | sample KBSS43metaG_FD_184323 | JGI IMG/M metagenome (GOLD analysis project Ga0207668, IMG submission 184323) | Switchgrass rhizosphere microbial communities from Kellogg Biological Station, Michigan, USA - KBS S4-3 metaG (SPAdes) (version 2) | ecosystem: Host-associated > Plants > Roots > Rhizosphere... | reverse complement strand
ATTCGCACCGACCTGCTCGTGATGATGGGCGCCAATCCGGTTGTCTCCCACGGCAGCTTCCTCACCGCGCCGCGCATCAAGGAGCGCATGCACGACGTCGTCAAGCGCGGCGGCAGGGTCGTCGTGATCGATCCGCGCCGGTCCGAGACCGCCGCGCAGTTCGAGTGGCTCGGCATCGTGCCGGACAGCGACGCCTACTTCCTGATGTCACTGCTCGAGGTCATGTTCACCGAAGATCTCGTCGACCGAGCGGCCGTGTCGGCGCAGGCCGACGGGCTGGATTGGCTCCGCGCTCAGTGCGCACCATTCACTTCCGAGGCCACCGAGTCGCACACCGGAATCGCGCCGTCGGCGGTCCGCGAGTTGGCGCGAGCGCTCACGAACACGCCAAGGGCCGCGGTGTACGGGCGGCTCGGAACCTGCGTAGGGCGCCAAGGCACGCTCACCACCTACCTCATCGACGCGGTGAACCTCGCGGCGGGCAACCTGGACCGACCCGGCGGCAGTGTGTTCGGCACGCTCGGCATCTCCGGGCAGCGCTTGGGCTTCATGGCGATGGGCGCATCACTTCGCCGGACCTACCGCCGCAAGCGCACCCGCGTCGGGGGATTCAGGTCGGTGATCGCCGCGGAGCCCGCGGCGTTGATGGCCAAGGAGGTGTCGACGCCGGGCAAGCACCAGATCAAGGCACTCTTCGTCAGCGCGGGCAATCCCGTGTTGTCGGTGCCCAACGGCCAGGAGTTGGAAGCGGCCTTCGAGAAGCTGGAACTCGCCGTCGGACTGGACTTCTACGTCACCGAGACCACCGCGCACTGCGACTACATCCTGCCGGTCACGACGATGTACGAGCGCGACGACTTCGCGCTCACCTTTCAGCAGTTCCAGGCCACCCCGTTCCGCCAGACGACGGAAGCCGTGGTCGACGCGCTGGGTGAGGCACGCTCCGAGTGGGACATCGTCGACGATCTGACGAGCCGGATGAGCTCGCGCACAACGGTATTCGCGGCGCTTGCGGCAATGCGCAAGGCGCTGGGCGTGTTCGGGCGCCGGCTGAGCCCGCGCGCAATGGCCGACGGCATGATCCGGCTGTCGGACGGGGGTGATCGATACGGGCTGCGCCGTGGCGGGCTGACGTTCAGCAAGCTCAGCGAGGAGCACCCGCACGGCGTCGTCGTCGCCCCCCACATCCGCACCGGCGTGCTCGGCGAAGTGGTGGTGTACCGCCACGGTCGAGTTCGGTTGAGGCACGACGACATCGCCGTGGAGATCTCCGCGATGCGCAAGCGCGGCCAGCCGGAGGGCTTCCCGATGAAGATGATCGGGATGCGGGAGCCGCGATCGGAGAACTCGTGGATGCACAACTCGCCGCTACTGATGCGTGGGGAGCGCGTCCACCGCGCGCTGATGCACGAAGACGACGCCGGGCAGCGTCGGATCGCCGACGGTGACACCGTCGAGGTCAGCTCGCCGCACGGTCGGATCGCGCTCCCGGTGGCGCTGACCCGCGACATCGTGCCGGGCACCATCGCGATCCCGCACGGCTGGGGGCACGAGGGCACTGGAGGATGGCAGCTGGCCAACAGCGCAGGCGGGGTCAACGTGAATCAGCTGATGTCCAGCGATCCACGCGACGTCGAGGCGCTGGCCGGGATGTCATGGCTCACGGGTGTGCCCGTCGAGGTGGAGTCCGTCGCAGCCGGATCGTAATACTGTAAGGGTTACAGTGGACAACTGTAGTCCAGCTGGGTGGGAGACGACACGTGAGCGACGCAGTGCAGGAACAGGTCGCGTCCAGTGTCGAAATCGGCAAACGCGCGGCACGGCTTGCCGAGCGAAGGATGCTCGTCGACGGTGAGCTCGTCGCCGCAGACACCGGTGCTGAGTTCGACAATGTCAGTCCAGCAACGGGTTTGGTGATTGGCACCACCGCGGCAGCCGGTCCCATCGACATGACCCGCGCCATCGGTGCGGCCAGGCGCGCGTTCGACCAGACCGACTGGTCGACCAACCGTGCGCTACGGCGGCGCTGCCTGGGCCAACTGCAGGAGGCCATCGCCTCCGAGCGCGACGCGCTGCGCGAGGAGTTGATCTCGGAGGTCGGTTGCCCCGACATGACGATCGGCACCGCACAGTTGGACTGGCCGCTCGCGGAGTCGCTGCGCTATCCCGCCGGCCTCATCGACACGTTCGAATGGGATCGTCCACTCGAAGGCGGAGGCCTGTTCGGCGAGCGCAACATCCGGACCGTGGTCAAGGAACCGGTGGGCGTCGTCGCCGCCATCACCCCCTCCAACTTCCCGATCGAGGTCATCCTGAACAAGCTGGGGCCCGCCCTGGCCACCGGCAACACCGTCGTGCTCAAGCCGGATCCCCACACTCCTTGGAACGCAACCCGACTCGGCCGGCTCGTCGCCGAGCACACCGACATCCCCGCGGGCGTGGTGAACGTCGTCCCTACTCCGGCCAACGACGTCGCGGAGCTGCTCGCCACCGACCCGCGCGTTGACATGGTGTCGTTCACCGGTTCCACCGCGGTCGGCAAGCTGCTGCTGCGCCAGGGCGCCGAGACCATGAAGCGCACCTTCCTGGAACTCGGTGGGAAGTCGGCGCTCATCGTCACCGAGGACGTCGACCCAGCCAAGATCGTTCCCAGCGCCGTCGGGGTTTGCGTGCATGCCGGGCAGGCGTGTGCGCTCACCACCCGGATGCTGATCCACCGTTCGTTGTTCGACGACGCCGTCGCTGGCGTGACCGCGGCGTTCGGCATGGTGCCAGTCGGTGATCCAGCCTTGCCGCAGACGCTCGTCGGTCCGGTGATCAGCGCCAAGCAGAAGGAACGCGTACTCGCTGCGTGCGACCAGGCCCGCCGCGCCGGCGCCGAGATCACCGTTGGCGGAGGCTCATTCGACGCCCCAGGTCCGCTGGCTGGTGGGTTCTTCGTGCAGCCGACCGTGGTCGTCGGGGTGGACAACAGCGCCGCGATTGCCCAGGACGAGATCTTCGGCCCCGTGCTGGTGATCATTCCGTTCGACGACGACGACGAAGCCGTGCGGCTCGCCAACGACAGCGCATTCGGACTCGCCGGCGCGGTGTTGTCGGGGTCGCTCGAACGTGGCCACAGCATCGCCCGCCGCATCCGCACGGGATCGATCGGTGTCAACGGCGGCATGTTCTACGGCGCCGACGCTCCGTTCGGCGGCTACAAGAGCAGTGGGATCGGCCGCCAGTGCGGGATCGAGGGCTTCAACCAGTACCTGGAAACGAAGACCATCGCCCACCGGGTGCCCCGGCAGGGCTAGAGCTACATCACTGGCACGCAGTTGCGCATCGACGCAGGCGGTTACGTGAAGGCCAAGCCCTGGAAGGGCTGAGCTAGGTCCCACCATTCGCCGAACGTGCGGCCATGGCGGAAATCCAGCCGACTTCTCGCCCTAGCCGCACGTTGGGCGGCATGTCGGTGGGTGTGATCACACTTCGTGCATGGGGGCACCGTTCATCGGGAGTGAAGCGCTCGCTTCGGGCAAGTTGACCAGGCACCAGCTGCGCAGCCGTAACGTTGCAGTCTGTCCTGACGTGTACATGCCTGCGGACAGTCGGTTGACCGCGTCGTCTCGCGCCACTGCGGCTTGGTTGTGGACAGGGCGCACCGGCGTGCTTGCGGGCCGGTCGGCGGCGGCCTTGCACGGAGCCAAGTGGGTTGACGACGACGCCCCGGCACAGGTGCTCCACCGAAATCGCCGGCCACCGAACGGAATCGAGACGTGGTCGGATCGCCTCGAGGCTGACGAGATGGAGCTCGTCGGGGGTATGTCCGTCACAACTGCGGCGCGTACCGCATTGGACCTGGCGTGCCGCCTCAAGCTCGATGACGCCGTCGCGGCGATCGACGCACTCGCGCGCGCGACGAAGTTGAACATGGCCGACGTCGATGTGCTCGCGGAGCGCTATCGGGGACGCCGCGCCATTCGTCGAGCTCGTGTCGCTCTGGCCTTGGTCGACGCCGGAGCGGAGTCTCCGCAGGAAACCAGGCTGCGGTTGTTGTACATGCGCGCAGGATTTCCGCGACCGGAGACTCAGATCCCGGTCTACGACGAGTACGACCAACTGGTTGCGGTGCTGGACATGGGCTGGCGGAACATCCTGGTCGGCGCCGACTACGAGGGCGAACATCATCGAATGAGCAGGCACAGATTCAATAGCGACATCAGACGTCACGACATAGTCACCGAGCGCGGATGGATCGATGTTCGCGTCACCGTCGAGGACACCGACGCGGTCACGATCGATCGAACGCGCCGGGCCTTCGAGCGTCGCGGCGCGTTGGCCCTGATAGGACCGCCGCGCAACCTTGAAGCCAACGCCGAACGTGCAGTGGGGGCGGAATTCCGGCCGAGAAGTCGCCCTCATCGCACGTTCGGCGGGCGGCGGGCGGGTTAGGCCGCGGTGAACGTCACCGGTAGCACGTTCGGCGACCGGAACGGCTGACCGTGGATGTGCGGATCGCCGTCGGTGACCAGCTCGATGTCCGTCAACCGATCGAGCAGGCACTCGAGCGCGACGCGGGTTTCCATGCGGGCGAGGTGCAGGCCCATGCAGGTGTGCTCGCCCGCGGCGAACGAGATGTGGGGTACACGCTTGCGGAAGATGTCGAACTTCTCCGAGTTCTCCCAACGGCTTTCGTCACGGTTGGCCGAGCCGATGCATACGTCGATCACCGCGCCCTGCGGTATCTCGACACCGTCGAGTTCGCATGCCTCGGTGGCGGAACGCTGAACCGTGGTCAGCGGTGTCTCGAACCGCAAACCCTCTTCGATGGCGGGTGCGATGAGGTCGCGGTCCGCCTGCAGCGCGGCGAACTGCTCGGGATGGGTGAGCAGCAGGTACAGCAGGTTGCCCGACGAGCGGTACGTGGTCTCGAGTCCGGCAGGCAGGAGTAGCCGAAGGAACGAGAAGATGGCCTCGTCGCTGAGGTTCTCGCCGTCGATCTCCGCGGACACCAGATCCCCGATGATGTCCTCGGTCGGCGACGCACGGCGGAGCTCGATCTGCGCCAGGAAGTAGTCCTTCAACTCGGCCGACGCCTCGAAGGCGCGCTGGTATTTGACGTGGTAGCTGATCAACTCCACCGCGCGCTTGCGGAACCAAGCCAGGTCCTCCTCGGGGAGGCCAAGCAGCTTCGAGATTACGCGGGTGGGGAACTCGAACGTGAAGTCCCGGACCAGGTCTGCCGTACCGGCCTCGATGAACTCGTCGATCAGGGTGTTGACGACGGGGCGCACGATCTCGGGCTCCCAGCGTGCCAGCGACCTCGTCTTGAACGCCGCGGACACCAGGTTGCGGTGTTCGCGGTGGACCTTGCCCTCCATGGCCAGGATGGTGGGCCCGATGAACAAGCCGATGGTGTTGTCGTAGATCTTCGAGTCGAAGACCTTGCTCTCGCGGAACACCCGGTTGACCGCGTCGAAGGACACGGCGGCGTAGAGGTTCTCCGGCATGAACTCGGCCGCCTTGCGCCAGTCCATGACACTGCCGCGGAACACGCCGGCCTGGCTGCGCCGATTTGCAAACACCGGATACGGGTCCCGGAGGATGTCGAACGACTCGTCGACGGTGATGTCCTGCACTTTGCCATCCACGGCTGATCTCTCCAGGAAGTCGAAGCGGACAGGTATCCTGCGATAGGTACGGTAAAGGTTACAGTATCTTATGTGCGCTGCTCAGACGGGCTATCGTAGGGGTCTTGAGCAGGCGGGTCCAAGGAGTCTGGTGGCGATGAATACAGCGGAGCAGCACGTCGACGTCGAGCTTGGGGGTTCGACGATGCGCGACGTGCTCGACCGGCAGCGCCGGGCCTTCGTGGCCGACGGCCCACCGAGCCTGGCGGTGCGACGCAATCGCATCGACCGACTGATGGCGTTGGTGCTCGACAACACCGACGCGTTCGTCGACGCCATGGCGGCCGACTTCGGCACCCGGTCGCGGGCCGCCACGTTGTTCACCGAAGTGGTCGGCATCATCCCGGTGATCGAGCACACGCGCGCCCACGTCGCGCAGTGGATGTCCGCCACCAAGCTGATGCGGGCGGGACGCATCTTCGGGCTGCGCGCCGAGGTCGAGTCAACGCCGTTGGGCGTCGTGGGCATCATCGGCCCGTGGAACTTTCCGCTGAACCTCGTCGTGCTGCCTGCGGCCGCGGCGTTCGCAGCGGGTAACAGGGTCATGATCAAGATGTCCGAGATCACCTCCCAGACAGCGGAATTGATGGCCGCCGTCGCGCCGAAGTACTTCAGCCCCGAGGAGCTCGTCGTGGTGACGGGCGGCCCGGACGTCGCGGCCGAGTTCTCGACGTTGCCGTTCGACCACCTCTTCTTCACCGGGTCGCCGTCGATCGGCGCGCACGTGCAGCGCGCTGCCGCCGAGCACCTGGTACCGGTGACGCTGGAACTCGGGGGCAAGAACCCCGTGGTCGTGGCACCCGACGCCGACGTCCGTCGCTCGGCCACCCGCATCGCCGCCGCCCGGATGGTCAACGGGGGACAGGTGTGCGTGTGTCCGGACTACGTGTTCGTGCCCGACGACCGGGTCGACACCTTCGTCGACGCGGCGCGGGAGACCCTACGCGGCATGTTCCCCACGATCGTGTCGAACGCCGATTACTGCTCGTCGGTGAACGAGGCCAACTTCGACCGCGTCGTCGGGCTGATCGACGACGCGCGCGACGGTGGCGCCAAGGTCGAGAGCATCGCGCCACCCGGTGAGCCGTTGCCCGATCGGGCCACCCGCAAGATCGCGCCGACCATCGTGCAGGGTGTGAACGATCGGATGAAGATCGCCGGTGAGGAGGTCTTCGGGCCCGTGCTGGTGGTGATGGGATACGCGCAACTCAGCGACGCCATCGACTACATCAACGGCAGGCCTGCGCCGTTGGTGGCCTACTGGTACGGGCCGGACGGCGAGCACTTCCGCAGCTTCGTGCGGAACACCCGCAGCGGTGGCGTCGCACGAAACGACTTCGCGGCACAGATGATTCCGTCGTCGGCGCCCTTCGGCGGCGTCGGCCGCAGCGGCATGGGCGCCTACCACGGCAAGGCGGGGTTCGACACCTTCAGTCATCAGCGCACGGTCGTGGGCACCGACCTTCCGTTCAGCATCACGGGTTCGGCCTCGCCGCCGTTCACCCGGCCGATGAAGGCCTACGCCGACATGTCGTTGCGCGTGGCGCGGCGCCGCACCAATCGACGCCTGAAGTCCAACGGCGCCTAGGCGCCAGCCTGTTCGCGGGCCCACCGGTAGTCGGCCTTGCCCGCCGGGCTGCGCTCGATCACCGGGCGGAATACGATGGCCTTCGGCAGCTTGTAGCGCGCCAACGACGTTGCGGCATGGGCGATCAACTCGTCGGCTTCCACTACCGCGCCTTCGGCGAGTGCGACGACCGCCACCACCTCCTGGCCCCAGCGCTCGCTGGGTCGCCCGGCGACCACCACGTCGGCCACGGCCGGGTGCGCGGCGATGGCCGTCTCCACCTCCTCGGCGAAGATCTTCTCGCCGCCCGAATTGATGGTCACCGAGTCGCGCCCGAGCAGCTCGACGGCGTCGGCGTCGACGAGCCTGGCCCGGTCGCCTGGAACGGCGTAGCGCACCCCGTCGACGACGGGGAACGTCGCCGCGGTCTTGGCTGCGTCACCCTTGTAGCCCAACGGCACGTAGCCACGCTGCCCCAGCCAACCGATGCCGTCGTGGCCCGGCTCGAGCACGGTGCTCAGGTCCTCGGAGATCACCACCGTGTCGGGGCCGGGCTTGAACCGTCCAGTCGACACGGCACCTGGCGCCGACATGTGCGACATCTGGGCGCCCGTCTCCGACGAGCCAACTCCGTCGACGACGACGAGGCCGGGTTTGGCATCGATCAAGCGCTGCTTGGTCGTTGGGGTCAGCAGCGCGCCGCCGTTGGCGACCGCGGCCAGCGGCGTCGAGCCCGCACGTTCGATGGCCGCCGCGAGCGGCTTGGCGATCGCATCGCCGACGACCGTCACGACCATGACGCCCTCGCGTTCGATGGTCGCGACCACCTCGTCGGCGTCGAGGCGGTCGACCACCGAGGCGAAGACGACCGTCTGTCCCGTGGTCAGTGCCGTCATGACGCCCCACTGGGCGGCCCCGTGCATCAGCGGCGGAAGGATCATCAGCTTGGCGGCCGTCCCGGCGGCGGCTCTTTCGGCGAGCGCCTCGATCGAATCGATCACCGTGCCGTCGAACAGATTCCGTCCACCGAACGAGGTGACGAAGATGTCGTGCTGGCGCCACAGCACGCCCTTCGGCATGCCGGTGGTGCCGCCGGTGTAGAGCACGTAGAGGTCGTCGGGGGAGGGTTCGACGGGTGGTGGCTCCGGCGCGCTGGACGCCAGGGCATCCTCGTAGTCGACGGCGCCGTCGAGCAGCTCGTTGCCGGAATCGTCGGCGATCTGGATGAGCACCTTCAGCCGTGGCAGGTCGGGCAGGATCTCGGCGACGCGCGGTGCGAAGGCCGCGTGGTAGACCAGCGCCGTGGCACCGGAATCCGCGAGCAGATACTGCAATTCGCTCTTGACGTAGCGGTAGTTGACGTTGAATGGAGCGACGCGCGCGCGGAACGAGCCGAGCAGGGCCTCGACGAACTCGTTGCCGTTGTAGGCGTAGATGCCGAGCAGGTCCTGGCCGACCTCGTGACCCGCCAACGCCGATCGGCCGGTGTGGCAACCCAGCCCGCGTGAGTGCAGATACGACGCAAGTCGGTTGGACCGGTCGACGACGTCGGCATACGTGTAGCGCCGCTCGCCCTGGGTGAGCAGGACGCGATCGGGAATCGCGGCCGCGACGGCGTCGAGCACGGCGGGGACGGTGAATTGCATTGCGGTCCTTGAAGTCTTCGGTTCGTCAGGGTTGGTGGGGAAGCAGCTTGATCATGAGTCCGTTGGCCTCCGACAGCACGGTGCCCTCGGCATCGGTCATGGTGGCGGTGATGAACGCCTTGCGGCCGTCGACCCGATCGATGCGCCCCCGCGATATCAGCGGCCGATCGATCGGCGTGACGGCACGGTAGTCGACGTGCAGGTACGCCGTCCGGCTGATGGGGCGCCCCGCGGCCGACACGATCATGCCGAAGTGCCAGTCGTAGAACAGCGGGATGACGCCGCCGTGTACGGCCATGTTTCCGCCGACGTGGTAGCGGCTGAATTGGCCCTCCATGGTCACGCCATGCTCGCTGTAGTCCGTGAACGTCCACGGCGGAATCAGCAGGTGACCGAGACCGGGCAGCTTGGTGGCCCGCCCTGCGGGAGCCTGACCATCGGGGACCTGATGTGATTCGAGTGTCTCGCAGGCCCGTTCGATCGCTTCGGTGGCGGTGGTCCAGGATTCGCCGTCCGGATCGGTGGACACGGCGAGATCCTGCAGTCGGCGCACCGCCGCGACGAAGCGCTCCAATTCCGGTGGCGCGTCGACCGGTTTGAGCTCCGGGAAGCCACGGGTCTCCGTCATGCGGTCTGCCAGGTCGCGATGAGTTCGTCGGTGGTGGTCACCGTGGCGAGCAGGGAAAGGCTGTTGTCGATGACGGCGGCGCCGTACTCGGCCGGGAAGCCCGCCACCGCGTCACGCGGCAGGACAACCGTGTACGCGGCGTTGATGGCGTCCATCACGAGGTTGGGGATCGCGACGTTCAACGACACCCCCACCGCGACGATGGTGGTCACGCCGAGGTTGCGCAGGATGGCGTCGAGATCGGTGCCGCCCATCGGGCCGATGCCGTGCCAGCGGGTCAGTACGAGATCGGTTGGCGCAGGCCCGAGTTCGGGCAGCAGCGCCGCCCCTTCGCTGCCTGGTGTGACGTCGACGCCCTTGGCGGCGCCGGCGAAGAGCCGCGCATTGTGGTTGGCGCCCAGCCCGTCCGGGCGGCGCTGCACCAGGCAGTGCACGATCCGCACGCCCGCCGCGCGGGCGGCGGGAAGCAGCCGGACGATGTTGGGCAGCGCCTCGCGGCGGGCCTCGGCGGCCAGCACCGCAAGGCCTGCGTTGGGACCCATCACCGCGCCCTGGCACTCCTGGGTCACGATGGCGGTGTGAGCAGGTGCGACGAGGTCGCCGAGCGCAGGCCTCATACGCGGGTCTCTGCGGGTTCGGCCGCGGGGACCTCGTAGAACTGTGTGGCCCACTTGCGCATGGCCATATAGGGGACGGCGTCGATCTTGGCCAGCGCGGGTCGTTCGACGTATTTCTGGTAGCGCCAGATGTCGCAGTCCTCCCAGACGGTCTTGAGGAACTGCTTCTCGACGTGGGTGCGGACGTGATCCGGTGGTATGTCGGAGGTTTCGCCGGGCACCTTGGGCCACCAGATGGAGTAGAACATGTCCGACACTTCGTCGTCGACGGGTGTGCAGGCGAAGATCAGCCGGTGGTTGGAGGAACCCTCGAAGGCGCTCATCGCGAAGCCGAGTCCGGAGAAGTGGCTGTGGATGCGCAGCGCCATCTTGTTCGGGTCGTCGCTGCGGGCGTCGGGCCAGCCGGTGAGGAATCGCCACTCTTCGTCGTCGTGTTCCCAGTGCAGACAGGCCGGCGTCACCGAGGCTCCGTGGACGTAGCGGAAGTGCGCGCTGTCGGGGCCGTTCTCGGCGACGATCTGGGGGTGCACCGGGATGGCGTCGGCGCGGCTGGAGAATTCGGGGTAGGGCCGGTAGTAGGCGTTCGGGTCGGTTTCGAATTGCGGAAACTTGTGGAAGATGTCGGGGAGTTCCCAGCGCGGCGGGTCGCCGGCGGGGTGGTACCACATGAAGATGCAGCCGTACTGCTCCTGGACGGGGTAGGAGCGCAGCCGCAGCCCGCGGTTGGGCCGGTCGGGTTGATACGGGATGTAGCGGTTGGTGCCGTCGGGGCCCCAGCGCCAGCCGTGGAAGGGGCATTCGACGCAGTCGCCGACGACCTTGCCGCCGTGGCCGATGTGGGCGCCGAGGTGCTTGCAGTGCGCTTCCACCACGTGCAGGTCGCCGGATTCGTCGCGGTAGGCCGCCAAGTCCTCGCCGAAGTACTTGAGCGCCTTGACGTCGCCGACTTCGAACTCGGCCGACCAGCCGATCATGAACCAGCCGGTGACCTTCCAGGTGAACGGCACCTTCACTGCTAGCCACCCCTTTTCATCGGTTCAAACGAGGTCAATGGAATACATTACAGTAGAGGGTTCGGCAGCGGCTTTGGACGGGATTGGGAGACGACGACGATGGTGGTGATCGATCGGTCGGCGCGAATCAACACCACCAGCGGAACGGTCCAGGGCTTCGTGCGCGATGGCATGGCGAGGTGGCGATCCATCCCCTACGCCCGGCCACCGATGGGGCCACTGCGATTTCGTGCTCCTCAGCTGCCGCTGCCCTGGCGCGGCGTGCGGTACTGCGAGGAGTTCGCCTACTGCGCACCCCAGGATCCGCGGTACACGCTCGTGGGGCGCGGCGGCCGTCAACCCATGAGCGAGGACTGCCTCACGCTCAATGTCGTCTCCACTATCGAACCGCACGACGAGCCACTGCCCGTGATGTTCTTCATCCACGGCGGCGGCTACATGTTCGGCAGCTCCGCGACGTCGGTGTACGACGGGGCGGCCATCGCACGCCGGGGGGCCGTCTACGTGTCGGCGAACTACCGGCTCGGGGCGCTGGGGTGTCTTGACCTGTCGTCGCTGTCGACGCCGGAGCATCCGCTCGAGGCAAACCTGTTCCTGCGCGACCTGGTGGCGGCGCTGAGTTGGGTGCGCGACAACATCGCCGAGTTCGGCGGTGATCCGGACAACGTCACGATCTTCGGCGAGAGCGCGGGCGCCCATGCCGTAGCGACACTGCTCGCAGTTCCCGAGGCGGCCGGGCTGTTCCACCAGGCGATCTCGGAGAGCCCACCGGGTGGGCTCATCCACCACGCCGAGTACTCCGCCGAGATCGCCCGCCGGTTCGCGTCGGGGCTCGGTGCCGATCCCGCGGAAGGCGCGCGGGCCGTGATGACCGCACGACCGTCGCAGCTCGTCAGGACGCTGGAGCGCATCATGACGGACACCATCCGCGAGACGCCCGACTCGTTCGGGATCGGTGCCACCGTGGGCGGCGACTACCTGCCGCGGACGCACGTCGACGCGATGGCACGTGGGGAGGCGCACCGGGTGCCGATGATCATCGGCAGCAACGCCACCGAGGCCAGCTTGTTCGCGAAGTTCATGGACTACCTCCCGACCAACGAGCCCGTCATCGAGAAGTTCCTCGAAAGCGCGAAACCCGAGGTGGCGCAAGGAGTGCGGGCGGCCTACCCGGGATATCCGAGCAAGGCCGCCTGCCTGGCCTTCGGCAGTGACTTCACCTTCGGAGCGAGAGCTTGGGAGCTCGCCGAGGTGCATTGCCTGCACGCGCCGACGTACCACTACCGCTACGACTACGCGCCGCGTCCACTGCAGTGGACGGGCTTCGGAGCCACCCACGGCAGCGAGCTGCTGGCGGTGTTCGGCGTGTACGACACCCGGATGGGTGGGTTGTTGACGATGGCGGGTGACCGCGGGTCGGCGCGTTCGGTCAGCAGGGACGTTCAGCGCCGCTGGCGGTCGTTCAGCAAGACCGGCGGGCCCGGCGACGACTGGCCCCGCTACACCACCGCCGAGCGGGCGACGATGATCTTCGATCGCCGCTCCCGCGTCGAGTCGGATCCCACGGCGGCGCGGCGCGCGGCGTGGGCAGCGCTCAGCGCGTCCCGCGGGAACCATAGTCGGCGATGATCCGCGTACGGGCGAAGTCCAATTCCCTTGCGAGGTCGTAGCGTTCGGACATCACGATCCAGTGAAACGCGATGCCGAATATCGAGGCGCTGATGTCGTTGACTGCCCTGTCGACGTCGACGTCGGGTCGGACGGATCGGTCGGCCACCCCGGCGCGCAGCCCCGCCTCCACGGCCTCGACACCACGCTCGAACCAGGTCTGCATCACGGTACGCACTGGCGAGGTCGTCTTGACCGCCTCGAACGTCATCGCGAACATGGCGCGCAGGAAGTCGGGGTCCTGCGCGTGCATCTCCTCGATCCGGTGGAGGTGGGCGACCGCGTTCTCCATGCCAGTGGCGCCGGGCTCTGGACCGGGTAGCAGACGTTGCACGTAGCCGTCCTGCAAGAACGCTTCCAGGATGGCGTCCTTGCTGCCGTAGCGCGCATGCACCATCGCGCGGCTATAGCCGGCGCGCCTGCCGATCTCGGCTGCCGTGGTTGCTTCCCAACCCTTTTCGGCGATCAGCTCAGCTGCGGCCTCGACCAGTCGACGGTTGGACATCTCGACTCGTTGCGGTTGCGTAAGGCCGCGGCTCGGAGTGGGCACCCTTGCATATTAGACGCTCGACAACTAACTTAGTTGTTCATCGTCAACTACCTCGATGGGGAGGCCGTGTGACCTCAGCGACTGGCGCCATCCCGTGTGGCATCGAGGGCGTGAACGCGTCGTGGCTGTCCCAGGCGCTGGGCACACGGGTGGACGCGGTCCGCAGCGAGCAGATCGCGCAGGACAGCGGCTTCTCGTCGCTGCTGTACCGGCTCTATCTGGCCGGTGCGGACTTGCCAGCCACGCTGATTGCCAAGTTGCCCGCGCTTTCGGAGGCGCGGGGCGGCATGGAGATGATGGGCGGCTACGCCAAGGAAGTGGCTTTCTATCAACGGGTGGCCGGCCGAGCTCCAATGGGCACGCCGCACTGCCACGTGGCGCTCATCGCAGCGGATTCGCCGGACTCCGTGCTCTTGCTCGAGGATCTCGCGGACTGGGACAACGCCGATCATCTGGCGGGCCTGTCGTTGGACCGGGCCCGCTGCTGCATCACGCATCTCGCGGGCTTGCACGCGTGGTCGAATGATCCGGCCAATGCCGATGCGCTCGAAGCCTTTCCCAGCATGAACTCGCCGATGCTGCGGGAGCTCTTGCCATCTGCATTCGGCGTCGGATGGCAGACGTACCGCGAGCACACCGCGACCCGGGTTCCCCCGACCGTGGCAACCTTCGCCGAGCGGTTCGCGAAGCACGCGCCCACGGCCCTGAAGGCCCTGACCGAGCGGGCGACCCTGGTGCACGGCGACTTCCGCGCCGACAACCTGTTCTTCGCCGGGGATGAACTCAAAGTGGTCGACTTCCAGTTTGCCGCCCAGGGTGTCGGCGCAGCGGATATCGGCTATCTACTCAGCCAGGGCCTGACCACTGCCGTCCGAGCTGGGCGTGACGAGGAGCTGCTCAGGGAGTACCTCGTCCGACTGGAAGAACGCTCTGTGAGCGACTACTCGTTCGACGAGGCTTGGCGCCATTACCGATTCGCGGTCGCCTATTTGATGCTTCTTCCCGTCGTCGCCCTACTCGCCGCGGCGAACATGCCAGAACGAGCGCGCCAGCTGTGCATGACGCTCATCGACCGTGCGGTGACGACCATCGACGACATCGACGCACTGGAGGTATTCGAATGACCCGCACCGCGCGTGAAGTGGTCGAGCTCTACAACCTGGTGGTGTGGAACGAGCGGGACCTCGCACTCGCCGAGGAACTGATGGGAAACACCGTCACCAGGCACGACGTCGGCGAAGTGACGGTGCTGACGCACGCGGAGGCCGTGCACCGGATCGTCCACCACCTGGAGATGTTCTCCACGATCCGCTTCGACCTGAACCTAGTGGTGGCCGGCGACGACGGCGTACACGTGGCGATCGTGTACCAGTCGCCGATGACGACGAAGGACGGAACCGAGCTGACAATCAGCAGCACGGAGATCTTCCGCGTCATCGACGGCAGGATCACTGAAGTCTGGAATTGTGGCTACAAGCAAGGGGTTTGGGCGTGACCGGCGGGCAGGAGCGAAGCGACATGGGGGATGTGACACGTGTCTTGGACGAACTGGGCTACTACCTGCTTGCCGGGGCAGGAGGCGAGGGTCCGTCGGGGTTGATGGACGAGGCCCGGCGCGGTGAGGAGCTCGGCTTCGGCACCGGGTTCATCTCCGAGCGGTGGAACGTCAAGGAGGCGTCGTCACTCACCGGTGCGGCGTGCGCGGTGACCAGCCGCATGCAGATCGCCACGGCCGCAACCAATCACAACACTCGTCATCCGCTCATCACTGGGTCGTGGGCCACCACCATGCACCGGTTGTCCAAGGGCCGCTTCACTCTCGGCATCGGTCGCGGGGTGGCGGCCATGTACGGAGCGTTCGGCGTGCCGCCGGTGACGACGGCGCAGATGGAGGACTTCGCTCAGTTGATGCGCAGGCTCTGGCACGGCGAGCTCGTGTTCAACCACGACGGTCCGATTGGCAAGTACCAGTTGCTACTCCTCGATCCGGACTTCAACGAGGACATCCGGCTGGCCATCGTGGCATTCGGTCCGCAGACGCTGGCGCTCGGCGGGCGTGAGTTCGATGACGTCATCCTGCACACCTACTTCACCCCGGAGACGCTGCAACGCGCCGTGAAGACCGTCAAGGACGCCGCGGAGCGGGCCGGCCGCAATCCGGACGACGTAAAGGTGTGGTCCTGTTTCGCCACCGTCGGCGACCACCTCTCCGAGGAGCTCAGGTTGAAGAAGACGGTGGCGCGGCTGGCCACCTACCTGCAGGGCTACGGCGATCTCCTGGTCAACACGAATGGCTGGGATACGGCGGTGCTGCAACGGTTCCGGGATGACAAGGTGGTGCAGTCCATCGTGGGCGGCATCGACCACAAGGCCACCGCCGAACAGATCGAACACATCGCCACGCTGCTCCCCGACGAGTGGCTGGAGCCGTCGGCGACGGGTTCGGCGCAGCAGTGCGTCGACCGCATCCGCAAGGAGTTCGACTACGGTGCGGACGCGCTGATCATGCACGGCGCCACCCCGGACGAACTCGAACCGATCGTCGCGGCCTACCGCTCAACCGTCGGCTGAGCAGTGACGGGTGTGCGCGTCGGGTTGATCGACCCGGTGATGGCCGCGCGCGGGCGCGTCGACGCGTTCAGTCGCGCGAACTACCTTGGTGCCGTTGTGAATCGGGTCGACTCGGGGCTCAAGCGGTTGTGAGCATCGGCACGGGCGCCGTGAGCATCGCTGCGAGCATCGCGACGAGCTCCGCTGCCGTGCCCGCGGTGTGGGGATCGAGCTGGGCGCGGCGCTCGTGGTCGGCGAGGAGGGCGAACATCGCCGTCGCAACGGCTGCGACCCGACGCTGGCGAGTGGCGTGATCGGTCGTGGGAACCGCGTGTGCGAGGCCCTCCATGACCCGCGGCCATACGGAGTTCGGAGTCTGGTCGGCATCGGTGCTCAGGTGCAGCGCCGCCGCCTGCAGGAACCGTGCGTAATAGATGCTGTTCACGGTGAACAGTGGGACCACCATGACACGAAGCAGGACCTCGACGTCATCGCGTGCGTTGACGTCCACCGCGTCGAGCATCCTGTGACGCTCCTGCTCCATGGGCTCCAGCCGACGCCGCACGATGGCGTCGATGAGCTCCTGCCTGGTGCGGAAGTAGTAGTTGACCGCGGAGTTGTTGCGGTGGCCTGCCGCGAGGGCGATGTCGCGCAACGGGACTCGGACGCCTTGCTCGGCGATCAGCCGTTCGGCTGCGTCGAGGATGGCGCGTCTGGCCTGTTCACCACGACTCACGAAGCGGATCGTACTTGATATTTAAGCGGAACCGCTTATTATCCGTAGGTGGCACAACTCGACGAGGTCCGCGAGATCGACCCTGGCACGCCCATGCAGCGGTTCGCGCGGGGCTGGCACTGTCTGGGGCTGGCCGCCGACTTCGACGATGGTCGCCCCCACGGCGTCGAGGCCTTCGGCACCAAGCTCGTCGTGTTCACCGACGAGGCCGGTGAGCGGCATGCGCTCGACGCGTACTGCCGCCACATGGGCGGCGATCTATCGCAGGGGACGGTCAAGGGAGATTCCGTGGCCTGTCCGTTCCACGATTGGCGCTGGCAGGGCTCGACCGGTCGCTGCTCCCTAGTGCCCTACGCGAAGCGCACGCCACGCCTGGCCCGCACTCGCCGCTGGCCTACGCGCGAGGTCAACGGCCAACTGCTCGTGTGGCACGACCCCGAGGGCTCGACTCCGCCGGACGCGTTGTTCCCGCGTCAGATCGACGGCTATGCCGAGGGTTCCTGGTCACCGTGGTCGTGGAACAAGATCCTGATCGAGGGCTCGCACTGCCGCGAGATCGTCGACAACAACGTCGACATGGCCCACTTCTTCTACATCCACGGGGCCTATCCGACGTACTTCAAGAACGTCATCGAAGGGCACACCGCCACCCAGTTCATGGAGTCCAAGGCCCGACCCGACGTGACGCCGAACTACGAAAACCTCTGGGAGGGCACCAAGCTGCGGTCTGAGGCGACGTACTTCGGACCCGCGTACATGATCAACTGGCTGCACAACGACGTCGCTCCCGACTTCACCATCGAGGTCGCACTGATCAATTGCCACTATCCGGTCACCCACGATTCGTTCGTGCTGCAATGGGGAGTCGCGGTGCAGCATGTTCCCGGGTTGCCCGCAGACAAGGCAGCCAAGCTCGCCGGCACCATGGCCAAGTCCTTCGGGGAGGGCTTCCTCGACGACGTCGAGATATGGAAGCACAAGTCGCGCATCGACAATCCACTGCTGACCGAGGAGGACGGCGCCGTCTATCAGCACCGCCGGTGGTACGAGCAGTTCTATGTCGATGTAGCTGACGTCACGGCCGACATGACCGACCGCTTCGAACTCGAGGTCGACACCACGCATGCCAACCGGTTCTGGCAAGCAGAGGTGGCCGACAACCTTCGGGAACGAACCGCGGAAAGCACCGGAGTAGTCAGCTGACTGGTCACGCTGCTTAGCCGCAACGTCACGGCAGAATGACGGTGCGGCTCACCGGTTCCGCGGCGGCCTGCCTGCTGTACAGCCCGCGCTGCAGGCCCGCCAGCAGCGCGTCGCGGGTCTCACGCGGATCGATCATCTCGTCGAAGCCCAGATTCTCCGCCGACCGATACGAGGCCTGCAGTTCGGCGTCGCGAAGCTTGGCGCTCAGGTCCTCCTCGGCATTGGTGGCGCGGCTCAGGGCGGCGGCGCTCATCGCGCCCATGGTCGCTCCGGGGAAGCCGTACGTCGCCACCTGATGGTCGAAGCCCAGGATGGACATCACCATCGAGCCGAAGCCGTACGCCTTTCGAAGCGTGACCTGAAGCTTCAGAGTGGTGGCCGCGGTCTGCGCGGCGAACATCCTTGCGCCTGCGCGCAATACGCCGCTGCGCTCCGCGCGGCT